>ENA-ORTI01002587-ORTI01002587.1-human-gut-metagenome-genome-assembly--contig:-NODE-2587-length-15575-cov-19.508892_pt1 | contig 15575 bp, 4 predicted proteins | sample MGYA00242071_ERZ509191 | MGnify/ENA primary metagenome ERZ509191 (study PRJEB26280, sample SAMEA2338832) | human gut metagenome | biome: human gut; feature: human-associated habitat; material: faeces...
TTGCCCGTTGTGACGCTGTCCACTTTCACGTCTTTCGCCAGTTTGATATTCAGCGCACCGTTTCCGGATACTACACCAATGTTTTCATCTGACAGTTTTGACGCATCGGCACCGCCTTTGATATCCAGCCGCTCACCCAGTTTTTTATTGATAACTGCTGCGTCATCACCCTTAAAGTTCAGCCCTTTGCCAATCGTCGTGTTGATATTTGTGATATCGGTCTTATTGGTCTTCACGCCGTCGCTGACTGTTTTCAGCTGGTCTTCCGTGGCTGCCTGCCCGGATACGGGCTGCGGGTTGTCAATATCCCAAGTCGTATTTGTAAGGCCGTTTACGGTTCCGGCATCCCCATTCACCGTGACGGGATGGGTCTGCCCTACGGTAACTACATTCCCCAGCCCGACGGTGTATTCTCTACCGCCTGTCTCAGCACTGGTTCCTTTCGTAACGGTTACATTGGCGTCTTTCGCTTTGACTGTCGTCGCCTTTGCCGTACCGCCGATGGCCGCATTCAACTGATCCACATTGACGGCATCGGTTCCGGCCGTACCGGTCGCTACGTTGGTAATCTTCTGATCGTTTGCGTTAAGACCGGCATTGCTGATGTATGTCTTTCCGCCTATATGCACGCCGTTATCGTTGATGACAACTTTATTTGTTCCCGTGCCTGCCGTCACTTCTTTGAATTCCGGCTTTTCACTCATCACTAAATCGAGGCCGTCTCCCGCCGCGTTTTTCTTCACGCCCAGGTTCTTGCCCGATACGCCGGTGGTCACATCAGCAAGGCCGCCTTTCACGGTCAGCTTGGTGCCAAGGTCACGATGCACTTTGTTCGCCGCGCCGTCATTGCCTTCGAAATCAAGGCCTTTTGCCGTCAATGTATTCGTAACATTGGTCACCGCATTGTTTACGGCTGTCTGCACATCTCCGATATTGGCCGCATTGGTCGTCGTATTTCCGCCGCTGGCTACGTTCGTGATGGTCTGGTTATTCGCGTTGAGGCCGTTATTTGTCACATAGGTCTTTCCGCCTACGGTCAGCCCGTTGTTGTTGATGACCGTATTGCCCGTTGTGACGCTGTCCACTTTCACGTTTTTCGCCAGTTTGATATTCAGCGTATCTGTCCCATTGGATACCACGCCGATATTTCCATCCGCCAGCTTAGACGCATCTGTCACACCGCCGACGATATTCGTCTGTTCGCCTAATTTCCGGGTAAACTTGTTAGCCGCGGCTGCCGCAGCTTTCACATCGCCTGCATAGGCCACGCCTTTATCCATTTCTGAGGTTACCGCATAGAGCTGGCTGCCATTGATGGCATCGGTAGAAGTGGCGGAAATACGGCCGGCCGCCACATTGGTGATCGTCCTTTCTGCGCCTGCCTTACCTACACTTACTGTGGAAGCCGGATTTACTCCTGCGAAATTATGTGCTGTGCCATTGATTGTTGCGGAGGGTGTCGCCACCGCTGCCGCCGTTTCCGAACCGGCGCCGATAGCTACGGCATTTTCATTGGCCACTTTTGTATTGCTGCCAAGAGCCATGCCGTTCTTCGCCGTTACAGAAGCGTTGTTCCCCAGCACCATAGCCCCGTCGGCGGAAACCGTGGAGTTGCTGCCCACTGCATAGGCATTATCCGCATTAATAGTATTCTTATAACCGAAAGCGCCTGCCATATTTCCTTTCACCGTGCCGGCAGTGACTGTCGTGATTTTATCCTGATCAGCACCGGCGGCGCTGCCGTTTGCTTCCGTCGCAGTGTTAACCGTGGCGGAGCCGATGGTATTTCCGGCGCCGACAGCATAGGCCTGATTTCCGTAAATAGTATTTTGGGAACCGACCGCCGCGGATTCTTTACCGGACTTATTTCCATCTTTCATATCCAGCCCTACCTGGTTTGTATCGCCAATGGAGGATGACCGGGTTCCGTAGGCACCTACCTGCGTACCGAGAGCAAGAGAATTATCTCCCCAGCTCCGTGCCATGATTCCGATACCGGTGCTGGCTACACCTTTAGTTAAAGAATTGATACCGATCGCCGTGGAACCTGTACCAAACGCTTCACTCAGCGTTCCGATGGCTGTGGTGGCGTCACCGATGGCAGCGGTGTTCGCATATTTCCCTTTCACATTGATAGAAGCTGATCCCAATCCGCCCGGAAACTTAGTTTCTATTTCCTTGTTAAAGCTCTTTTTGATCCCGTTTCCTGCTTTCAGCTGAGGCACAGCTGTTTCCAGTTCCGTACGGGCCATATCGATATCATCCCCGCCGATAGCAATAGATGAGTTACCGATGGCTCTCGTATCCGAACCGAGAGCGAGGGACTGGGTGCCATAGGTTTTTGCCGTACTGCCGATAGCGACACCCTGCGCATATTTAGGATCGACAGTACCGCCGGACTGTTTGATCTTGACATTAGTCTCCGCCGACGCGCCGATAACCACATCGCCTCTGGCGCCGTATGCCGCCGCTTCCGCACCTGCCACTACCGCACCGGATCCCGGATTGCCGTGCTCTGTAGAAGCGATGCTCTTCGCCTGGCGTCCAATGACGATATCCCCGTTTTCCAGCGCCTGTGCGCCCTGGCCGATGGCCACCGTACTTGCCGGGAGACTTGGAGTGCCGGTGCTGCCTTTCCCTGACGCTTTCGCTCCCGTGCCGATGGCAATGCCATGCTCTGTTCCATCCTCAACGGAAGCAGTCTCACCTATGGCGATACCGCGATCCGCTTCACTCTTGCTGTCCCAGCCGATAGCCGTAGAATTGACTCCTTTTGCCGTGGAGTTTGCCCCCAATGCGCGGGCGCCCGCAGCCAGGGCTTTTGCACCGTTACCGATAGCTACGCCCCAGTCCCCTCTGGATTGAGAACCGTTCCCCATGGCAATGGCACCGCCATTAGCAGCTTTCGCATTATTACCGAAAGCCATAGAGGAACCGCCCCAGGCCCTGGCATTGGAACCGAAGGCCTGGTCATTGTCTCTGCCTACAAGCACATTATTTTCATCAAAACCGGCGCGGGCATTATTACCCAACGCAAAGCCGTTCGTAGATTGTGTCCGAGCTTCGTTACCGATGGCCACACCGTTATTAGCAATTGTACGTGCATTACGGCCGATCGCCACTGCCTGCGCACCTTGGCCGATAGTACCGGTACCGAGAGCAATCGTATTGATATCTTTGGTTGTCGCATCATGCCCGATTGCGATCCCTCCGCTCTTATCAGTAATCCCCGGTGTTGCCGTGGCGGGGTTCACGGTAACATTCGCACCATTCCCGATGGCAATCCCGTTCTGGCTTGATACTGAATCCGGATCTCCCTTGCCGACAGACGCCCCATTACCGATGGCCACGCTGTGTGATGACAATGCCTTTGACAAAATACCGTAAGCGGAACTGTTCACCGCCGCCGCCTCTGCCTGGTCGCCGACAGCAAGAGAATGTTCGGCTGTCGATTTAGACAGGGAGCCTATGGCAGTCGCCCCCTGCCCGGTAGCTTGTGCCTGATCGCCCATGGCTATGGCATAGATATTTATTGCCCTGGATCGGCTGCCGAGAGCGATCGTATATTCCTCTGTTGTCTTGGCATCATCCCCGACAGCGATGCTGTTCGCTGTAGCCGTTGAGGCACCGATCCCGCCGTCAAACGAGGCTTCCGCTATGCCCGGCAGCAGGCATCCCGTGACGGCAAGGGCGCACAGAAACGCGCGGACGGGCATGCTCTTCTTTTCAGAAACCGTTCCTCCGTTTTTTCCGCTTCTGCCGACAATTTCCGGAACCACTACATAGCAGTGTTTCACCCGGCTCCAGATGACTTTGTAAATCTGATTCATAACTTCCTCCTTTTGAATAAAAAGATATCCGCTCTCTAAAGAACTAAATAATTTATATCTCTTTCATCATATTATACATTTATAAAGTTATTTAATAAAGTTATTTATTATAATTATATTAGTATACCAAACGCACTTTTATTAAAGTATTTCACCGGAGATTTTCTGCACTCCGGTTCCCTTTCAATGCCCGTCGGCTCCATGCACCTTCCTTCATGTATATTTGACTAAGATATCCGTCATAATGGAACCCTTTTGGAGAAAATATGCAAAAAGCGGATCATCCGTATGCTCATGGTTCTCACATTGCTATGGAGAATGAGAAACAAAATACCCTTTTTCAGAAAGACAACTTCATTCCTTATACCGGCAGTATTGCCGTCCAAAAGCAGGACAAAGCCGATTTCGGGTTAAAATATGAGACTCCCGCTTTCCATAATGGGTAAAAGACTCTCTCCTGGAAGCATATGCTTATAGAAGAAAGTCTTTTATCTTCTTCCTGATTTAGAAAGATGGTCTTATCCAATCAGGATCCTACGCTGTTTACGAACTGGATTGTCAGCACTGACGGAGTGGAAATAATCCCCAAAACGGTTACCCGCTGTCCCATAGGAACAACTGCACCATTGAGATTGATAAGAATTTTATTTCCCCGGGCGGTACGGAAATTCATAAGCCCGCCGCCGGCGCTGGACAGGATGCTGCCCACAGTGCAGATCCTTGTCCCTACAGGAAGCCCGGACAAATTCCATGCTACCCGGTAAGCACCCAGATCCTCTAATTTCAAATCTCCCGGATTCGTCTGATACCAGTTGGCAAGATCGCTTTTTACCGGTCCCATGAAATAACCTGCGTCCCGGGATGTCCGTGATCCTATCGGCCCCTGTGACGCCTGCGGATTCCCGATATCTTTTCTGTAGCTGACCGCACGCTGATTAGGAGCCCGCTCCTGATAAGACACGTTCCGGATAATAAGTACAGGCTGCCCGGCCTGATTATAAGCCACATACCCTGTCGCCTGAAAAGGCGTATAACTCATTATCTTTCCCGCATGCTCCATCATGGCAGGGATTTCCTGTCCATCGGCAGTAACAAAACGATATACATTGTCCGCATAAGCTCCTTCAAACTGGCCGGCTACGGTGATATTATCCGCTGCCGTTGCCATCGTGCCCGGCAGCAGCAATATCAATATCATTCCTATCACAGCAAACCATGATTTCTTCATCTGAAAGCCTCTTGCTCCGATTAACCGCGGCCTTTGATGACGCGTACACGCTGGATATCAGGTGTGCCGTCCTTATGCTTGCTGATGGTATCTACTCTGATGCGTTCCAGTTCCGGTTCGAATTCTTTCAGTGCTCTGGCCATCCGGTCATCGGCAGCCGCACCATTCTGCATAGCCCTGTAGATCAACGCGGCCATTTCATACCTGGTCATCATGCGGTCTCCACCGAACTGTCCGTCCGGGTAGCCCACGATGACACCGTTTCCTGCCAGAGTCGCCACATAGTCATAGGCCCAATGATTTTCAGGCACATCGGGGAAGAGCTGCATCTTGTCCATATCCATGGAATCCAGTGGTCTTCCGTCCGCAACCTTCAGCAGCGCCCCCTTCACATTTTCCAGTTCAGCGCGGAGATCCTTGATTTCCTTAGCCATTGCCACTTTGGATGTGGACACATGGTTGCCCTGTCCCAGCTTCATGGAAAGACCTGCATTCACCATATTTTCTCCGCCGCCGATGGAACCGCCTACACTGATCATCGTATCTTCATTCGGCCGATAGAAGGCACCGAGTGCCAGAGAATGGGCATCTTTATAGTTGCCGTAGCCCAAAGTGAAGTCCCACTTGTCATCGGGATCGAAGTCCAGCGGATGGAGTGCTGCCAATGCCGCCGCTCCTGCGCCGACTCTGTTGATACGGTTATCAACTTTGTTGATGGCTCCGCCGATCTGTTTCAGCTGTCCTACATTAACAGCATCCGTATCTGCCTTGCCTGCTGCCACATTGGTAATCCGTTTGCCGCCTGCATCAACGCCGGTCTGCGTGATGCTCGGGCCATTCTTGATCGTCAGGCCACTATTACTCATCACCGTATTTCCTGTAGTCACGGTCTTGAAGGTCGGTGTATCGACTACAGACACTTTGTAGTCCGTACCGCCGTTTGCATTTGTTCCCGTTGTCACGGAAATATTGCTGCCCGCCGTTACGGAAGAATGCTTGCCTGCCTGGCCGGATACAACCTTCAGCTGGTCTTCCGTCGCCGCCTGTCCGCTGGTGATATTGTTCGGATCCCAGGTCTTATTGGTCAGTCCGTTCACTGTGCCGGCCGTACCGTTGACAGTCACCTGTCCGGCCTTGATCGTACCTTCGGTACCTTTAATGCTGATCTGCTTGGAAGGATCGGTTCCCAGCGTAATGTCATCATTCAGGTTGACATGGTACGTTTTGGATCCGTCGGCATTCGTTTCAGAAGTCACCGTCGTATTTTTGCCGTCTGCTACTTTCGTGGTGGCACTGGCTGCCGCTTTTTTCAGCTGGCTGACATTGACGGCATCAGTATCCGCCTCGCCTGCCGCTACATTGGTGATCTTCTTGCCGCCTGCATCAATTCCCGACTTGGTAACGCTGGGGCCGTCCTTGATCTTCAGCCCGTCCTTGTCGACTGTCACTGCCGTGTTTCCGGAACCGTCCTGAACGGTAAGCCCGTTGGTATCCATTCTTGTACGGCCTGTGGTGACACTATTCAGTAAAATATCATCCTTAAGCCCCACTCTGACTCTGCCGCCTTCGACTCTGGTCGAAATATTCTTACCGTCGCCTACGACGTCCACAGTTTCGCCAAGCTTCTTCTTTACTTCATTTCCGTCTTCCGCTTTTATGCCGAAGCCCTTGTTAACGATCTCCGAGCCCTGATTTTTCAGCTGGCTGACATTGACGGCATCGGTATCCGCCTCGCCTGCCGCTATATTGGCAATCTTATTTCCGCCGTTATTCAGCCCATCTGCAGTAAGAGAAACCGTTCCGGTTCCGGCCGGAGCACGTGTCGTTTGCTTAACATAGAATCCGGTCGTATCCATCACCACATTGCCGGCTGTTACACTGTTTAAGCCTTTCAGATCCTTGGCAAGACGTGCTTTCAGGTTGTTGCTGCCGTCAGATACCACACCGATGTTGTCATCTGTGGTCAGTTTGCTTTCATCTGAAATGCCGCCGATTACATTCACCTGGCCGTTCAGTTTCTTTTTGATGACCGCCCCTGTATCACCGCCGTACTTCATGCCGTCATCCAAGGTGGCAATGTCATGCTGCTTGCCGTTCTTTTCTTCAATGATGAGACGGGTGATATTGGTGCCGTCAACGCCTGGTTTTCCGTCGCCGCCTTTAATGGTGGCTCCGTCTCTGCCGTCTTTTCCGTTGATTCCAACACTGTCCGCTTTCAGGTTCTTGTCCAGGCCGACAATCATATTTCCGTCAGCATCCACCATCGTTTTGATGTTTGACGGATCATATTCCGTATCCGCCTTCGTTCCGGTTCCTCTGATGGTCATGGTACTGTTCAGTTTCTTTATTGCCAGTCCGGTATTTCCGGCAAATTTCATGCCGTCATCCATCGTTGCCACCTGATGGTCGCCTTTTTCATCTACATAGTAGAGACGGGTCATTTCGGTAGCCGACAGGTTCTTGGCCGGATCCAGGCTCGCAGGTCCTGCGTTGACGCCTATATCCGCATGGGTGGATTTCCCGTCTTTCCCGGCAGGTCCGGTCAGGCCAATCTGCCCTTCTGTCCCGTTGGCTCCGTCTTTCGCCTTGAGAGTAACTCCGTCTTTGCCATCTTTACCCTTGATGCTGATTCCGTCTTTGCCATGGATCACTACGGAAGAACCGTCTTTGCCGTTGACTCCGATGGAACCGTCTTTGCCGTCAGCACCTTTCTTCCCGAGCACCAGATCGTCATTTACATTGACTTTGTACGGATTGGCAACAGTGCCTTCGCCTTCGACGGTAGTATTCTTACCGTCTTTCAGGATCGTCTTTCCCGCCGCGACAGCATCTTTCAGCTGGCCGAAGTTGACTGCGTCACTGTTCGCTGTGCCGTTAGCCACGTTGGTGATCTTCTGGCCGTTTGCGTTGAGACCGTCTTTGTTGACATAGGTCTTTCCGTTAATGGTCAGGCTGCCGTCCGGTCCCAGGTTGATATTTTTCGCCAGACGAACTTTCAGGTTGTTGCTGCCGTCAGATACGACGCCGATATTGTCATCTGTCGTCAGCTTGCTTTCATCTGTAATGCCGCCGACTACATTCACCTGTTCATTCAGTTTCTTCTTGATGACTGCTCCTGTATCACCACCGTACTTCATGCCGTCATCCAAGGTGGCTACATCATGCTTCTTGCCATCCTTTTCTTCGATGATGAGACGGGTGATATTGGTACCGTCAACGCCCGGCTTTCCATCGCCGCCCTTAATGGTGAGTCCGTTAGCGCCGTCCTTACCGTTCAGACCAATGGAGCCGTCTTTGCCGTTGATCACTACAGCAGAGCCGTCTTTGCCGTTGACTCCGATGGAGCCGTCTTTGCCGTCGGCGCCTTTCTTGCCGAGCACCAGATCGTCATTTACATTGACTTTATACGGATTGGCAACGGTGCCTTCGCCTTCGACGGTGGTATTCTTACCGTCTTTCAGGATCGTCTTTCCCGCCGCCACAGCATCTTTCAGCTGGCCGAAGTTGACTGCGTCACTGTTCACTGTGCCGTTAGCCACGTTGGTGATCTTCTGGCCGTTCGCATTGAGACCGTCTTTGTTGACATAGGTCTTTCCGTTGATGGTCAGGCTGCCGTCAGCGCCCAGATTGACATCTTTCTTCAGCTTCACATTGAGCTTCGTTCCATCAGATACAACGCCGATATTTCCATCTGTCAGGTCTGCCGAGGCACCGCCCTTGATTTCCAGTTTTTCTCCCAGCTTTTTGTTAATTACCGCGCCGGAGTCTCCGCCGAAGTTCAAGCCTTTGCCAATGGTGTTGTTGATGTTTGTAATATTTGTCTTATTGGTCTTCACGCCGTCGCTGACTGTTTTCAGCTGGTCTTCCGTGGCTGCCTGTCCGTGCACGACTGTCGGGTTGTCAATATCCCATGTGCGGTTGGTCAGTTCATTCACTGTGCCGGCGCCTGTCACTTTGACTGTGCCCGCCTGGATGTCCCCTGTCGTTCCGTCGATGGTGACCTTGCTGCCCGCCGTAATCTTTCCGCTGGTTCCGTCTACGACGATTTTCTTGTCAGCCGTGCCGAGGGTTACTTTATCACCCAGTCCGACGGTATATTCTTTACCACCGGCGGGATTGGTTCCTTCCGTAACGGTTACATTGGCGTCCTTCGCTTTGACGGTCGTTGCCTTTGCCGTACCGCCAATGGCCGCATTCAGCTGACCCAGGTTGACTGCATCACTGTTTGCCGTGCCGTCAGCCACGTTGGTAATCTTCTGGCTGTTCGCATTGAGACCGTCTTTGTTGACATAGGTCTTTCCGTTAATGGTCAGGCTGCCATTCGGCCCAAGATCCACATCTTTCTTCAGCTTCACATTGAGCTTCGTTCCATCAGATACAACGCCGATATTTCCATCTGTCAGGTCTGCCGAGGCACCGCCCTTGATTTCCAGCTTTTCTCCCAGCTTTTTGTTAATATCTGCGCCCGAGTCTCCGCCGAAGTTCAGGCCTTTGGCAATGGTGTTGTTGATGTTTGTAATATTTGTTGTATTCGTATTCTGCTGCGCTTTGGATGCGATATCTGTCAAGGTAACCTGTTTCTTATCGCCTTTTTCGTTCGCTACGGTCAGCACCATATTTCCGTTGCTGTCCGCTTTATACTTGCCCTGGCTTCCTGCTTCCGGATTTGCTACCAGATGGTAATCTTCCTTTGCCACCTCGGTGAATATTTTGCTCAGGTCTACATTGACTTTGCCTGTGTCGTTACGTTCCAATGTCAGGGTCTTGCCGTCATTGGAAACGCTGCCGCTTGTGACATAGTTGTTTTTGAGTCCCGTTATATTGGCGGTCAGGTTGTTCATACCGGTCAAGGCAGCCGTGCCGTCACCGTTTGTCTGGTAAGTTGCGGTACCGCCTGTCACATACTTGTCTTTTGCTTTGACAATACGGTTGATATCGCCGATATTGGCCGCATTCGTCGTCGTATTTCCTCCGCTGGCTACGTTCGTGATCTGCTTGTTCCCTGCGTTGATGCCGGTGTTGTTGATCTTTACGTCACCTACAGTCACGCTGTTGAAGGTCGGATCTTTGCTTACGGATACAGTCAGCTTCCTTGCGGCCGGATCGTATTCCACACCTGCATTGTCTTTTGCCGCGAATTCAAGGGTGTCTCCCGCCTTGATCGCGCCCTCATTGGTTCCTGCCTTTACCTTGAAGCCTGCTTTCAGTTTTTCCACGTCCGACGCGCTGGCAATATTATTGATTGTGACCGTGCTTGCCGGTGTCGTCGGATGCGCCTTGTCTTCCACTTTCAGATCCACTTTGCCGTTGGCCACGGAATAGTTCCCGTCAGCCACGTCAGGATTTTTGACCAGGCGGAAATCTGTCTTCGCCGCAGTCGTGGTGGAAATCGCATCAGACACTTTCTTCAGCTGATCCTCTGTTGCCGCTCTGCCGTTCACGACCACCGGATTCTGCACGTCCCAGTCCCTGTTGTCCAGACCGGTTACATAGCTCTTGTGGTCTGCCGAATCGACGCCCATTCTGGCGGTTCCTGCCGTCACACTGTTCAGGCCGGTCACATCTTTCGCCAGTTTTACATTCAGCGCACCGTTTCCGGATACGACACCGATATTCCCGTCTGACAGTTTTGATGCATCAGCGCCGCCTTTGATATCCAGCTGCTCGCCCAGTTTCTTATTGATAACTGTTGCGTCATCACCCTTAAAGTTCAGGCCTTTGGCAATGGTATTGTTAATGTTTGTAATATTTGTTGTATTCGTATTCTGCTGCGCTTTGGATGCGATGTCTGTCAAGGTAACCTGTTTCTTTTCGCCTTTTTCGTTCGCTACGGTCAGCACCATATTTCCGCTGCTGTCCGCTTTGTACTTACCCTGGCTTCCTGCTTCCGGATTTGCTACCAGATGGTAATCTTCCTTTGCCACCTCGGTGAATATTTTGCTCAGGTCTACATTGACTTTGCCTGTGTCGTTACGTTCCAATGTCAGGGTCTTGCCGTCATTGGAAACGCTGCCGCTTGTGACATAGTTGTTTTTGAGTCCCGTTATATTGGCGGTCAGGTTGTTCATACCGGTCAAGGCAGCCGTGCCGTCACCGTTTGTCTGGTAAGTTGCGGTACCGCCTGTCACATACTTGTCTTTTGCTTTGACAATACGGTTGATATCGCCGATATTGGCCGCATTCGTCGTTACATTTCCTCCGCTGGCTACATTGGTGATCTGCTTGTTCCCCGCATTGATGCCGTCTTTATTGATATAGGTATTTCCGTTGATGATCAGGCTGCCGTTCGGACCGAGATCCACATCTTTTTTCAAGTTGTATTTTACGGTCGTTACCTTTCCGGACGCATCTTTTGTCACAGAAGCCGTTGTATTTGTCCCATCGGCAAAGTTGACTTTACTGCCATTCTTTACGGCATTCACATCATTGCCATTCCCCTGTGCTGTCCAGGAAGCATTGGATGTTACCGCTTTCAGTTGAGCCACATTGACGGCATCGGAATCATTCGTGCCGGCCGCCACATTGATGATCTGGCGTTTTACCGTATCCGAGCCGACACTGACGGCACCTGTCGTTCCTTTTGTCGCATTAATGGCATTTACCTGCGCTGCGCCGGCACCGGAAGGGATGTAAGCATTAGATGTCTGCTGACGGTTGGAAACACTGTCAGCGCCGAGTGCCACGCCGCCATCTACTTGGGAATTGGCATTGACACCCATGGCAATGGATTTTTTCCCCTTGCTGCGTGCCAAAGGCCCGATTGCCGTGCTGGCATCGCCTTCCGCCAAAGCATTGAGACCCATAGCCATGGAAGCGTCACCGGCGGCCTGGCTCATCGCGCCGAGTGCCACGGATGCCGTTCCGATGGAAGCCGTCTTGACATAATAGGGCTTATCATGCAAAGCAGCCGAACCAAGCGTCGCATCACTGGGCGCCTTATTATTCAGATTTTCATTATTCGCCAGTCCCGGCAGAAGGGATTGCAGTTTTGCACGATCCAGCTCGATATCATCCGTACCGATCGCCACGGAAGAGTTTCCGATCGCCCTTGTGTCTGCGCCAACAGCCACCGCCTGCGATCCGTAAGCCTTTGCCACGCTGCCGATAGCCACGCTCTGTGCATCACGCTTTTCCGTCGGACCATTGGTATGATCCACGTTTTTGACCCTTATATTCGTCTCTGCGCCGGAACCGATTGCCACATCGCCCCTGCTTCCGTAAGTATTGCTGTTGCTGCCGATTGCCACCTGTCCGGAACCGGGCAGCTGATGATACTTGGACCTGACCGTAGCCGCCCTGTAGCCCACAGCGATATCTTCATCAGACTGTACGCTGGATTCCGTACCGATAGCAACCGCGTTATTGACGGACCGTGTCGATGTCAGCTTGGTAATCCGTTTCGCGCTGCCGGTCATAGTAACAGAATCTTCATTCCGGGTTTTCTCCAAATAACCGGCTTTGGCGGAAGTACCAAGAGCGATGGAATTATTGCCGCTTGCCATGGCATCATCGCCGATGGCCATGACGCCTTTTTTATCCAGCTTCTCATCAGTCCCGGTCACAAGCGGATTTGTGCTTGTAGCATTTTCCAATGTCAACGCGCTGGCTTCACGCCCAATGGACAGAGAACCGGCGCCTTCCGCATGGGCATTGTTGCCGATAGCCGTAGTTCTCACATCATTAGCCGTTGCCGCATTCCCAATAGCGACAGAAGACGGTCCGTTGCCGAAGCTGTCATTCCCAACAGAAACAGAAGAGCCCCCGCGAGCTTTGGCCGAATTACCCACCGCTACACCATTATTGGATTCAATAGACGGTATACGGGGATCCTTATTGTCTGCCGTTCCCGATTCCGCATTGTTGCCGATAGCAATGCCGTCTTTGGCATATCCTTTGGCCCCGGCGCCTTCCGCGATACTGTTATTGCCTTTCGCAATTGCGCCTTTGCCGATCGCAAGGCTTTGCAGGCCCTTTGCATTGGCCTGGTACCCCATAGCCAATGCATATTCTTCCTCTGCTTTCGCCTTTGTCCCCTGGGCAATTGAATGTTCCTTCTTTGCCTCTGCACTATACCCGTAAGCAATGCTGGAATCGCCGGAAGCTGTCGCCCCGGTTCCTGCATGGATCAGTCCGTTTGCCGCATCCGCATCAGCAGGAAGCATACAGCCGGCAATCACCATGGCGCACAAAAGCGCGCGAAGCGGACGGATTCCCGTCACAGAGGCTTTATTATCTCTGCCGACCCTCTTCGTGATTTCCGAAACGACTATGTAGCAATTCTTCACCCTGCTCCATATGACCTTGTGTACTTGATTCATAACTTTAATCCCATCCTTTCTCTATTGCAAAAATGTTTTCTCCGATGTATAAAATGCTGACCGTTTTTATCCCTATTTTCTTTACGATACTTTTTGCCGGAGAAACTGCCTGCGCATGTTTTCCCTGAAACCGCCGTATCGGGTTGTCTCTTTATCCCCTGCTCTGTTTTGTGCATCAGGAAATCATGCTCCCGCAGCAAACACGAAAATCATTTTACCCCATACCTTAATTTTTTTCAACCATAAATTTTGCAAATACAAAATATCCAGTATTCATGCGGTTTTCTCATTGTTTATAAATTGACCCTAAGACGGTTTATCTTTATTTTCTCCAAGATCCAGCCATCTGCGGAGTCCTCCATCTTACAGACACCGCTTTATGCCTGCCTCTGAAAAACAACCTCGTCAAATCCTGCATTCCTGTAAAAATACGAGAAACTCCACTCGGTCAGGATATTTTTCTAAAAGTCCGTAATCTTCTTCATGACCGCCTCCACTTTCCATCATGCCTCTTCACGCCGGTACCGCTCCGGTTCGAAATTTCTCTCCTCGAATCTCTCTTCACGCCGGCTTTTCAGGCATACAAAAAACGCCCTCGAAAACAGCCGCCTAAGCAGCCGCACAGAGCGCTCTTAAATTCCTGTGTATGTTCCGGACACAGATGTCACATCTACTTCGTGACTTGCCCCGGATATCCCAATAAAACATATCCATTATTAAAACTCCCCCATCATCCCTGCCCCAGTCACTTCAGGGATATCTGCCGTTTTCTGCCATTACTCCGATTACAAAAAGCGGTTCTGCCGGCAAAAACAATCTCACCATCATACTCCCGTGGATGATAAGTATTCTTTCCATGCCGCAGCAGGATTGTATATCAGACTCAACTCTCCCCCATCCGGATTAAAAACGAATAGTATGATTCCGATACATAATCGTTTCGATTATACGACACCCCACCACAAAATGCACATATCAATTCCGCATAGCTGTATTACTTTTTATAATCAATAGGCACATATTTTCTAATCTTTTCATAATGCATCACGTTTCAACAAACCATGCTGCGTACCGCATTCACGTTTTATACACCCTTATAAATATTTTCTTATTTTCTTACTTTATTTCCTCATTAATCCTTGAACTAAAGTCTATAGCATTACATCCCATATCCGGCATTAAGTAAAACACATAGATAATGCAGCATGTCAAATTGTGCAAATAATGAATTCTGCTTTATGGATGATGGTTGCATGCCCCTGCGTGATAAATCTGTCACTTTGATGAGATTTTACGGTTTTCCCCACCACGGTAACAGATTCTTCGCTGGCGCTCTGAATGACGCCTTACCAGTTTTCCTCACCACGGGTACAGATCCTTCACATCCGCTTCGGATGACGTTTAACATTTCCCTTATTATGACGCTTAACGCTTCCCTCATTATGACGCCTTAACGTCTTATACAAGGATCATGGAGTCGGCCGTCAGAAGGAGCTGCTGGCGCACGTAGTGCGATTGAGGATACTCGCTTGTCGTGATGATTTAAATCGTAAAAGAATAGTTAGCTTGCAGCTGACAGCTCACAGCTGATAGCTTTTATCTTCTTACCGCTTTCCACTCATCACGGTCATAGATTCTTCGCTGGCGCTCAGGATGACGCCTTTCGTTCTCCGTCATTATGACGCTTTCCGTTCCCCATTATTAGTGACGTGCTTTCCCCAAATCGTCATTCTGAACGGTGGCAAGGATGCTTTGTGGGAAAAACGGGAAACGGGACAGTGACACAGAGTGAAGAATCTATTACCCGGATGGCGTCTTACCGCTTTCCTCACTACGGCAGCAGATCCTTCACATCCGCTTCGGATGACGTTTAACATTTCCCTTATTATGACGCTTAACGCTTCCCTCATTATGACGCCTTTTCTCCAATCGTCATTCTGAACGGGGGCAAGCATGCCTTGTGGGAAAGACGAGAAACGGGATGGTGACACGGAGTGAAGAATCTATTACCCGGATGACGTCTTACCGGCTTCCTCACTACGGCAGCAGATCCTTCACATTCGCTTCGGATGACGATTAATGTTCCCCTCACTATGACGCTTAACGTCTTATACAAGGATCATGGAGTCGGCCGTTGGAAGGAGCTGCTGGCGCACGTAGTGCGATTGAGGATACTCGCTTGTCGTAATGATTTAAATC
>ENA-ORTI01002669-ORTI01002669.1-human-gut-metagenome-genome-assembly--contig:-NODE-2669-length-15211-cov-4.918844_pt1 | contig 15211 bp, 14 predicted proteins | sample MGYA00242071_ERZ509191 | MGnify/ENA primary metagenome ERZ509191 (study PRJEB26280, sample SAMEA2338832) | human gut metagenome | biome: human gut; feature: human-associated habitat; material: faeces...
CCGCTACGCAGCAGAGCAAGAAATCAAGTCGGGTATGATTTTCGTGACCCGCACGGGCAAACCCATCAGCCGCACGAATATCTGGCGGGAGATGAAAGCGTTGTGCATCGAGGCAGATGTCAACCCGCAAAAGGTGTTCCCGCAGAACCTGCGCCACCTGTTCGCCCGTGTATTTTACGGTATCGAGAAGGATATTGCCAAGCTTGCTGACATTCTCGGTCACTCAAGTATCAATACCACAAGGATCTATATCATCTCAACAGGGACTGAGCACCGCCAGCGCATGGAGAATATGCGGCTCATAATATGAAAAAGGCCGCCAAAAGCGGCGGCAAATACATAATCGGTATTATGTTGTAAAGCAAGATAAAAATAGACACCCGCATTCATACTGCGAGGCGTCAAATTTGAAAAAAGCGTATAGGAAGCCAAGCCTTTTCATTTTTGTTTGAAAAGGCTTATTTGTATTGTATGAAAATCGACAATTCTCTCACTAATTATACTTTTCTCGTTAAAACACTTGCTTTTTATTGGGAAATGATATATACTTTATCTATATAAATAGGTCGTTTTCGACTATTCTCATGCAGAGCTACAACATAATACCGATTATGTTGCACTCGAATTAATTAGGAGGAGGGAGTTCAATGGCACCGATTGCTTCCGTTATCAAATACGAAGGTGATAATAGCACCTTTATTTGGAAGCACCCCTGTGAGGACTTCAACACAGCGTCTCAACTGATTGTCCACGAGTCACAGGAAGCAATTCTCTTTCTGAACGGACAAGCACTCGACCTGTTTGGGCCGGGACGGCACACGCTGGAAACAGAGAATATTCCCATTCTGCGTCATCTGATCAACATTCCGACAGGTGGCGTGAGCGCATTTCATTGCGAGGTCTATTTCATCAATAAAACTGAGCAAATGGCAATTCGCTGGGGAACAGACAGCAAGGTGCAGTATGTAGAGCCTACATACAAATTTCCACTTTCCATTGGCGCAAGTGGGGAAATGTCCCTCTGCGTAGATGATTCCCGCAAACTGCTTGTCAAATTGGTTGGCACAGAGCGCATACTCGACCGCCAGCAACTGACAGCCTATTTCCGCAGTATCCTGATGACCAAGGTAAAAACCTACATTGCGCAGACAATGCGGGCTAATGCCATCAATATTTTTGAAATCGATGAGAGCCTTGAGACATTCTCGGCAGATATTCAGCAGAGGCTGATTCCTGATTTTCTGGACTACGGCGTGCAGCTCAAGCGATTCTATGTCACTACGGTGGTTAAACCGGACGGCGATCCGCAGTATGAAAAGTTCAAGGAACTACATTTCCGCCAGTATGCCGATATAGCCGAGGCAAAGCTGAAACAACAGACCGATGTGATCCACGCACAAACCGAAGCGCAGAAGGTCGTCATCGATTCTCAGGCGCAGGCAACCAAGCGGATGCAGGAAGGCTACACCTATCAGCAGGAGCGCGGATTTGATGTGGCGCAGGATGCCGCCAAAAATGAAGGCGCAGGCCAGTTTTCCAATATGGGCATCGGACTGGGAATGATGGCTGGTGTTGGTGGTACAGTAGGCGGCATGGTTGGTGGAGCCGTATCTGACGCATTTGCTGGAGTAACGATGCAACCGCAAACGGCGGCAAACCGGTTCTGCGACCAATGCGGAGCTGAGCTGACACCCGGTGCAGCATTCTGCGATGAGTGCGGTGCGCCGCAGGCAGCTCCCGATATCTGTGCAAAATGCGGCTTTAAGTTCACAAAGCCCGGTAAGTTCTGTCCCAAGTGCGGCGCAAAGAGGGAGGGCTGACGATGAAAAAGAATATTTCAAAGGGCTATTTCATTCTTGGCATCCTGTTCATCTTGGTCAGCGTAATTGCGTTTTCTGTTCCCGCAGCAAAAACAGCAGCATTTTGGATTTCTTACGGATTTGCCGTGATTGCATTTGCCGCCCAGCTCATCATTTGGAAAGCGGCTCTTGGTCGCAGCGAATCCTTGAAAAGCAAGTTCCTTGGTTTCCCTGTCGTTCATATTGGCATTGTTTATCTTATAGTTCAGGTCATTGCTCTCGCCGTATTTCTGTTTATTCCCACACTTCCGATTTGGAGTGCAGTCGTTGCCTGCGCAGTGATTGCAGGCGTATCCGCTGTCTGCATGATTGCTTCGGATGTTGGACGAAGCGAGATTGAGCGTGTATCTGCAAAGGTGCAGGAAAAGACTTTCTATATCAAGCAACTGCAGGCGGATGTCGAACTACTGGCTGGCTCTGAAACAGATACTGCAACAAAATCAGCGTTGATGCAGTTGGCAGAGAAAATACGCTATTCCGATCCTATGAGTGACGAGCAGTTGTCAGATATTGAAGATCGAATCACGGAGAAAATCGCCGAACTGAAAGTATCTACAGATAAAACAATAATTATTAACGAGCTCAATTCGCTTTTGGACGAGCGAAATAGAAAAATCAAAATTTTTAAGTAATTGGAGGAAAGAGAAAATGAAACAGCTCACTTGTGAAATGTGCGGAAGTACAGACTTGATTAAAGACGGCGGTGTGTTTGTGTGCCAAAGTTGCGGATGCAAGTACTCTATTGAAGAAGCCAAACGCATGATGATTGAGGGCACTGTTGATGTTCAGGGTACTGTTAAAGTGGATAACAGCGCTTTTGTCGAAAAGTATCTTGCCAACGCTCGACGTGCAAAAGAAAAGGAAGACTGGGAGGAAACTGAAAAATACTACAATATGGTCGAGCAAAATGATCCTGACAATATTGAAGCCATCTTTTACAGCTCCTATGGAAAAGCAAAGGCTTCTTTGACAGATGGTGATGTTTACAAGAGAGCTGCGACTTTCAAAGTCCTAAAGAATTGCATTTCCGTTGTTGATGATCACTACAAGCCTGAACGCAGAGAAGAGAATAAGCAAGCTATCATTTCAATGGGCATTGACCTCGGAAAAATGGTGTGTAGTAATTTCGTTTTTACTGAATGGAAAAACGGCTACGGAGTGGTCACTAGAACCAACAAGGGTGAAACAATACAGATGTTTTCCGGTCTCCTGGATGCGTTCAAAGAAACGATGGACAATATCCAAAAGATTGATGATCAGCCGTATTTACACGAAGCTGCTATTTCATTTTATACAATAGCCATGGCGACTAATTACTGGAAAAAAGACTTTTTGCAAAAATGGATTGACGAGGAAAAAAGAGAGCTTGAGGCATTAAAAGCAAAAGCGATTTCTGCTTATTGGGCTGAGCATGCCGAGGAAAAAGCAACCCTTGACCAAGAGAGGGAAGATTTATCAGCAAAAGTCGCAAACTTGAACGCCGAGATTTCGTCTTTGCCTGAAGTAAAAGAGGAAGCACAAATTGAAGCGAAGATTGAGGCACTACAGCAAGAGAAATCTGCGCTGGGCCTTTTCAAAGGTAAGGAAAAGAAGGCTCTGCAGGAGCAAATTGATGGTCTTATCTCTGGTGACTTGAAAAAAGCGAAGGAGAATAGGGCAACAGCTGTCGCACCTATTCAGCAGCAGATTGATTCTGCTAACACAAGAATTGCGGAAATTGACAAGGAACTAACACAAGAGCGATAAAAGAGCGAGTTGTGCCTTGCTTATTGGAGGATATTGTGGCTGTTTTTGTTAATCGTAATCCCAAATGGCTGAACTGGATTGCTCCGGAACAATTTAATGACTACGATTTATTTCGTATTGTAATTTTCTTTGTTTTTCATTCGCCGTGCTCCGAACTGTCATCAATGTGCAGAACACTTGAAGAATATGGATGGTCAACACCTTGGCGGAAACCATATTACCTAAATCGCCAGTTGAAGCAAGCAGCATCAAACTATGAACTGATTTTCTCAGCAAAAGGGTACGATGAGATGGATATTGCCTTGGACAAAGCTGCATTAAAGGATGATTTTCCATCTGATTTGACCCGTGAAAGAATCTGCATTTACAATAATCAAAGCAATCAATTTATGAGTGTATTTTATCATTTAAGAAATGCCTTTGCCCATTGCCGATTAAATTTGATTGATGTTAATGGAGAGTGTGTTTTTATCATAGAAGATGTTCAACCAAATAGAAAAGGAGACAAGGTGAAGGTGTCCGCCAGAATGGTATTACGGAAAAGTACACTGCTTAAATGGATAGATTTGATTGAGAATGGTGAACGAGAGTATAAACGGACAACCGAGTAAACTAAAATGTATTCTCGTTGAAGTAGTCTCATTTTTGTGGACTTCGGACAAAAGCATATGTGTGCAACAAGTAGCGACCATTTCTAAACTGCAATACAAATCACAAGGGGGAGATACCTTTTCGCAGGTATCTCCCCCTAATTTTATATGAGTATTAGTTCACTATTTACAATTTCAGTCGCACGGCTTCGAATGTTGTTCATCCGCTTGACCCATTCCATTTGGTCGTCGGCTTTCAGCGTTTCCGTAATGCCCTCTGCATCTGCCATTTGTTTTACCAGCCGAAGGAAAAGCTCTTCTGCCTGCCGGTCAATATCTGCGAGATAGGCGTTCAATTCGCCGCTGGTCAGCAGGTTGGCATATAGCACACGGTGATGCTCCTTGAGATATCGTAAATGCCGCTGTCCCCATACCCCGATTGGCTGATCTTCCTCCGGCTCATCATCTCCGACAACCAGGTAATAGTCACCGATCAATTCATATTTCAGCCCTGTGCGTTCATCGGTAATGTACTTTTCCATCATCAGCGCCTCCATCCCCACAACATTGACTTCTGCGGCTTTGCCTTGGCGACTTTGATTAATATCTCATCTACGGCATCTGCGTACCGTCCCGCCGCAATCAACTTGTTGCGGAACCGGTTCAGCCCCTCAATGATAAGCCGCCATTCCTGCCGGTTCAGTTCTACATAGTATTTCTGCTTCATACGCTGTTCCTCCTTTGATTTTCTGCAATTATTGTAGCAGGAGAATTATCGTAAATCGAATGTACGGATATAAAAAAATCACCGAGAAAAGTTTTCATAATGAACTAATCTCGGTGATTTTCCTTGCCATTGCTACGCCTGACAACTAAGTCCTTTAAACATTTCGTTTTCAGTCCGTGGTTTTGCAACTCGGTTTTTCTCCCATTGCCGATTCAGCTGCGGTGATAATTTGATTTACTGCCTTATCAACGAAAACCGAAGTGTTTTCAGGGCTTTTGAGCATTTTGTAAGAGAAATTATCTCTTGCTGAACTGAGGTGCGCGACGAGCGGCTTTGAGGCCGTATTTCTTACGCTCTTTCATTCTCGGGTCACGGGTCAGCAGGCCGGCAGCCTTCAGGGGCGCACGGTAGCTGTCCTCGACCTGCAGCAGCGCACGGGCGATGCCGTGGCGGATCGCGCCGGCCTGGCCGGTCACGCCGCCGCCGGTCACGGTGGCTTCGACGTCGAACTTGCCCATGGTATCGGTCGCCGCGAAGGGCTGACGAACGATGAGCTTCAGGGTCTCGAGACCAAAGTAGTCATCCAGCGGACGGCCGTTGATGGTGATGCTGCCGGTGCCGTTCGGGAACAGGTGCACACGCGCGACGGAGGACTTTCTGCGGCCGGTGCCGTACATATAGGCTTTCTTGCTCGTATAAGTTGCCATGTTCTATTTCCTCCTTCTCAGCGATCCCAGACTTCGGGCTTCTGTGCCGCATGGGGATGCTCGGCGCCGCGATAGATCTTCAGGCGCTTGAGCTGCCACTGGGCGATGGTGTTCTTCTGCAGCATGCCGCGCACAGCCAGACGCATAGCCAGCTCGGGCTTGTCCTTCATGAGCTTCTTGTACTGCGTCTCGTGCAGGCCGCCGGGATAACCGGAGTGCGTGCGGTAGTACTTCTGCTCGAGCTTCTTGCCGGTGAGCACTGCCTGCTCGGCGTTGATGATGATGACAAAGTCGCCGCAGTCAACGTGCGGGGTGTAGTCGGTCTTGAGCTTGCCGCGCAGCAGATCGGCAGCGAGCGCTGCGGTCTTGCCCATCGGCTTGCCGGCTGCATCCAGAACGTACCACTTGCGGGTGACGGTGTCCTTGTTCAGCAAAGTAGTGGACATATTCGTGCCTCCAATTTGAATGTGTTGAAAAACATTTTGACATTTTTCAGGCGCGAACGTAGAATAGGTCTCACATTCGCGCTTATCTTTTATACCACAATCGGTGGTACCTGTCAACGGAATTTTGATTTAGATATTACTTTGCTCTCAAAATCTCCGTTTTTCTCCGTTTTACGCTCGAATTCACAGTTTCTATTTTCATTTTGGAGGTCCCGCTATGAATGACCTGAACGCGTTCACCGGTCTGGTGCGCCGGTGCGTGGAGGATTATGACATGATCGCGCCGGGCGACACCGTCGCCGTCGGCGTCTCGGGCGGCAAGGATTCGCTCGTGCTGCTCATGGCGCTCAACGAGCTGCGCCGGTACTATCCGAAGCCGTTTGCGCTCGAGGCCATCACGGTCGAGCTCGGGTTCGACGGCATGGATTTCACGCCGGTGGCAGAGCTGTGCGAAACGCTTGGCGTGCCGTACACCCGCCTGAAAACGGACATCAAAGAGGTCGTGTTCGACGTGCGCAAGGAGGACAATCCCTGCTCCCTGTGCGCCAAGATGCGCCGCGGCGCGCTGTGTACCGCGCTCAGCGCGCGTGGCATCACAAAGCTCGCGCTCGGCCATCACTTTGACGACGCGGTCGAGACGTTCCTGCTCTCGCTCGTGTACGAGGGGCGCATCAGCTGCTTTCAGCCGGTGACACACATGACGCGCACGGGCGTGGATCAGATCCGTCCGATGCTCTACGCCGGCGAGGGGCGCATCGCCAATCTGGCGAAGGCGCTGGCGCTGCCGATCGTCGAAAACCCCTGCCCCGAGGACCGCGGCAGCAAGCGCTACGAGATCAAGCAGTTCATCCGCACCATGAGCCAGACCTACCCCGATCTGCGCAGCAAGGTGTTCGGCGCCATCCAGCGCGCACCGCTCGACGGCTGGGAAAAGGCGCGCTGATTTTTAGGAAAAGCGAAAACAGGACAAGCCCGATGGGAAGATCCCATCGGGCTTGTGTTGTTGAAATGAAGTCTCAGAGGACGTTCTGGCAGAAGCGCATGATGATCGTAGCGGTCTGCGCACGGGTGGCGTCACCCTTCGGCTGAAGGGTGTCCACGCCGTTGGAATTGCCGACGCCGAGGATCACGCCCTGTGCGACCGCCCAGGACAGCGGCGTGCGGGCATAATCGGAAATGGAGCTGTAGTCCGGATAACCGGTCAGGTCAGCGGTATCGTACACGTCCAGATCCAGAACATTCTTGGTGTAGTTATAGAGGATGGTCGCCATATCCTGGCGCGTAATGACATCATTCGGGGAGAACGTGGTGGGGCTCGTGCCGTTCACGACACCCTTCTCGAACGCCCAGTTGACCGCATCGACAGACCAGCTGTCGGTCACATCGGTGAAGGGACTGGACTTGGCAGCCTTCGGAGAACCGGCCTGACGGTAGAGCATCGTCACAAGCTGTGCGCGCGTGGTCGTGCCGTTCGGCGCGATGGTCGTCGCGCTCGTGCCGTTCAGGATGCCGTTCTGGATGCAGTAATCCAGGCCCTTATGCGCCCAGTTGGTGTAGGCGGGCATATCGGTGAAGTGAGCGCCCGGGCAGACATGTGCACCGGTCGAGCTGCTCACCGGGATGCTGTTGAGCATCTTGGCCAGCTCGAAGAACTTTTCCTGCAGCATGGCGTGCGTGGACTTCTGCATCTGGCCGACCATGTTGATGTGGTCGGTGTTGTCGATCTTCTCGATGTAGTTCCAGACGCCCATCTTGGTGCCGGCCTTGAAGGTCATCTTGCCGTCAGTGCCGACGCCATAGTTTTCATTGTACTTATCCGTGGAATTCTCGTGCGGACGGATCGCGGAGCGGACGGAGACGATGCCGTCATTCTCCCACCAGTCCGGCGTGATGTTCACATGGCCGACCGCGTAGTTGACGTGTCTGCCCATGTAGGTGCTGCTCTTGACCATCATCGGGTTCATGCTGGCATTCGGCAGATAGTGGCCGGTCAGCGGTTCACGATGGGTGTTCGAGCAGGCGACGGAGAAGTAATAGATATCATCCTGCGCCTTGGCATAGCCGTTGAGCACGGCCGCGCCGTCGACGTCAAGGTCATAGACGCTCAGGTCGTTGGTGTGCTGCGTCCAGATCTTGCTGTTGATCACACGGTTGAAGTAGCTGGAGTAAGACTCGTTGGGCTGGCGCACCAGACCCCACTGATCGAGCTTGAAGTCCAGGCCGAAGTTGTTCTCATTGACATTGGTGCCGGTAACCGCACCGATGATGCCCATGGCATACTGGGCCAGATCGCCGATGTTCTGATAGACCTTCGTGTCATACTGGCTGCCGTCGTGCGGCGTGCAGAGCGTCGTGATGCTCTCGATCCAGTGGCGGCACTCACCGGTGAACAGCGGGCTGATATCACCGCCGCGGCTGGCGTTGCGCTCATCGGCATCGCCGTTTTCCAGCAGCTGTGCGAGCATACGGATCGTCTCGCCGCCCATGCTGTGGCCGACCAGATGCACTTTCAGCTCACTGTCGGGGTTATTCAGCTCCGGCAGAACGCCCGGGAACGTGCGGCCATAGCGCGCATGGCCGTTGGTGGCGGAGTGGTATGCGCCGTAGTCGACCGTGCCGCCGACGAGGTAGGCATACAGCTCACAGGCGCGGTCCCAGTTGCTGGCGACGGGGCCGATGGACGGGGTGTAGACCTTGTAGCCGGCATTGTTGAGAATGTCGCGCAGGCTGCTGAAGCCGCCCCAGTAGTTCAGGCCGAGCACTTCCGTGCCGCCCCAACCGAACAGGCCGTGCACCAGCACGATCGGATAGTGGTTGCCGCTCGCCGACAGGAGCTCCGGCAGATCCGCGTCCGTCAGTTCGTCAGCAGAGGTCGCACGATCGGACTCGAAGTCCGTCGTATCGGCAACGCTTGCTGCGAAACCGGGCATGCAAAGCACCATCGCCAGAACCAGAACGGTGGCGAGCACTCTGCTCCACGTTTTCTTCATGAAAAATCCCTCCAATAGATTTGGGACAGCATCGAAATCTGTCCCCTTTTTATGGTTACACTATATTGCCGCTGCGAGAAATGCACAATCCCCACTGCGGTACAAATGTAACACTTTTGCACATTTCCCAGCGCTTGATGAAACACACGTCACCATTGTGTGCGCCCAGATACAGAATGCGTATGGACAAAAAAAGCCTGCCGTCCGTGGGATACGGACAGCAGGCTTTGCACTGCGGGATCAGATCATAATGCCGCGCTTTTTGGCCTCGAAGGTCAGCTCGTCGCGGAAGTCGGGGTGCGCGATGGCGATCAGCTGGCGGGCACGCTCGCCAAGGCTGCGGCCGCGCAGATGCGCCACGCCGTACTCGGTGACGATGTAGTCGACATCGTTCTTGCTCGTCGTAACGACGGCACCCGGGGTGAGGATGGACTTGATCTTGCTGATCGTGCCGCCCTTGGCCGTGGACGTGAAGGCGATGAAGCTCTTGCCGCCGCGGGACTGGCAGGCGCCGCGGACATAGTCGATCTGGCCGCCGGAGCCGGACATGTGCTTCGTGCCGACCGACTCGGCGCAGACCTGGCCGAAGAGGTCAACCTCGACCGCTGCGTTGATGGAGATCATGTTGTCGTTCTGGCAGATGACGTCCGGATCGTTGACGTATTCGACCGGCAGGATCTCCACGGCCGGGTTATCGTCGATATAGTCATAAATGCGCTGCGAACCGAAGGCAAACGTCGTGACGGTCTTGCCGCGATGGATCTGCTTTTTGCTGTTGTTGACCGCGCCACACTCGATGAGCTCGACCATGGAGTCGGTGAACATCTCGGTGTGGATGCCGAGGTCGTGCTTGGCCTTGAGCGCCATGCCGGTCGCGTCCGGGATCGCGCCGATGCCGAGCTGCAGGCACGCGCCGTCCGGAATGCGCTCGGCGATGAGGCCGCCGATCGTCTTGCTCACCTCGTCGAGCTGGACCGGCGGCAGGACCGGCAGATCGTGGTTATACTCCACGATGGCATCGACCTGCGAAATGTGGATCAGCGAGCCGCACAGGCCGCGTGGCTGGCGGTCGTTGACCTCGAGGAAGATACGCTTGGTCTTGTCGAGCATGGCGTCGATATACGAACCGTTGAGCGCCAGGCTGAAGTAGCCGTGGCGGTCCATCGGCGCGACCTCGACGCACACGGCGTCATAGTCGTACTCCGTGCGGATGCGGGTCGGGAAATCGCGGTAATATGCCGGGATGATATCGGCATAGCCGGCGTTGACCGCCTTGCGCGCCGCGCTGCTGGAAAACCAGCTGTAGCCGGTCATCTTGCCGGCCAGCGTGGGGTCGGTATAAAACTCGAACGGGTACGCATCGAGCAGGGCCTGCACCTTCACGCCCGTAATATCGCTGTTGCGGATGCGCTCCGCGATTGCGGTCATGATGGCCGGCGTCTGCGAGGTCGCCGTATCCATGCCGAGCAGCCAGCCGGACTGCACCTGCTGGGCAATCTTATCCGGCGTCGTCAGCTTTTCCTGATACATCTTCTGATAGTCTGTCATAATTTGCTCTCCTAAAACAAAAAATATGAACACATGGGTATAAATAATATACACGATTCGAAAACGTAATTCAAGAGGGCGCGCGTCCGTTTTGCGATCCTTGCAAAAAATCCGTCACATTTTCAGGAAAATGAGAGGTTTTCTCACGTGAGAAAGTATGATATGATATTGTGAGATTTGTTTGAATTCTTAAATGAATGGATCTTTATCCTCTATTTTTCATGCGGCTCTCATTTCTTCCGGTTGCAATGAGCAATGTCGCATCATGCGGCGGGACGCTCCTGCCAATTCAAAAAACAAGGAATGATACGACAACATGACGATCACGATTGTCTGTGATATTCTGGGCGAAGAAAACAATGGCACCACGATTGCCTGCATGAACCTCATCCGCTTCCTGCGCGCGCAGGGGCACACGGTGCGCGTGGTCTGTGCCGATCAGGACAAGGCCGGCAACGAGTGCTTTTACGTCGTACCGGAGCTGAACCTCTACCTGCTCAACCCGATCGTGGAGCGCAACGGCGTGACGCTGCCGCGCCTGGACCGCTCCCTGCTCGAGGACGCGATCCGCGACTGCGACGTCGTGCACACGACGTTCGTGCTGCAGCTGTCGCACACGGCGGTGAAAATCGCCAAGGCGTATAACAAGCCCATCACCTCCAGCTTCCACTGCCAGGCCGAGAACGTCACGGCGCACTTTCTGTGCAAGGATCTCGATGCGATCAACCGCGGCGTCTACCGCGCCTGCTACCAGATGGTGTATCAGTATTCGGACATCATCCATTACCCGACGCAGTTCATCCGCGACACGTTTGAGGCCGTCGTCGGCCCGACGAACGGCCGCGTGATCTCCAACGGCGTCAACAGCATGTTCACGCCCGGCCCGGCCAAGCGCCCGGCGGGACTGGAAGGCAAGTTCCTCATCGTCTCGACCGGCCGCCTGTCGAGCGAAAAGAATCAGGAGATCCTCATCAAGGCCATCGGCCGCTCGGCCCACCGCGAGCAGATCCACCTGATCCTCGCCGGTGAAGGGCCGCGTGAAGAGCATTACCGTCATCTGGCCGAAAAATACGGCGTCGACATGGAGATCGCGTTTTTCTCACGGCAGGACCTGCTGAATCTGCTGCGCTGCGCCGACCTCTACTGTCACCCCGCCGAGGTGGAGATCGAGTCCATCGCCTGTCTGGAGGCCATCGCCTGCGGGCTGGTGCCGGTCATCGCCAACTCCCCGAAGAGTGCGGCCAAGTCATTCGCGCTCGACGAGAAATCTCTATTTAAAAATAAGGACCCCGAGGATATGGCCGCCAAGATCGACTACTGGGTCGAGCACCCGGCCGAGCGCGCGGACTACAGCCGGAAATATCTCGAGAGCGGCACGCAGTTTGAACAGCAGAGCTGCATGCGCCAGATGGAGCAGATGCTCTTTGACGCCGTCGCCCTGCGCGGTGAGCCGGCATGAGCCGCAAGACCATCTATTATCACGACCCGCTGCACGACGACTTCGCGCCGACGAACGGGCACATCCGGCCGAAGCCGATCGGCGCCGACTTTCCTTATGAGCACCCCAGCCCGGTCTGGCAGGCGCTCGCGTTCGTCGTCTACCGGCTGATCATGACGCCGTTTCTGTTTTTGTACTGCAAGCTCGTTTTCGGCCTGCGGATCGAAAACCGCAAAGCGCTGCGCGAGCTGCCCAGCGGCTATTTTCTCTACGGTAACCACACGAACACGCTGGCGGATGCCTTCATCCCGACGTTGCTGGCGTTCCCGCGCCGCGCAAACATCGTCACCGCGGCGGACACAGTCTCCATTCCGGGCGTGCGCAACATCGTGCAGATGCTCGGGGCCGTCCCGCTGGCCGACACGATCGACGGCACGCGGCAGTTTCTGGCCGCGATCCACCGGCGGCTCGAGCGCCGCCAGGCCGTCATGATCTACCCGGAGGCGCACATCTGGCCATATTATAATGGTATCCGCCCGTTCCCGGACACAGCGTTTGCCTATCCGGTGCGCGAGCAGGTGCCCGCCGTCGGCGTGGTGGTCGTCTACCGGCAGCGGAAGCTGCTGCGGTTTCTGCCGCCGTGCATCACCGTCGTTGTCGGCGAGCCGGTCTACCCGGACGCATCCCTGCCGCCGCGCAGCGCCCGCCGGGCCCTGCATCAAAAAGTCTATACATTCATGTGCGATACTGTCGCCCGGCGGCACAGCTATGCGCACATCGAATATCTCCCCGCACAGGACACACAACCGGCCGCGCAATGACCGCGCCGCACGACCAGAAAGGTGGGATCCCGCTTGGCACATTTGACTGAAGCCGCCATCCAGGATGCGTTCCTGAAGCTGCTGTCCGAGCAGCCGTTTGACAAGATCACCGTAACGCAGCTCGTGGAAGAATGCCAGATCACACGCCGGACGTTTTACTACCATTACTCCGATCTGTACGAGCTGCTGGACACCATCCTCCACCGCGAGACCGAGCGCGCGCTCGATGAATTTGAGACGACCGGCAGTTGGGAAGAGTGCATGATCACCGCCTCCCGCTTCGCGCGTGAGCACAAGCGCGCCGTGTACCACATCTACACCTCCTCGCACCGTCTGGAGCTGGAAAAGCATGTGGACCGCATTTCCGGGGAAATGATGCGCAGCTATGTGGAGGCACAGGCCCACGGCTTGCGCGTGAGCGAGGCGGACAAAAAGCTCGTGTGCGACCTCTACCGCTTCGGCATCACGGACATTTTCTACGAATGGCTCGAAAACGGGATGAAAGAGGATCTCGAGGCGCAGATCCGCCGCCTGAGTCTGCTGTTCACCGGCAACATCCGCGCCTCCCTGTCCCGGGTGCAGATCCCGGCCGAATCGTAACCATCCCCGGCGGGCACAGCAGCGTGTCCGCCGGGTCCATTTCACCAGAAAAGGAGATTTGTCATGCCGATTCTCGATCATCTTGAGCCGCGCGCTGTCTTTTCCTGTTTTGAGCAGCTGTGCGCCATCCCACACGGCTCCGGCAACACGAAAGCCATCAGCGATTACCTTGTTCGCTTCGCAGCCGAACATCAGCTGCGCTGCATTCAGGACGCGCACAACAATGTCATCATCTTCGCACCCGGCACGCCGGGGTATGAATCCGCCGCCCCGGTCATCCTGCAGGGGCACATGGACATGGTCTGCGAGACTGCGCCGGACTGCACGAAGGACATGGCCCGCGAGGGGCTCGACCTCTTCGTGGACGGCGATACGATCGGCGCACGCGGCACAACGCTCGGCGGGGACGACGGCATCGCCGTGGCCATGGCGCTGGCGATCCTGGCTGCGGACGACATCCCCCACCCCCCGCTCGAGGTCGTCATCACCGTCGATGAGGAGACCGGCATGCTCGGCGCAGCCGCACTGGACGCCTCCGTGCTGAAGGGGCGCACGATGCTCAACCTCGACTCCGAGGACGAGGGCGTGCTTACCGTCAGCTGCGCCGGCGGCAACGTGTCCGTGTGCACGCTGCCGGTCACGCGCGCGCCGTTTTCCGGCACAGCGCTGACCGTGACGGTCGGCGGTCTGCTCGGCGGCCACTCGGGCGCAGAGATCGACAAGGGCCGCGGCAACGCGAACCTCCTCATGGGCCGCGTGCTGTACGCCGTCGGCGCGCGCACGCCGCTGCGGCTCGTCTCCGTCGCCGGCGGCCTGAAGGATAACGCCATCCCGCGCGAGAGCCGGGCCGTCATCGCCGTGGCCGATGCAGCCGCCGCGCAGGCGGCGATCGCGGACATGGACGCCGCGCTCCGGCACGAATACGCGGCCGCCGACCCGGATGTGTCCGTGCGCGTTGACGCAGCCCAGGCGCAGCAGCCGCCGATGGACGAGGCGTCCACGCAGCGCGCCGTGTGCATGCTCTGCTGCCTGCCGAACGGCATTCAGGCCATGAGCCGGGACATTCCGGGTCTCGTGCAGACGTCGCTGAATCTCGGCATCCTGACGACGGATGCGGACACCGTGCAGGCGTCGTTCTGCGTGCGCAGCAGCGTGTCCACGCAAAAGGAGATGCTCGTCGCACGCCTGCGCTGCCTGATGGCGCAGCTCGGCGGCACGGTGGCCGTCTCGGGCGACTACCCCGCGTGGGAATACCGCAAGGACTCGCCTCTGCGCGAGCGCATGGTCGCGGTCTTCCGCGAACAGTACGGCCGCGACCCGAAGGTGGAAGCCATCCACGCCGGCGTCGAGTGCGGACTGTTTGCCGGGAAGCTGCCGGGGCTCGACTGCGTGTCCTTCGGCCCGAACCTGACGGAGATCCACACCTGCCGCGAGCGGATGCACATTGCCTCCGTGCAGCGCGTCTGGCGCTACACGCTCGAGGTGCTGCGCCGCTGCAAATAAGCGAACATGCAAAAACCGCCCTGCACCGTTAGGCGTGCCCTCACAAGGACAACTACGAATTTTAAGGATAGGCAGGTGTTGCGAAGGCAGCACCTGCCAGTTCCTTTATGCACTTTTCGTGGTACTCATGTTCCCAACCACGCCAATGTCCGTGTAGTGGATCTCCACAGTCTGCCTCGCATGTTTGGACCACTTCACATCCTTCTCATGCACCACGATTTTCTCAATGAACAGCC
>ENA-ORTI01002671-ORTI01002671.1-human-gut-metagenome-genome-assembly--contig:-NODE-2671-length-15208-cov-3.734376_pt1 | contig 15208 bp, 18 predicted proteins | sample MGYA00242071_ERZ509191 | MGnify/ENA primary metagenome ERZ509191 (study PRJEB26280, sample SAMEA2338832) | human gut metagenome | biome: human gut; feature: human-associated habitat; material: faeces...
CGCTGCCGTGGATGGCGGCGTTGCCGTCCAGCAGCAGATAGCGCAGCTTGGGCATGGCAGAAAAAATGGGAAAACAGGCGTCGGTGAGGGCGGCGTTTTCCACACCAAAGTTGACCATGCTTTTATGTCCGGCAAAGGCTGCAAGCAGTTCATCCGATACCGGGTAGTCCTTCACATGGAACCCCACCAGGGTGTAGCCAGCCAGTCGCTCTATTAGATTCATGGTCAGCTCCGGGATCTCAAACTGTTTTTCTCCATCCAGGGTCAGGACACCGCTTTCCCATGCTGCTGTCCGCGCCCGTTTTGGCCATTCCATCGCTTGCCTCCTTACGCCTGCTCCTTGTAGCAGGCTTCGATGTCGATGAACCGCACATACACGGCGCAAATTTCGCCCTTTGCGTCATAGCCGAAGTAGACGGGATAGTAGCCATCACCCCAGCCGGAGGAGAAGACAGGCAGATTGCAGTCCGTGCCCGGTATCGTCCAGTTGAGCCAGTCGCCGTGGCTCTCCTGATACTTGGGATGGGCTTTGGCGTTTTCCTCCATCAAGTCGCAGAACAGGTCGTTGTAGGGGTCGATGTCCGGGTCCTCCTCCAGCCGCTTGGCCCAGTACCTCTTAAAGGCTGCCTGAGTTTGGATATCCGCAATGCACCCCATCCCGGCGTCTACGCCAAAGCCAAAATAATCGTCCTCGCCCAGTTCCTCCTCCAGATCCTCTTTGCCTGTCATGCCCAACTCATAGCGGACAGGCTTCTCCTGGCTGACCTCCACCTTGACACAGGCGTAGCGGTCGCCGTATTGTTCACTGGGTACCACGCAGATTTTTACTGGGTAAGTCCCGGCGGGGATTGTCTGTATAAAGGGCGGCGTGTCCTCCAGCTCCACCAGCGGATCGCAGGCGAAGATCTGCCCGGTGGGGAAATGGACGGGGCCGATGTCCAGCACATCCACCGCCATGTTCCCAATCAATTTTTCTGTAAAATGGGCCTCCAGGTCAGCTTTGCAGGCCAGTTTGTCCTTGGTGGATTCGTATTTGTTCAGCCATTCGGTCGTAGGCATATCAGCTTCCTCCTGTTGATTCAGTTCCTTTATGTACCCGCTCTTTGAGCCGTCCCAGTAGCAGTTCACACACCGGCCATTCTGAAAATGATGGGGACAATTCGGATAGCCATAGAGAATATGGGCACATTCCGGGCACAGTCCCATCATCTGTGAAGAGCCTTTGAAAAACAGGCTGCCGCACTCATCACAAACGGCCGGTTCTTTTTTCGCCATGGGTATCACCAGTCCCTTTCCCGGATGGCCTCCTCGGTGTCAATGGGGATATTGAACCACTCCAGAATGTAGGCCACGGTAACGCCGATGCAATCACGGGCCACCGTTTCGATCTCGCTGTCGTTCTCGTCAAACTCCTCCTGAAGATCATTGATGCCGCAGACTGCCTCATCCAGCGTTTCCTGTATCACTTCGGTGTCGGTTTCGCCGCTTTCCAGCAAGTCGATGACCTTCTGGAGCTCGTCCTTTACCCTGTCTACCAGAAAAGCAGGATAGTAATCATCCTGATACATCTCGTCCAACAGCTTATAATCCGGGTCAAATGCTTTCATCGTGATTGCTCCTTTCTCATTCAAACATCAAACCGTATGATTTGGTCAGGCTTCCGTCGTCCTCATGGAAAATACACTGATACAGGGGCTGGCGCTGTGTTGCTTTGCGGAACCTCTCCAGAACAGGAGCCAGCGCCTCACCGGTAGGGATACCGAGCACATCAGACACCCGCCGCAGGCTGCCCCTATCCATATCTTCCAAGTTACAGTTACGCTGCCTCTGCCCATATTCCTCCAGTGTTTTGGAATCCACATACTGCTTTGTATCACAGCAGTCATGCCAGCAGATACAGCTCACAAGCAGGGAAAAGAGATCGTCCATGCTCTCAGCCAGACGGCCTGTCTCACCTTCGCTGCTGTAATAGCCGATGGAGCCATCCTCCAACAAATGGTATTCTCCGCCGGAGCCATCTCTGGCAAATGCCATGCCGGGCAGTGTGAAGGTTGCTCGACCGTCCGCCTCATCCCTCGGGGACAACTCATCCAGCAGGAAGAAGTCAAAAAGCGAATCAAATTCCTCTGCCAAATTAGGATTTTCACGCAGTATTTTCAAATAATCCATAGCTATTTCCTCCAGTTTTGCTTGCGATTGATTTCTCATTGCTTCCCATCCAGCGCCTCCACGGTTTTCATGGCAGCGGAATTAAATTTACACTGCCGCAAATCGTGCTCAATCAGGGCGAACACATCGGGAAAGCATTCAATCTCATCCTGATACTCATATTTCGCATACAGTTTCCCGTACTCGGAGATCCAAACCTCTGCCGGGTAGTAGTAGCCGATATGACCGATAGGCTGACACCGCTCACCGGCGGCCTGTTCGATCTCCGCCAGCTCACAGCCGGACATGTCCCGAAAATAGGCGTCCTCCAAATGGTCTTTGATCCCGTTAACCAGGTAAGGAAACAAAGCAAATTCAAAGTCAGCCGCCCAGTTCATCTTTTTCTGCTCCAGGTACCACTCACAGCACAGGCCGAAATACTTGCGGTAAAACCGCTGGACGGTCTTCATCATCGGGACGCCATGATCGGCGTAATACTGCTCCGCAATGGAGATGTCAACTTTTCGCCCTTCGTACCACCCGGCGTACTCCATCAGCTGCTTGACCTTGCTTTTGAGGTCGCCGGAGATTAGGGTGCGTTCTTTGATCATTCGAACCATCTCCTGTCTACTACAGATCAAAGTTCATTTGGATAGCCGATCTTATCCAGTCCTGCCTTGATTTCCTCCCACTCGCTGCGCCTGGGGTTCAGCGCGGCGACCAGTTCCTTTGTCACCGGCGCCCCGTCCGCAAGCCGGCGCACAGCTTCCAAAGGCAGGTCAGCGGGAAACCACTTCCCGTACTCCACATAGGTCTGTGCCTCGCCGTCGATTCTGGAGAGCAGGTCCCTGGACGCATCCTCGCCGTCCATCGGATTGCAGTGCCAGGCGATGCCATCTTTCGTCCAGACGCAGAAGGTGCTTTTCATCTTCTTGACCTCATGGCTGGTCATGAGCTTTTGCAAAGCGGTCGGCATCCCGTCGGTCAGGTCTTCGATTCAGGGGAGTTTTTCTCCCAGTCGTAGAGTTCGGAGTCCACACCGTTGATGACGCAGCCTTCGGGCGCAAACAGGACAATCATGCTTTGGCCGCTGCCATCGGTGGCAAAAAATGCCTCCCTGCCTTCGGCAGACGCATTGCTCTGGGATACTGGTTCCTTTGCACAGCGTAGTTTCCCCCCCGACAGTCTTTATACCATTGCAGGCGGATCTGCTGGATCAAAAGCGTGGGCAAGTGCTACGCCCTTTTTCTTTCATCAGCTCTCATGGGTAATGCAGAAAATCTCCTTGTTCAAGTCAAAGTAGACCACCATCAGCTCGTCGGTGATTTCCGGGTTGAAAGACAGGTCCAGAATAAAGGCTTGCTGGCCGGTTTCGCCATCCACCAAGCTGCCAAAACGCTTGAGCCGCAAAAAGTCCACCATCTCGATAAAAGACAGCTTGGCCGGATCGGTTCCCGGAAAAAGATCAGCCGCAATATCCGGGCCTACGTCGTCCCGGTGGAACTGCATGAAAAAGGTCACGAGGTCGTGGTAGGGGCTGCTCTCGTCCGCCAGCGCCGCTTTGATGGCGGCTTTGGCCTTTTCCGCCAATGTCTCCGCCTCATCCAGCATTTCGCCCACCGCGTCCATGGCAGAAGGATTGTCGGTCAGTTCCTCATCTACATCAAAGAAAAAGGGCAGTCCCGTGTCCTCGGGAAAGGTAAAAATTTCCTCGCCGGGCGTGTATTCAAAATCAATGCGTTTACTGTTCAGTTTCATCAGGCTATCCTCCTTATCCTGCAAGGTTGGCATAGGTAATGCCCTTCTTCAAAGAGCCGCTAACCTCTACCGCATGGCCCCAGAACATATCGTCATCGTTATAATAGGCGGTAAAACGGCCGCCGGGAGAAACGGAAACCTCGGTGAGCAGGATGCGCTGGGCAAACTCCTCCTCCGTGATGGGGGCTGTCTCCGGGTCACGGGCGCTTTCCTCATCCTGGGAAAGCCAGTTGTTGGCAAGCCCAGTCAGGTTTTTGGCCGCAAAGTCCCGCATGGCCTTGTCCCAGGTTTCCTGATCTGTAACCAGCCTCTTGGCGGCGTTGCGGGCGCGGGTCCATGAGGGCTTGCTCTCAGCATTGACCTCCAGAGAAAGGCGTACACCCTTTCCGCACCACTGGATCTCACCCTCAAAGGCATCATAGTCCTTATCCAGCGTCAGCTCACCCAGCACTTCGTCCTGGATCACCACCGGCTTGTGGTACTCGTCCAGAATGGCCTGAAGCTCCGGGCAGTCCTCATGAGCCCTGACCACCTCGGAGATGCACCAGGGCCGCGCCACCAGGTTTTGCGCCCATTCTTCCTTTATCCGGCGGATCTTCAGACGGCAGATCTGCTCGTTGCGAAAGCGTCCCCAGCCCCTTTCGCCGTCCCGCTCCTCGTTGGTGACCGGCCACTCCAGCCGCTCCTCTTTGGGGCTGGCCTTGCCGGTGTCACAGAACACCATGCCCAGCGTTACAACGGTCATTCCCCAAAAGTCTCCCTTGTTGTGATATCCTCCCCCGATACAGCGCTTGATCAGAGCGACCACTTCCTGCTCCTTAGGCCCGTACATCCCATAGAATTCCTCAAACATGGGCGCAACCTCCTTTACAGTCCTTCCAAAACCGCCGCAATCTTGGGGAGAAACTCCGGAGAAACTTCCTGTTCCAGTGCGCCTCGGTAGGCCAGCACCGCCTGCCAGGAGTAGTAATAGAAGCTGTAGAACAAGTCCGCGGGGAAGACCTCGTCCTCCTCGTAGCGCATCTCATCTTCTTCCTCGTCGTATTCCTCTGACCACAGGTATTCTTCTTTCAGCAGATCAGAGAAGCAGGGAAGGGGAGAGGCGTGTTCCATCTCATCTCCATCGTGGAAGCACTGGAGGATGCAGGCAAAGAAGTCCAGCAGCTCCCCGGCAAGGAAGCGAGCCACGGGGTTCTGGCCGCTCTCCATGAGGGCCTTCTCCAGAATCCGGTTCAGGAACACCGTGCCGAAGGGGGTGGCGTGCCACAGGGTGCCCTGGTGCTCCAGGTTGGTGGTGAACACGTAGAGGGACTTTTTGACTGACGCCAAATCACGCATCTGTTCCAGGACTGTCAGGTGAGCGGGAAAATCCGTCCCCCGGCCATAGGCGGTGGTGAGCCGATGCCACGGGACATCAGCGACCTTGAGCTGGCGGATGTAGGTTTTGTTTTCTTCTGTCATGTCGTTGCCCTCCTTATCCCGCTGTCTGACTGCGGTACATCTTCTCCAGCGTGGTGTACCACCGTTTCAGCATGGTTTCCAGACTGGTTTTCCCGCTGCGATCTGTAAAAACAAGAAACTTTTGCAGCAGTCTGGGGAACAGATATTTGCCCGCTTTTGTCAGGTCCTGATTGAGATAGACCATCCGAAGGATACGGCCTTGCTGGTCCAAAGGGTTCTTTTTCAGCAGTTCCTTGTCAAAGCAGAACCGAAGGAACACCACATTCTCATCATAGAAGTCCTCCACCACAGCCGCGCCAATGCTGGTGTATGTGATGTCGTACACCAAACGGCTCCAGTCAAATTTCTCGGCATAGAGCAGTTTCAGCGCCTTCTCCCAGTGTTCCTCCGGGATCACCAGCATCCTGTGCTGGGCGGTGCCGGAGTAGCCGCGGTAGACGGGTTCCGGCTGCCCCAGCAGTTCACTCACACTGTCGGCGTAGACGAAGCACAGCTCCTCATCGAACAGGCCACCGATGAAGTTGCCATTGCAGTACAGCATATAATTCTTGGACTTGGCTGGAGAATAAGAGAGGCTATATTCCTGCGAGTCCAGGCTTTTATGTACCTTGTTCAGAAAGTCTATTGATGTCATGGCTTTACTCCTCAAACTCGCCCTCAATCATCCCGTTCAGATACCGGCCGGGATCTGCGATGAAGTCATCCCATTTGGCCAGAGGGTGGAATTCCTCATGCTCGATGTCCAGATACCACAGCTTTTTGTCCCTGGGGCTCCACAGCAGCAGGTAGTCGCTGTAATTGTCCATGGCCGTCATGAGGGAGAGCAGCTTTTTCCGCTTCCAGGTCATCTCCTGCACATCCATGTAGGAGTAGAGCTCTGCCCACTTCACCCACTCCCGATCCGGGAACTCCAGCCGCAGGGGGCCGGTTTTCAAGTATTCCACCAGCTTGGCGGGCAGCTTGTAAGGCGTGAGTTGACGCGCCTTTTTTTGGCCATCATTCCGGGCCTGTTTATAGGCATTGTGTTGCTGCCCATGATTCCGGGCAGGGCCTTCCGCATCGGCGTGGGCATTTTTGGTGCACTGTACGCCCTGGGTATGCTCTGGCCACAATTCCCCGTGACCGCCCTGTTGAAGAAAGGGGTCGGGAAGCTCAATGCCCATTGCGGGGACAGTGAAGAGCAAAACCGCAAGGGCGCGTATTTCTATGGATTCCTTGGCGGGCTTTCCACCGTACTGGCACATGCCGGCGGTCTGGTCTGGTCGTTGTACCTTCTTACAGCCGCGCGTGACCGCCGCGTCTTCGTGGGCACTACGGTCATCCTTTTTTTTATCACCAACATCTATAAGACCATCTCATACGTCTGGATCGACATCATCAGCCTCAGTGCGCTGGCGCAGGTGATTCCCGCCATCCCCATGATCTTCATCGGCTCCTATCTCGGCAACATCGTCAACAAGCGGTGTAACCATCTCCTGTTCAGAAAAATCGTTCTCTGCTTCATCTTCTTTGTTTCCATCACGCTGTGCGTCTGACCTCCCCCTCTCTCGGGTCATGCCATTCTCCAACGGCTGCGCGACAAGCGGCTTTCCGTGCGCCTTATTATGTGAACTATTTCACTTACTAACAATTTTATCCTATCTCACTTTAAACAAAGGAGTAATTATATGAAATAAATACAATTTCAGCCTGCTTAGGCTCTAAGAGAAAACGCGTCACCAGGCTCTGTCGATTAAAAATAAACTATAAATCAAATAATTATAAAAATAAAACTGTTTCGAGGCGCATTATATTGTGAAATAAATATCATTTTTTGAGACAGACCTTTTAACAACGGAAAAAATTTCATGAAAAAGATCTGTGTATTCTTCCTCGCCCTTGCCGTGTTCTTGCTGCCTGAGATGGTGTATGCCGCCAACGCGACGCCGCAAGCCGTCAACATGCCCCACGTATACATTGTTTTCGGCGTGCTTTTCGTAGCCGCGGTGCTTTTTTTTACGGAATGGATTCCCCTGGCCGTCACCTCCATTCTCGTTCCTTGTGCACTTTCCACGCTTGGCGTCATCACCGTCAAGGAGGCATGGGTCAGCTTCGGCGACACCAGCATCCTGACCATCGTGGGCCTGTTCATGCTGGGCGAGGCAACCTTCGCCACGGGTTTTGCCCAACGAGTGGCAACCTCGATCATCAACAAGGCAGGGGCCAGCGAAACCCGCCTGCTGGTCTTCTCCATTCTTCTCATCGCCTTCATGTCGGCCTTTTTGAACAATGCTGGCGTCACGGCCATCACCCTACCCATGCTCATTTCCATCGCCCGCAAGGCCCACTTGTCCCCCTCGCGCATCTTGCTGCCCACGGCCTACGCGGCCAGCTTCGGCGGCTGTATCTCGCTTGTGGGGCAGGCTCCAAGCATGGTGGCTAACGGTATTCTGGCCAAGATGGCGCCGGAATACGGGCAGTTCGCCTTTTTTGAATTCGCCTGGTTCGGTCTGCCCTTGACCCTCTTAGCCGCCCTTCTTTTCGGCCTGTTCCCCCGCTTCCTGGTTCCGCCGGCACGTGAGGACGTGGCCGAGCTCAAGGAAATCGAAACGCCTGAAGGCGGCATACACATGTGGATTGCGGGCGGCATCTACTTCCTCGTCATCATCTGCATGGCCACGGGTCTGGTGCCCTTGACCTCCGCCGCCATGCTGGGCGCCATGCTCTGCGTCATAACCCGCTGCATGACCCTCAAGCAGGCCCAGGCGGGCATCGACTGGACTACCGTCTGGCTCTTCGCCGGCATGTTGTCCATGAGCTTCGCCATGAACAAGTCCGGCGCGGCCACGCTGATAGCCCACTTCGTCGTCAGCTATATCTCCGACCCCCTGTTTCTGTTCTGCACCCTTATGGCGGTTACCGGCATACTGACCAATATCATGTCCAATACGGCCACCACAGCCATCATGGTGCCTCTGGTCATTCCCATCGCTCTGGGCATGAACCTCAGCCCCCTGCCCTTCGTCATGGGCATCGCCATGAGTGCCGCGGCCTGTTACATGACGCCCATCGCCACGCCCTCCAATACGCTGGTGCTGCGGCCCGGCAACTATACCTTCGGGGATTACGTCCGGTACGGCTTTTTCTGGCAGGTTCTCTCCTTTGTCCTTGCTGTGCTGATTATCCCTTCCGTCTGGTCTTTCATGCCTTAACCGCATTTATGGGCGTTTTCGTCCAAATGCGGGCGCTAATCTGCTCTTATTTCGGACAGAGAATATACGCAAAGATGGTTCTAGCCAGCAATATAACGACATATCAGACAATTATAGAACAAATAAAAGATGGCACCATCTTTGCTTTATTTAAGGCAGTGCAGTTACCACAATCCTTATTATAGGGGTAAGACGTATGAATGTGGACTACAAGGTTGACTTATTGGTGCTGGGCATGGGAGCCGCCGCAGAACTGGCGGCCATCTATGCCCATGACGCCAACCCGGACCTGAACATCCTCATTGCCACCAAAGCACTGAAGGGCAAAGGGGGATGCAGCCGCATGGTCCAGGGCGGTTTCAACGTAGTGCTCGATCCGGGCGATTCCCATGAAAAGCACCTCATGGATACGTTGAAGGGTGGGCAGTATATCAACGATCAAGACTTGGCCCTGCAACTGGTGGAACAGGCCACGCCCACGGTCAAGGAACTGGAAACCATCAGCGGCTGCTTCTTTGATCGCCGCCCGGACGGACATATTCATCAGAAGGCCTTCGCCGGCCAGTGCTTCGACCGCACGGTCCACAAGGGCGACCTGACGGGCATCGAAATCATCAGCCGGACCACCGAACAGGTCTTCAAACGGCGGATTCCCGTACTGGAAGAAACGCGTGCCGTGGAGCTGCTGCTGGATGCCGAAGGCCAGACCGTAACCGGGGCTCTGCTCTACAACATGCGCCACGCCGACTTCATCGTCGTGGAAGCCGCGGCCACGCTGGTGGCTACCGGCGGCGGGCCTACCCAGTACCGTTTTCACGCTCCCGGCCCCGAAAAGTCGGCTGACGGCATCGCCATGCTCTACCGGGCGGGCGTGCGGATGCGCGACATGGAAATGATCCAGTTCCACCCTACGGGGCTCATCGTTCCCGGCAGCGTGGTAGCCGGTTCCCTGCTTGAAGAAGGGCTGCGCGGCGCGGGCGCACACCTCTATAACGGCGACGGCGAACGCTACATGCTCAAGTACGCGCCGGACGTCGCCGAACGCGCCACCCGCGACGTGGTCAGCCGTTCGGCCTATCTGGAAATGATGGCCGGTCGCGCCTGTCCCGAAGGCGGCGTGCGCATCGACGCGGCCCACCTCGGCGCGGATTTCGTGCTCCGCAACTTCCCCGGTATGGCAGAACGCTGCGCCCAGTTCAAATACGATCTCGCGCACAACATGGTGCCTGTTTCGCCATCGGCCCACTTCTTCATGGGCGGAGCCGCCATCGACGTGAAATGCCGGGCCTCCCTGGACAAGCTCTTCGTAGCCGGTGAGGACGCCGGCGGCGTACACGGGGCAAACCGACTGGGCGGCAACGGTATCTGCGAATCCTGCGTCTATGGCCGTCTGGCGGGCAAGTCCATAGCGGACTACCTCTCCAAAGCCGAGAACCGCTCCATCAAGGAAAGCGCCCACGGCATGGCCGAAGAGATCATCGCCCGCCTGACCGCACCCTACAGCCGCAAGAACGGCAAGTCGCCCTTCGAAAACCGGCGCGAGATTCAGGAAACCAACTGGGTCAACGTGGGCGTAGTGCGCAGACAGGACCGTCTTGAAACGGCCCTTACGGACTTCGCCTCCCTGCGCCATGACGTGGAGAAGGCCAGCGTGAGCGGCAACAAGGTCTACAACATGGAATTCAACACCCACCTCGACACACTGAACATGCTCGACGTCTCCGTCATGGCGGCGGTCTCCGCCCTCCAGCGCGAAGAGACGCGCGGGGCGCACACCCGCGAGGACTTCCCCAAGCAGCGGGACGAGTACGGCCTGTTCAACACCTTCATGTGGCGGGGCGGCGACGGAATGCCGGTTTTTGAAAAGAAGGATGTGGTCTTTAAGCACAAATCCCTCGAAGAGTGTCAGAAGCACAAGAAGTGATCCACCCCCAGTATCCTGCAACCTATCGGGAGAGAAAAGATGAATATGTCCGAACTTGAATACAGAAAACCCTTGCAGTGGGGAGAAATTGATCCGTACCGCCGCGGCCGTACCCATGTGGGCATGTGGGCCTGGCTGTTGCAGCGCGTGAGTGCGGTCTTCATCGTGTTCCTGCTGGTCCTGCATCTGTGCTTTACCTACAAGCCGTATCTCCAGTTCCTGCTTCTGTTGGCCGTGGCCTTCCATGCTTCGCTGGGCCTGCGCGTCATCCTTCTGGACTTCAACCTCGCCAAAATCTCCTCGGCCCGCCGCTTAGTCCCCTGGACGCTCGGCCTCGGCGTCGCCGCCGTGGTCATTGCGTGGTTTGCCATCTACTAAAAGAAGTGAGGAGGATGCCATGCAATCGTCAAAAGTTGTTCGCAACGTACGCATATTCCGCTACGATCCTGTCAAAGGCGGCGAAGGGACGTTCCAAAGCTACCAGTTGACTATCGACAACCCCGAAACCACCACCATTCTGGACGTTCTGCTGCGAATCCAGAAGGAACAGGATCCGAGTATTTCCTTCCGTTTCGCCTGCCGCGTGAATATGTGCGGCTCGTGCGGCATGGTCATCAATGGGCGCGAGGGGCTGGCCTGTAAGACCAACGTCTGTGATCTTCCCGCCAATCAGGACATCACCCTGCGTCCCCTGAACCATTTCCCGGTTATAAAGGATCTCCTGGTGGACATGGGCCCGTTCTTCTCCAAGTACGAAGACGCGCTGCCTTTCTTTGAACCGGCGGAAAAACGCACCGAGCCGTACGTCATCAAGCCGGACACCCCCGAACGGGTGGACATCGGCATGGCCACCGACTGCATCGCCTGTGGCTGCTGTGTCTCAAGCTGTACCATGGTGGACAGCCATGACAGCTATTGCGGCCCCGCCGCGCTCAACCGGGCTTTCACCCTGCTGGCCGACAAGCGCGATGGGCTCTTCGAAGCCCGCCTGACGAGGGCTCTGGACAGTTGTTACAATTGCCGCACGGAGTTCAACTGTACGGAAGTCTGCCCCAAGTCCATCAGCGGCACACGGGCCATCAAATATATCCAGCGGATGGCTCTAAAAAACCTCAAAGATATCAAGCCGCTGCCACCGCACCCCGCCGAGCTGGCTCCGCCTAAGCCCAAACCCGAAGCGCAAGAGCAACACACCTGCTCCTGTCACAGCCATCAGCCCGAACGCCGCGCCTTCCTTAAGAGCGCGACAGGGCTTATCGGCGCTGGCATGGCCCTTTCTCTGGGAGCTGTTCTCGGCGTTTCGGCCGTGGGGCCCACGCTGGAAAACCAGTCCCCGCAGTGGGTGAATGCCGGGAATGAAAAGGACTTCCCCGTGGGCGGCATCACTAGCGTCACTTTGAGCTATCCGCGTAAGCAGGCTTTCCACGTGGAAAACAAGGAAGTGCCCGTGCTGGTCCGCCGTGATTCGGATAAGGATTTCATTTGTTTCAGCAGCAGCTGCCCGCATTTGGGCTGTGCTGTGAGCTGGGATGAGCTTTCCCGGCGTTTCAAATGCGCCTGCCACGGCGGGGCGTTTGACAGGGACGGCAACGTCATCGCGGGTCCGCCGCCGGCTCCCTTGGTCCGCCTGCCTTGGAAACTGGAAGACGGCATTCTTAAGGTAGAGGTGGTCTGATGAATATACGCAGTGATCTTGGATGGGAAAAGTATCTCAAGCCCTTCCTGTACAAAAGGCTGCCGGACGGCACAGGCTGGAGCGCGGTGCTGGGCACCATGTGCGCCTTAACCTTCATGCTGCTCGTGGTGACCGGCATGATTCTGGCCTTCTACTATGTGCCATCGCCGGATAAAGCATGGGATTCCGTACAGTATATCAGCAACGAAGTCCCCCTCGGCAACATAGTGCGCGGCCTGCATCACTGGAGCGCGGGCCTGATGGTTCTGCTCGTGTTCTGCCACCTGATGGTGACCTATATGCACGGCTCCTATGCCGCTCCCCGGCAAATCACCTGGCTCACGGGCGTCTGCCTGTTTCTGGTGACGCTTGGCTTGGGTTTCACAGGCTATCTGCTGCCTTGGGATATGAAGGCCTACTGGGCCACAGTGGTAGGCGCAAACATTCCCAACCAGTATCCGGGCGTAGGCAACTACATCACCCGTTTCATTTTGGGCGGGAACGACATTTCGGGCTTTACCCTCACTCGCTTCTACTCGGTGCATACCCTGATTCTGCCGGCTTGCCTGCTGATGCTCATGGCTGTGCACATCTACCTCATACGCGTCCATAACCTTTCCGACCCGCGCGAACGGCTGGCTGGCGAGTGCCTCCCCCCACCTTCCGGCCAGCCGTATCGCTTTTATCCCGAGCACACCAACCGCACCACCCTCGCATTCGGCTGCATCTTCGTAGGGCTCCTGTTGCTGGCCTCTTACGCGCCGCCGCACATGGAAGCGAGGGCGGGCACGTTCATTCCCGACTACCTGCCCAGGCCCGAGTGGTATTACATGTGGCTCTTCCAGCTGCTGACCTTCTTTACCGGCTCGTGGGAAATGATCGGCAGCCTGATCCTCTTCGGCGGCGGGCTCTTCCTCCTCTTCGGCGTGCCCTTCTTCAGCGAAAGCAAGCTGAAAGGCATGGGCAACCGGCCGGTTTCGGTCTGCATCGCCTCCACCTTCGTAATCAGCATCGTCTACCTGACCGTCATGGCCTATGCCGATGCCGCTCCCTACAAGAAGTTCCTTATCGTGCCCGACAAGCCTATGAGCGAAGAAGCCAGACGAGGCATGTTTCTCTATGCCGAACGCGAATGCTCTTACTGCCACAACATTCTTGGACAGGGCGGACACAGAACCGGGCCTGACATGAGCAACATGGTCAAGAAGGGCAGGAGCGCCGAGTATCTGGCGGACTACATCAAGAACCCGCTCACGATATATTCTTCCTCCACCATGCCCGCCTATGATCTGACGCCCGAACAGCTCAAGGATCTGTCGGCTTTCCTGTTGTCCTTGGATTTTAGCAACGCCAAGGCCGTCAAAAAGCCCGTGCCCGAGATTCTGGAAACCAGCCGTGCGCCTCAGGCCTCCCCCAATGTGGTGACCATGCCCGGCTCATAAGGAGAATACTCATGGAAAACTTTGATTACGCCATTGTGAAAGAAGCGGCCAAGCAGCTCTACATCAAGGCATTATGCGACCTGCCGCCGGATGTGCGCGAAGCTTTGAAAAAGGCCTACGCCAGGGAGACCCAGCCCGCCGCCCGCAGCATCTTCGAGGCCATGTTCAAGGCCATCGAAATCGCGGACACCAAAAAAACTCTGCTTTGCCAGGACACCGGCCTGCCCATCTACAAGGTGAAGATCGGCTCCGGCTACACATGGAATGGCGCGAAGATCAAGGCAGCCCTCTATGAAGGTGCCAAACGGGCTACGGTGGAATTCCCCTTCCGCAGCAGCGCGACCCACGACATCACGCGCGTCAACCCTCAGACCTCGGTGGGCCCCGGTCTTCCGGTGACCTACTTCGACTTTGACGGCGAACGCTCCGACCTCGACATCCTGATGATGCCCAAGGGATCCGGATCCGAGAACATGAGCAAAATGCATATGTTCTATCCTCAGCACGGCATCAAGGCCGTGAAGAAGTTCATCTTGGACACGGTGGTGGAAAGCAGCGCGAATCCTTGCCCTCCCGGCATCATCGGCGTGGGTTTGGGCGGAACCGCAGATCTGGTCATGAAGCTGGCTAAAGACGCTATCGCACGCCCTGTTGGACAGCGTAACCCTGATCCCCTGATCGCCGAGATCGAAGAAGAGCTGGAAGAAGCCATCAACGCCACGGGGCGTGGCCCCATGGGTTTGGGCGGCGATGTTTCCTGCCTGGCCGTACACATTGAGTGCGCATATACCCACATTACCCAGAATCCCGTAGCCGTGAACACCCAGTGCTGGCCCGCCCGCCGCGCTCGTGCAGTCATCACGCCCTACGGCAACGTGGCCTACGGCTACTAACAAGGGAGAAAGAGAAGATGAGCAAGGTACATCACCTCACGTCGCCTTTTTCCGAAGAGGTCATCCGCAGTCTGCACGCCGGGGACACCGTCTACTTCGACGGCCCGCTGTTCGGCATCCGGGACCTGACCCAAATCCACATTTTTGACCACAATAACCCTCCGCCAGTGAGCCTTGAAGGGATGCCCTGTATCCATACCGCGCCCAGCCTGCGTAAAGTAGGCGATAAGTGGGAAAAAATATGCGTGGGCACCACCACAAGTACGCGTATGGACCGTTTCACCCCCGGCCTTATCGGCCAGTACGGGGTGCGGGCCATCATCGGCAAGGGAGGCCTGTATCAGGGGAGCCTCGACGCCATGCAAAAATACGGGGCCGTCTATCTAGCCATCGTAGGCGGCGCGGCGGCGCTGGAAACCGAGCAGATTGAGGAAGTGGAGGCGGTTTACTTCGAAGAGCTGCATCCCGAAGCCCTCTATCGTTTCCGGGTGAAGAACTTCGGGCCCCTCACGGTGGCGATGGACAGCCACGGCGTCCACCTCTACGACCAAGTCACCGAAAACGTCAAAAAGAAGCTCCCCGAAATCTACGCGAAACTCGGCGTATTGTAGGGATGCCTTTTCCGCCATCACATGCGTCAATCGGCATGGGCCATCAGGGCCCATGCCCCAACCTCAAGGAGGCAATCATGTCAGTGCAATTTCTGGTTCATGAAG
>ENA-ORTI01002680-ORTI01002680.1-human-gut-metagenome-genome-assembly--contig:-NODE-2680-length-15174-cov-20.063232_pt1 | contig 15174 bp, 9 predicted proteins | sample MGYA00242071_ERZ509191 | MGnify/ENA primary metagenome ERZ509191 (study PRJEB26280, sample SAMEA2338832) | human gut metagenome | biome: human gut; feature: human-associated habitat; material: faeces...
TGCTCATTCCAACAACTATCTTTGACTTTCCACCGCTTTTAGTGATGTCAAGCTGCGAAATGCCTCTCTCCCTGGCGATAATCTCCATAGTTCTCGGAGAACAGAAGCCTGCCTGGCACCTGCCCATTCCGGCTCTGGTGCGTCTCTTCACACCATCAAGCGACTTTGCGCCTAACGGTCTGTTTACCGCATCCATTATCTCGCCCTCCGTAATCATCTCACAGCGGCAGATTATGTTACCATACTCAGGCTTTTCTTTTATCAGCTCTTTATACTCATCCTCTGAAAGCTTCTTTGGATTTAAAATACCTTTTCTTGTCTCGATAAAGTCCGCATTTTTAGAAGGCTTAAAAAGCCTCTCAACTATTGCTGCCACTCTCTCACCGATAGCCGGCGCACTTGATAAGCCCGGTGACTCTATACCTGCGCAGTCAATAAAATACGGTGCGTCAGAAAGCTCCTCGATGATAAACTCATGTCCGTCCTCATGTGCACGGTTTCCTGCAAACGATGTGATGACCTGACGCATAGGAAGTGACGGCACCGAACGTGTGCCGGATGTCACAACATGCTCTAAGCCTGCTCTCGTTGTATTTGTACCATCCTTGTCCTCATGGTCAACTGCTGTAGGTCCGATTAATATATTTCCGTGTACTGTCGGGGTTACAAGCACGCCCTTGCCGTATTTGCCCGGAAGCTGGAAAATAGTCTTGTCAACGATACCTCCCGCAGCCCTGTCTAAAAGCTCGTACTCTCCGCGCCTTGGTGTGATATGTATTTTGTTTTCACTTACCATATTGTGGAACACGTCAGCATATACACCGGCTGCATTTACAACGCAGCGTGCATGAATTTCGCCATTTTGAGTAACGAGAATATAGCCTGTCTGCTCCTTTTGTATCGCCTTCACCTCGGTGTTAAATAAAAACTCCACACCGTTTGCTGCTGCATTCTCAGCAAATGCAATATTCATGCCAAACGGACATACAATGCCTCCTGTCGGGCAGTAAATAGCTGCCACCACCTCATCAGACAGATTCGGCTCCATCTCATGCGCTTCGCCTGCATCAAGAATTTTAAGTCCCGGTACGCCATTTGCGATTCCCTGATTGTAAAGCTCCTTAAGCCTTGGCATATCGTCATCGCTAAAGCACACTATCAGTGAGCCGTTTCTTCTAAACTCAAAATCAAGCTCCTTCGAAAGCTCATCCATCATCTCATTTCCACGGAGATTCATCTGTGCCATAAGTGTACCGGTCTTACAATCAATTCCGGAATGGACAATAGCACTGTTTGCCTTTGAAGTGCCACAGCACACGTCCTCCTCCTTTTCCACCACACAGATGGACAGGTTATATTTCGAAAGCTCTCTGGCACAGGCACTTCCCGATACTCCCGCTCCTATAATTACTACATCATACATGTTATTTTCTCCTACCAATTTCCATATATTGTTTACTTGCCGTATCACTAAGCTTATTTAAAACAATGCAAGCATCAGCTATTATTCATCCTTCGCCCAGTTAAATGCGCAGGCGACAGCCTTTTTCCACATTTTAAGCTTCTTTTCTCTCAAATCAGCCTCTATCTCCGGCTCAAACACACGGTCAATAGACCAGTTTCTCTTTATATCATCCATGCTTTCCCAGTAGCCCACTGCAAGCCCTGCGAGGTACGCTGCGCCCATGGCTGTTGTCTCCACGCACACAGGCCTGTTGACCGGTGCATTGCTGATATCAGCCTGCATCTGCATGAGCAGATTATTGGCACTGGCACCGCCGTCCACCTTAAGTGACGTGAGATTGATGCCCGAATCAGCCTTCATTGCTTCAAGCACATCATTTACCTGAAATGCCATTGATTCCAGAGTTGCCCTTATGACATGGTACTTGTTTACACCTCTCGTAAGCCCCACAATGGTTCCTCTGGCATACTGGTCCCAGTACGGTGCTCCAAGCCCTGTAAATGCCGGCACCACGTAGCAGCCGTTTGTGTCTTTTACTTTTCTCGCCATGTATTCTGAATCTGTTGAGGAATCGATAAATTTCATCTCATCGCGTAGCCACTGGATAGAAGCTCCTGCCACAAATATTGATCCCTCCAGCGCATATACCACCTTGCCGTCTATACCCCAGGCTATAGTGGTAACAAGTCCGTTCTTTGAGGATACCGGCATCTCACCTGTGTTCATCAGCAGAAAACAGCCTGTACCGTATGTATTTTTTGCTTCTCCTGCCCTAAAGCAGGTCTGGCCAAAAAGCGCAGCCTGCTGGTCTCCTGCCGCTCCTGCGATAGGAATCGGACCGCCGAAAAACACAGGATTCACCTCACCATATACACAGCTTGACGGCATTGGCTTTGGAAGCATGCTCTTTGGTATATCAAGCTCCTTAAGTATCTCATCATCCCACTTTAAGGTATTGATATTAAACATCATGGTTCTTGAAGCATTGGAATAATCCGTGACATGCACCTGTCCCTGAGTGAGCTTCCATATAAGCCATGTCTCGACTGTTCCAAACAAAAGCTCGCCTCTTTCGGCTCTCTCCCTCGCTCCCGGCACATTGTCAAGGAGCCACTTGAGCTTAGTTGCCGAAAAATAAGCATCTATCACAAGCCCTGTCTTTTTTCTGAAGGTCTCGGTAAGCCCCTTTTCCTTCAGTGAATCCGCATACTCTGCCGTGCGTCTGCACTGCCATACTATCGCGTGATAAACCGGCTCACCTGTATTTTTGTCCCATACAATTGTGGTCTCTCTCTGGTTAGTAATGCCTATCGCACATATGTCGGCTGCCGTAGCCTGGATATTGGCCATTGCCTCCTTTGCCACCTCAAGCTGTGTTGCCCAGATTTCCTCTGCATCATGCTCCACCCAGCCCGGCTTTGGAAAAAACTGCGTAAATTCCTTCTGTGCCACACTGCACATCTCGCCCTTCTCATTGAAAAGTATACATCTGTTGCTGGTAGTGCCCGCATCTAATGCCATAATATACTTTGCCATGTAAAAATCCTCCAACTCTCTATATTTCCAGCTTTTTTCCTTCTATCTTGCTACAATTCTTCCTCTACCATGCTCTTCTCTCTGTTGAACGCATCATAGATACATGGAATTACTATAAGCGTAAGGATGGTTCCGTATACGAGACCTCCTATTATTGCGATTGCCATCGGCTTTATCATATCTGAGCCATCTCCGATACCTATCGCCGATGTAAACATTGCAAGTATGGTGGTCATCGCTGTCATCAGTATTGGACGAAGCCTTGTACGGCCTGCATCTATAATTGCCTCATGCTTGCTCATGCCCTCTCTCCTGGCCTGATTGATGTAATCAATGAGCACGATTCCATTATTTACAATGAGACCTGCCAGCATGATAAAGCCAAGCATTGATATGATTCCGAGCTCATTTCCCGTGATGAAAAGAGCTATAAAGCCTCCTGTAAACGCAAGAGGTATACAGAACATTATAATAAACGGTGAAAGCAATGACTGGAACTGCGCCACCATGATAAGATAGATAAATATCACTGCAAGCACAAGCATAAGTACAAGCTGACTCATTGACTCATTTATTGTCTCATCCTCGCCCTCCATGTCTATTGAATAGCCATCAGGAATGTTAAGTTTATCAATTTTTGATTTAATTTTATTGCTTAGTAATGTTACATTATGGTTTTCATCAACCGCACCTGATACTGTAATATATCTGGTCTGAGCATCTCGATGAATGGTACTTAGTGTCTGTTCCTTCGAAATAGTGCAGATATCACTGAGCGGAATCTCCTTTTCACTGCCATCATTATCCTTATAGGTAAATGTAAGGTTTTTGATATCATCCACAGTCACATCAGACTGCTCTGCGGATTGTAAGTATACCTCATAGTCCTTTATGTCGGTCGTAATGGTTGTTGCGCTCTTTTGAGATGATATCTCACCGGATACGAGCTGGTATACCTGAGCCACCGTATAGCCATACTTTGCTGCTTTTTCCTTATCCACAGTTATCTTAAGCTCATTGATTGTATCTCCAAGACCGTCATCTATATCTGTCACTCCATTTGTGTCTTTAAGGATATCTGCCACATCACCTGCAAGCTTCTGCAGCTTGTCTATATCATTACCCTTAATCCTGACAGAGAGACCACTTCCGAAAAACTCTGATGAGTCCATAGCCTGCGAAGATGCTGTTACCTTGCAGTCCAGATTCTTTGTGCGTTTTTCAATTTCATCTATTACCTTATCCGATGAAACATCCGACTTCTCATCAAGCAATATATACATGCTCACGCTGTCGCTTCCTGAGCTCATCAGGTTCATGGTCGAGCTGCCGCCTGCTGTAGCTCCTATTGTGTCTATGCCCTTTATATCAGATATTTTGTCCATGACCTTATCAGACAGCTCTGTAAGCTGCTTGAAGTCAAGCTTTTCGTCATCCTTTGCCTCTATGGTAAGTGAAATCTGATTTGACTCCATGTCCATATCCATAAATGTCATTCCCCTTGACATGCAAAGTGCGCCACTGCCGACTAAAAGCACTACTGCCGCAATAAATACCACAGGCTTAAATCTAAGACATATGCCGAGCACATTTCCATACCAGTCCTTAAAACGGTCAAACCATGGATGCTTTATATCCTTCGTCTTTTTGAGCATACCTGAAGCAATTGCCGGTACAAATGTGAGTGCCACTACAAGAGATGCCATAAGAGTAAACGCTACAGTAAGAGCCAGGTCTACAAAGAGCTGTCTCGTGATTCCATCAGTAAAAATGATTGGCGCGTACACACTTACCGTGGTAAGTGTAGAGGCAAAAATGGCTCCTGCCACCTGATTTGCACCCTCAACAGCCGCCTTCTTTACCGAATATCCCTCTCCCCTTAATCTGTAGATATTCTCGATTACTACGATTGAATTATCCACCAGCATTCCTATTCCAAGCACAAGTCCCGACATTGAAATGATATTTAAGGTGATATCCGTAAAATACATAAGCACCACTGCCACAATAACCGATAGTGGTATAGATGCTGCGATAACAAGCGTTGGCTTTATATCCTTTAAGAACAAAAGCAATACGAAAATGGCAAGTATTGCTCCCACTATCATATTTTCCATAACACTCTTTACTACCATGTCGATGTATACGCCCTGATTCATGAGCACTGTGGTGTGTAATCCGTCATTTTCCTTTTCCAGCGAATCAAGCTTGTCTAAAAGACGGTCTGTGACGTCTCCTGTAGAGTAGCCGGTCTGCTTCTCCATGGAGAGCATTATTCCGGGATTACCGTTGACTATCGCATATGTCTCATCAGAGTTGTCAGTCATATCAACATCTGCCACATCACTGACATGAATAGGAGCTATTCCATCAAGCTTCATATCCATGAGCACAAGATTTGTTAAATCCTCAATTGATTTTACCTCATCTCCCACCTGTACTATATACTGCGTGCCATTTGAATCATTTACATAGCCTGCAGGCATATCAAAATTCTGAGCGACGAGCAGCTGCGAGAGTGAGTCAATTGTTAAAACTGCATTTAAGTTTGACTTGTCAAGCGCATCATCCTTACTCTTTTCAAGCTCCTTCTTTGAGCTGTCAAGAGATGCCGCTGCTGTTGCAAGCTGTGCCGACTGCTGTCCTATACTTATAGAGCTGATGGCTGCCTGGCTGTTTAGATTATCATAGGCATCTAAAAGTGCTGTCTCTCCTTGTGCTATCTGGTCAAGCCCGCTTTGGCACTGCTCTATACCTGTATTCACCTGAATGAGAGTCTGTGCTATCGCTGACGCTGCCGCAGGCAGATCATCTGCTGTGTTTACGGTGATTCCAAGCGCCGAGAGACCTGAAAACTGTGATGCAATCTGCTTATCAACCTGCTCAAGCTGCGCTTTGAGTGCTGTGCCCGCTTCACCCGGTGCATTTGCGCCCTCTTTGAGTGACGGAATTGTCTTTGTATATGTATCACTATTCATGAAGTCTGAAAGAGCTGACTGAATTGTTTCAAGCTGGCTCTTCTGCTCATTTAAGCTTGCAAGAGTACTCTCCAGCTGAGTCTTCTGCTCTGCAAGCTTTGCCTTTTGCTCCTTTAGCGTATCCACTCCCGCGCTCATCTGATCCGATGCAGATGCGATTGCGTTTTGTCCGCTCTCTATCTTTGCGCTTGCATCATCCATCTGACTTTTTGCATCATCAAATTTCTTTGAAACGGCATTATTTATTTTCTCATTGAGCGCATCTATCTTGGCCTGATTCATCGTGACCTGTATCTGCTCGGTGAGCTCACCTGTCGCAGTCACTGATGCGACTCCCTCTGTACTCTCAATTGCAGGCTTAAGTGTGTTTTCCACAAAGTCGGTGATTTCCGACTTACTTTTCCCATCCATATCCACAGCAGTCATCATGATTGGAAGCATGTCCGGATTTATCTTCATAATGGTCGGCGTACCCACTCCATCCTTCCAGCCAGCCTTGACCTGATCTATTTTCTGCTGCATCTCTATCACTACAGAATCCATGTTGGCATTCTGCTCATACTCGCATGTCACCAGAGAATAGCTGTTATATGACATTGAGCTTACGTTTTTGATATTGGACGTAGTTGCCATAGCTGCTTCAAGCGGCGCGGTGACATCGCTCTCCACCTCCTGTGGACTTGCTCCCATATCTGTTGTCACGATAAGTGCATACTGAAAGCTCATATCCGGCAGCAGATCTGTCGTCATCCTGCCAAGTGATACAACACCCAGTACTATTACCAGCAGTACTCCTACAAGTACAGTAAAAGGCTTTTTTACACTATATCTTGATATCATCTGACCCCCTCCTTCTTCTTTTACTTGATAATGTCCTGCCTTAGTTTGATAGACATTGTAATTACTACGATTTTCACAATAAATTTAATTCGCTGTTATACTTTTATTATACAATGTGGCGGATTGCAACTCAATTGGTTTATACTTTTTTAAGAGTTTTTAACAATAAAAAAGACACCCAATTATACGATTAATATAATTCGATGTCCTTAAATGTCCTTAAATATCTTTTATTTATTTTAACTTCAAATGCCCTCTTCCTCAATCTCATCCTCATCATCATTGATACCTGCAACAGCACTTGTAACGGCTCCGATTACAGCGACAAGCGCAAAGATGATAACTAAAAAAATAACTATAAAGAATGCTACTAAAAAACCTGTATCTGTCATATAATTTACCCCCATAGCTGTCTCACAGCTTCTTTAAAATATAGTTTTAGTTTAACACACTTGTCTGTAAATAACAATATCGTAAAGGGCTAAATTATTGACTAAATATTGACTAAAATATTGATTTATGAAATTGCTCAGTCCTTGATCTGCATACCGTTTGCATCCATATGATAGCCTTCAGTCATGATCAGCTTTGATACCGGAACTATCTCATAGCCCATGTCCTGCAGCTTCGTGAGCATCTCATCGAGTGCCTGCGAGGTGTATTTTGCGCCTAGATGGCAGAGTATTATCGAGCCACAATCCAGGCTTTTGTGATTGCACACTGTATCTATAATGTTTTGCATACCATAGTTTTTCCAATCGAGCGAATCCACATCCCACTGGATTGGATAATAGTCACAGCCATACACTGTGTCAATCAGTTCATTGTTGTACGAGCCGTATGGCGGTCTGAATACCTTCATATCCTTTCCGGTCAACTCCTTGACCTTTTTGTGCACATCCATTATCTCTGTCTTCATCTCGCCTGCAGTGATTGTTGCCATATCATAGTGGTGCTCACTGTGATTTCCGGGCTCATGCCCTTTTTCAACCAGCGTCTTTACACATTCAGGGTTATCACTCACAAAACCTCCTGTCATAAAAAATGTAGCCTTTACGTTGTGCTTGTCAAGTGTCTCCATCATACTGTCAAAATCCTCTGCTCCCCAGGCACAGTCAAATGAAAGGGCTATCTTTTTTTCTGTTGTCTGAACCGAATATACAGGCAGCTTTCTGTCCCCGAACTGACTCACAGCACTGCTAAGTGTCTCCATCACCTCTATATTTTTCAGCTGTGATATGTCATACTCTCTGCCATATAAAGCGCCTGTAATAAGAAGCGCCGACAGCAGCACTCCAAAAAGGAATCTGTGTCGGCGTTTCTTTCGTTTTGTCCCATTATGTAGTTTTGTATTTTGCATGTATGCTCTGTATTCACTCATGCTATATACTATTCTTTATTATCACAAATTATGAATAATGAAATAACTCTATTTCAGTTCTTCTGCCCTTCCGATAAACTCAAGCACTACCTCAATCGACTGATGCGCAGCCTTCTCCGCAAAGGTCTGGTAGTCTGTCTCGCCGCCATCGCCGTCTGATATTGAGCGAAGAATGGCAAATGGCACCTTATTCACATAGCACACATGACCGATGCTGCCTCCCTCCATCTCTGCTGCGATTGCATCAAATGTATTCGAAATATAATCCTTCTGCTCCTTTGTGGCAATAAACTGATCTCCTGTTGCGATATTACCCTTTTTGTAGTGGATATTCCTGTCAGCTAAGCATGAGCACATGAGCTCCACCATTTTTGTATCTGCCGGAAGCAGAATCATATTGATGCCTGAGAGAAGTCCCTTCGGATCTCCAATTGGCGATGTGTCCATATCGTGCTGCAGCACGTTTGTAGCTACTGCCACATCAAGCACATTTAAGTCCTTTGTCAAAGTTCCTGCCACTCCGATATTGACAATCATATCTACATCATATTTCAAAATCATGGCCTCTGCACATATTGCCGCAAATACCTTTCCTATTCCGCATTTTGCCGCAACAACATACTGATCGCCGATTTTACCCTCAACAAACTCCACTCCGCTGTAAACCTCTGTCTGTGTGTCTGTCATCTGAGCCTTTAAGTCATCGACCTCCATCTGCATTGCACCAATTACACCTATTGTCATTTTATTTCTCCATTCCTGCTATCTTACTATTATATTATCTTGCTATTATATTATATTTCTATATAACTATCCAGAACCACTGAGAACCCAAGACCGATGCGTCATACGCACATGTAAGCATCAGATTTTCCTGTACTCAATACAACTTCTGTCAAAGCTTAATACCTGTTTACTGTGGATAAGTAAACTCCATATTTGTCTGGCTCTCAAGCACCTTAAGATATGCACGACACTCCTTCTTTGCCTCGTCAAGTGACAGATTCTCGTAATGTCCGCACTCTATGGCTGATGCACCAAACACCGGTCCATCATACTCTAGTATCTGTTTTAAGACCTCTTTTGTGATTTCAAAAACCTTTCCCGGCTCGACATCCCTCACTACGAGGTAGAAGCCTGTCTGACAGCCCATCGGTCCAAAATATACCACATCATCTGCAATCTCAGAGTTTCTCACACATGTTGCAAACATATGCTCCACTGAGTGCATAGCTGAATTGGACATATAATCGCCTGCATTAGGTTTTCTTGTACGAAGATCGTATGTAACGATTTCTCCGTCTTTTCTTGAAATATAAAATCCAGGTTTAAGAATATTATGATTGATTGTAAAGCTTTTAATTCTTTCCATAAAAATGTTTCTCCTTACTTAGTTGCTGCCTCAAACTGTTTCAGATAATCCTCAAATACATTGAGTGCGTCATCCACAGGCTTTGGTGTGCTCATATCGACACCGGCACTCTTTAGCAGCTCGATTGGATTCTTCGAGCATCCACCGCACAGGAAATTTCCTATATACTTATCCACAGCAGGCTTTCCCTCCTCAAGTATCTTTTTTGAAAAAGCAACTGCTGCCGAATAGCCCGTCGAGTACTGATATACATAGTACGGTGTGTAAAAATGCGGTATGCGCATCCACTCATATGATATCTCATCATCCACGCGCATATCCGGTCCGTAGTACTGCACATTCAGCTCATGCCACAGTTCATTTAGCACATCCTTGGTAACCGGCTCTCCCTTTTGCATTTTCCGGTGAGCTATATGCTCAAACTCTGCAAACTGCGCTTGTCTGAAAAGTGTCGTCCTGAAACCGTCCAGAAAATGTGTCATGAGATATTTTCTCTCATTCTCATCCTCACAATGCTCAAGCATATAGTGCATTAGAAGCGACTCATTGCAGGTGGATGCAACCTCTGCCACAAAAATCAGGTATCCCGCGTAGGTGATGCTCTGATGCTCATTTGAATAGTATGTATGCATCGCATGTCCCATCTCATGAGCCAGCGTAAACACACTGTCCAGATTGTCGGCATAGTTCAAAAGCACATACGGATGAGTGCCGTAAGCGCCCCATGAATACGCACCGCTTCTCTTGTTCTCATTCTCATATACATCTATCCAGCCACTCTCCATGCCAGCCTTAAGTGTGCTGACATACTCATCGCCCATAGGCTCAAGTGCCTTTGCCACAAGCTTTTTCGCCTCATCATAGGTGTATGTGGTCTGTACATTGTCCACGATCGGTGCAAACAAATCATACATATGCAGATGCTCCACACCTAAAAGCTTCTTCCTAAGCGCCATGTACCTGTGCAGAGCCGGCAGATGTGCGTGAACAGTCTCAATCAGATTGTCATAGACACTCTCAGGAATATCGCCACCGGATAAATACATGGCCCTTGCACTGTCATATTTTCTTACCCTTGCATAAAAAGTGTCATTTTTCAGCTTGCTGATGTACATCATGGAAACAGTATTGCTCCACTTCTTGTACGAATCATATACTCCGCGGAACACCTGCTTGCGCAGGCTTCTGTCCTTGCTGCTTAAAAAATCTATGAAATTGCCGTGCGTGATACGGATTTTATTTCCCTCGACATCAGTGATATACGGGAATTTGATATCCGCATTGTTGAACATGCTGAATATATTCTCCGGTGCTGCAGCCATCTCACCGCACTGCGCCAGGATATTCTCCTCTGCAGCCGATAAAGTATGCTCTTTCTGACGCATTATCTCATCAATCGCACGCTTATAGTGCACAAGCTCATTGCTCTCACTGTAAAAGCTCTCAAGCCTTTTATCATCTATCTGCAAAATCTCCGGACTCGCAAATGCCAGCGCACCTGATGCCTGAACAGTCAGTGTCTCTGCCTTTGACACATATGCCTGATATTTCGACACGGCAGTGTCCTGATGCGAGCGCTCATTCGCATAGACCACTATACGCTCCAAATAATAAGACAACTCATCCTGCTTCTTAAAAAAATCAAGCAGCGTTGCTGCACTGTCGGCCAGATGTCCCTTAAATCCTGATAGCTTTTCTGCAAGCTGTGACGCTTTTTCACACTCAGCCTCCCACAGCTCATCTGTCTCATACATATCCTCAAGCTTCCATTTGTACTCGTCTGAGATTTCATCTCTCTTTTGAAGCCTTTTCTCACTCATTTTGTGTTACCTTCTATCTTACTCTTTTTATTTAGAATCCCACACATCTGCTCTGCAAAATGCATATAGACGTGTGGGATATATGTGAATTATAACAATTAAGCTCTACTTTGTAATTAAAGTGCCCATACCACCTGAAACTGTCTTGCCCTCTTTGTTGAGCTTTGTGATAAGCACCGAACGGATGGCAGAGTCACCGATAAAGTCGATAGCCGCCTCAATCTTTGGAGCCATGGTACCCTCATCAAACTCGCCTGCTGCAAGGTACTTCTTTGCCTCATCAACAGTCATGGTATCAAGCGGCTTCTCATCCTCCTTGCCATAGTTCAGGCAGACCTTGTCAACGCTTGTAAGTATAACAAGTCTGTCAGCATCAAGAGTATCTGCAAGCTTTCCTGCTGCAAGATCCTTCTCGATAACAGCGCTTGCGCCCTGAAGCTTATTATCCTGTGCTAAAACAGGAATTCCACCGCCACCGCATGCGATAACAACCTGATCCGCATCAACAAGAGCCCTTATAGCATCCTTTTCCACTATATCAACAGGCTTTGGAGCTGCCACAACTCTTCTGTAACCTCCCTCAACCTGTGTCACATGGTTGCCCTTCTTCTCTTCTTCCTCAGCCTCAGCCTCTGTCATAACACGGCCAATGATCTTTGTCGGATGATAAAAAGCCTCATCATATGGGTCAACAACCACCTGTGTAAGTATTGTAGAAACGGTCTTGTAAATTCCTCTGCCAAGAAGCTCTGTACGGATAGCGTTCTGTAAATCATATCCTATATATCCCTGACTCATTGCAGAGCAGACAGCTGTAGGTGTAGCTGTATACTCAGGATAAATCCTGCAAAACTCAGACATAGCAGTGTGAATCATGCCCACCTGCGGTCCGTTGCTGTGTGTGATAACAACCTCATAATCGTCCCTGATAAAATCTGCAACTGCCTTTGCTGTATGCTTTGTAGCCTCGTGCTGCTCCGGAAGAGTTGTTCCAAGAGCATCATGTCCGAGTGCAATAACTATTTTTTTCTTCTTCATGCCGACCTCCTATGCTGCATCCGCTCAATGTGTATTATATCTCATAATCATAAACCGATGTGTATACTATTATAAATCTACATATAAACCATCAATTTTAAAGAATTCCTATGCGGTGCAAAAAGTAAAATTATTTATATACATTATCTAATATTTTAGGGAATTTGTCTAGTACTTTGAACTGATTTGAACAACATTTCCACCATAGCGTGAGCCCCGGGCACCGGTGGCGCACACGTACTCTTGCAGGAGCGAATAGCGAAGTGGCTTAGATACTGTAGAAATTATGCCCATGAAACGCAAAAACACCCCTGCATGGACGCAGGGGTGAGGAGAAAACGCGCCGGAATTACTGCTGGATATCCTTCGCAGAGCTTAAGGTTACTTCAACCTTGCTCTCTTCGTACTGTCTGCCACTCTGACGGGCAACAGTAAGAGTAACCTTATCTCCGGCCTTGTAGCTCTTTAACGCTGACTGCAGCTCTGTCATAGAAGAAATCTTTGTGCTGTCAACAGCAGTGATGATATCTCCCTCCTGTAAGCCGGCATTTGCGGCACCTGAACCAGCTGAAACAGATGAAACATACACACCCTGTGGGAAGCCATAGGCTACCATCTCAGATGAAACATCGCCACCCTTGATACCAAGGTATGCCTGATTCTCATTAGTATATTTTCCATCCTGGATAAGGCTCTCAATAATAGGCTTTGCAACCGACATAGGAATTGCATATCCGATACCCTCAACCTCAGTTGAAGAATATTTTACAGAGTTTATACCGATAACCTCGCCATTTTCATTTAAGAGTGCTCCACCACTGTTTCCAGGGTTTATGGCTGCATCTGTCTGGATAAGCTTGTTGTTGGTAACAGTCTCACCTGTCTGTGAATCCTGTGTAGTAACAGTTCTGTTAAGTGCACTTACTATACCTGTTGTGACAGACTGTCCGTATCCAAGTGCATTACCGATAGCAATTGCAGGACTTCCAACAGCTACACTATCAGAATCTCCGATTGTAGCAATCTTGATATTTGAGTAAGTATCTTTTCCAAGGTCTGCTTTCTTTACACGTACAACTGCAAGATCGTCATCCGGATCTGTTCCTCTGATTTCTGCCTTTACCACAGAATCATCATCAAACTGTACTGTGAGCTCCTCTGAATCTGCCACAACATGATTGTTTGTAGCAATATAAAGATAATCATCATCCTCACTCACAATAATTCCTGAGCCACAGCTCTGAGACTGCTGTGACTGCCTTCCGAAAAAGCTGTTGTAGGTGACTGTTCCTGTATTTGTGATAGCAACGATGCTAGGCATAACCTCATCGACAACAGATGATACATCTGTCATATCCTTTGCATCCCCTGAGGATGTCTGCTTAGTCCCACCGGATGTTGTAGTGGTAAGCTTTGCACTTGCAGTAGAAGAATTTGAAATAGCTCTCGTGCCAATATAGCTTACTCCTGTGAAAACTCCGCCTCCGACGAGTCCGAAGATAAGAGCTGCAGCTACTGTCTTTGCTGCAAATGGTCCAAATGCACCAGGCTTTCTAGGTGCTCTCTGTTTCTTAGGCTTTGCAGCCTTTTGATACTGTGCGTTCTGATACTGGGTATTCTGCGTCTGACCACTCTGATATGCGCTGCCTTGCTGGTATGCCTGATTAGAATAAGGCTGGTTTGCATATGACTGATTTGCATTTGGCTGTGCTGCTGCAGAAGCCTGCGAATATGGATTGTAGCTCTGTGAATAGCTTTCAGCTGATGTATTATTAGTCTGTGCAGCCTTCTGTAACTCATCCGGATTGTAAGGATTGCCCGACATTGTGAAATTTACATTATTTGTATTGTTATTTGTACTGTTAGTATTATTTGTATCATTCATATTTCTATAATTGTTATCCATAATAATTTCTCCTTTCGTTTACATTTAGAAGTATACTGTCAATCTGTGTTTATTTTGTGACGGGATTATTTATTTTTTCATAAATCAGTTAACTATTTATAGCCTATGTTCCCCATTGCAGGCCACTATGCGATTATAAAAATAAAAATAACTGCTCATCGGCAGATGCACCTCTAAGTCTGCGATAAATAGAAATTGCAGAATATCAATACATCCCTGCCAATGAACAGTTACCATAAATCATATATTAAATTTCAATTCCGTTCTTCTCAAGAAGAGCTCTCGCTGTTTCAACCGAATCTGTACCTGTCGCATTCTTTACAGGTGCAAACTCCTTCTCTCTGTCTACCTCAAATGGCAGGCTATTGTCCATCATGTATACCATATCGAGGATGAGTGTCTCGAACTTGTATGCATTCGGAGTCTCAGGCTTGTGCTCTGTACCGTTCTCATCAATGTAAGGCACCTTCTTCTCTACCACATGAAGCGGAAGGCTCTTCTCTGCGATAGCCATGAGCTTGTCCACGCGGAATAAATAGTTTAAGATAACACCAAAGCCATACTGTAATGAACCATTCTCATTCTTTGCCTCTGCCATCTCAGGAGTGAGCTCGTAATACTCGACAATCGAAGGCTTGCCATTCTCAAGACACATAGCACCAACTCTCTCATATGGATCGCATTTTCTGACCACCTTAGAGCCGCTGACACAGCCTGACTCGATTGTAGCGCCGACAAATACAGGATCTGCAATCTGCTGAAGCACATTGTCTACAGCAAATACATTGAGCCACTCAACACCCTTGTCCTTCAAATCCTTGTCAAGACCGGCATTGAT
>ENA-ORTI01002684-ORTI01002684.1-human-gut-metagenome-genome-assembly--contig:-NODE-2684-length-15125-cov-3.879960_pt1 | contig 15125 bp, 13 predicted proteins | sample MGYA00242071_ERZ509191 | MGnify/ENA primary metagenome ERZ509191 (study PRJEB26280, sample SAMEA2338832) | human gut metagenome | biome: human gut; feature: human-associated habitat; material: faeces...
CGTAGATGAGATAGGGGGAGTGCCCGCAGGGCGAGGGGGTTAAGCCTTCAAAATATAACATGCTATTTTCCAACCCCTCTCTTCGTCGCTATCGCTCCTCTGTCTCTCCCCTATATTTTGCGCCGCAAAACACAGGGGAGAAGTATTAATGCCTTCAATAACAGGAATAGGGTAGTGTATTTCCCTCTTGCCGTGCTCCGCAGCATTACAAGGCACAGCAGGGAGGAAGGTGGAAATCTTTCGACAACATCGCTTTGCTGCTGTTTTAATTTTTCTTTGCTTTGCGGGTATTTCTCCTTCTCCCCTGTGCCGCAAAGCAGTACAATAGGGGAGACACCGAAGAAACGACAGTTTCTGAGGAGAGGGGTTAAGAAGAATCGCTTAGAAATTTTTAAAGGGTTTAGAAGAACCTCTTTCCTATCCCATGCACCATGCCGCTGCGGGCTGCGGCGAAACGGGCAGATGCGGGAAATATCCTTTGGGAGAGGGAGGCGGAGGTGTAGGCGGTGCAGGAAGAACTTTGGGCAACCGGAGCGATTTGCCGGTCTTCTTGCGACGGCTGCATTTCGCCAATCGCCCCCGCTTCCATTGTTTGCGTTTTTCCTCCATATCCTTTTTCACCTCATCTTTGGCAGCCCAATAACGACGAGCGACCTCTTCCCAAAAACGACTTGCAAATTCTTCATAAGGATGCTTTTCACCCTCGGGCAAATCATACGCATCGGTCTCGTCGATGGCACTGACAATAGACGAAAAATAGTATGCCGCACGTTTACACCATCGGTAACGCTGCACATATTCCCCCGGCAAACGTCCCTCGGCTATCATTTTGTCGATGTCGTTGTCGGTTTGTTGCTCTTCCTGTTCCCGACTGTGCCGTTCGAGCGTATCGACACAGCGGGTTACCGCCGTGATCTGTTTCGGTTGAGTCTTGGGATCGAGCTCCAACAGCTCGTTATAGTATTTGAGCAGTACGGCTTGGCGGGTCGATTCTATCGCCGTGCGCAAGTTTACAAAAGGTTCTTCTACCATCGTCTCGTATTTTTCGACAAATGTATGATCGAGATACGTTCTTTTTTATGGCATAACCGAACTTTAAACAGACCGCTCAACAGAATGCATTAATAAGAAACGGCACGCTTACTTCGAGTGCTATGCCATGTAAAATAGCTATCGGTATGAGTTCTTCTCCCTTATACGAACTTCGCACGATCATGGGAAGGCACACGTCCATCGAATTGATACCCGCTACCGAAATAGGAACCAACCTCCCACCCCAACGAGCGAGAACGGGTGTACCGAACAAAGCGATCATCTCGCGTATGACATTGGCGAGCAAAGCGATAGTCGCCAACTCGGCAGCTCCTTGCGGACCGAGAGTGGCACTTTTAATATCGGCTATCAACACCGACGATAACGAGTAATACCCGAAACCGCTGCCGATCGTCAAACAATCGTTCAAATCACGCCCATGCAGCAAAAAAACACCTATGGCCGAAAATAAAAGCGTACCACCGATAGTAAAAACAGGCAAAAGAGACATGCGGGGATTAAGCGAATGGAATAATCCGCGTAAATCGTTGTTCGAACCTAAACTAATTCCCACTTGTACAATCAACAGCGAAAGAATAATTATAGGCAAATCATGACCGAGCAACCACTCCGGAGCGAAATCGCCCAACCCTACAAATACCCCGGCAAGGAAACAAACCAAAATCATCAAATTCCCTTTCATGATTCACCTCCTTTCTTAAAAAACAAACGTTGAGCTACACGAGCGGCCACAATACTCCCAAGCACTCCGAGGCAGGCAATTACAGCCGCTTGCCAACCGAAATTGTAAAAATTATCTACGAGATTACGATCGGACCCTATCGACACCCCGAACACAAATAACAGGACACAAACGGTAATCTGTATACTCCATTTCGTCACGCCGACGAAAGAACGTCCGCGCAACATATATCCTACGCCAACACCCAAAACCAAAAGGATCAAAATACGAAACATAATTTGACTGTCTTTTATGCCACAGACTACAACGACTCCGTCGTCGTATCCGAGCTACGTTTATACGAATGAAAATAACCGGATAGGGCTTCCGCCCGCAAAAGGGGAAAAGAAAACGAGATTTTATAAATTATCCCCCTAAAAATCGATTGGCAGTCAAATAAAGCCGCTGAACCAATGGACATGCACGATCGAAAGCGCACGTACTCCCCTGCGCCTTACACCGAAACAAATATGCTTGCCCTGTTGAATCATACGAATAACTGAATAAAAATTCGAATGCAAAGGTAATACTCTTCTCCGAATTCTCCAAATCAGGCACACCATTTTGTTTTCGCTACCGAGGGGAGAAGGTTGGATAGTTTCCTCTCTCTACAAAAAATGCTAAACCATAAAGAAAAAAGCTCTCCCTTCTTCCCCGGCCGTACCCCGTAGCATTACAAGGTCATATAAGAGAGGTGACACGAAGTGACGGAGGGGTTGAAAAGCGCTATCACATCAATCGGTTTATATCAGATATTCAACCCCCTCGCCCTACGGGCACTCTCCCTATCTCATCTACGATGAGCAGAGGGAGAGAATTGAAAATGGTATTTCTCGTTTCGGCACAAAGATAGCTTTGTACCCTTCTCCTCTATCGCATAATACTACGGGACACGGCTGGGGAGAAGGGATTAAAAAACTCAGCGGTATTTACACTGCCCGATAATAATCCTGCAAGAGACAGCGGGCGATGAAGTCCCAGTTTTCGGTTACAAGTGCGGAGTCTCCGTCAGCGAAGCGAGCATCGGGAAGCAATCGGTTTTCGCACAAATAGATGAGTAGGTCTATGGGGCATCGCCCGGGTACGGTAAGGAGCGACAATGCATCCCTTCGGGCTGCCTGCGGGTCGTAACAAGGATTGGCAGGGTCGCATACGCATTGGGCTATATCCGAAGCGATGAGCATGCCTTTGTAAGGCGTGACATAGAGAATAAAATTCTTTTTCCCGGCGAGGTGCGAGAGATGTCCGCCTTCTGTCTCTCCCCATTGCATCCCTTCGGTAAGAAATTTGTCCAACTCCGAGTAAGAGTCTATGTATTTGACAGGCATGCCTCCGGTTTCTCGGGTGAATTGCCGGTAATAGGGGTGCAGTTCCTTTTTCTCTTCCGCTTCTTCGGGGAAGGTGTGTTGCCAAAGCAAAGAGGCCCATTCGTGAGCAAAGAGCGCCAAAGGTCCGGCCGGCAGAGTATATAGCGATTCCCGACGCAGTTCGCCGAGCTTGGCGATTCTTTCTTTGTCTCCATGCGATTTACTCTGTGCTTCGTGTGAAAGCTGCCGGGCGAGCGAACGATTGGAAGGGCCCAACAGAAACGAATCCCAAAAGAGCCATTCGGCGAACCGGTAACGGGATTCGGGGTCATCGGTATCGTTCAGTTCGGGAAGACAAAATTCTTGTAACAAGGGTGAGTCGGGAGCTGTTTCGTATTCCGACTCTAACAGATCGTAAATCGTATCGGCCGTTGCGACGAGACGATCGTCGAGCGGGGAAAGAATCTCGTGCAAGGAGTCGTGCGTACAAAGCAGATACCAAAGTAGCACTCGCAGGTCTTCCCGATTTACTTCCCCGTCGTAGTAATTCTCGGCGGGAAAGAATGGCAGGGTACGACCGTAGAGCGAACGGTGGTGGGAGAGAAACGTTGCCCACAGTCCCGTACCGGACAGAATATCGGCAAAATAACCTACGACATCGCAACAAAGACTTTTGGTGGCCTCCTCGGTTAATCTTTCTTTCAACGGAGATATGTTTACGAGGTCATATACTCGGTTGGCCAGTTGCGTATAGTAACGATCGCTGTCGGTCGTTTGTGTATAAGGCTGTCGAGAAAGCCATTGTTGCAAAGTGATGTTCATTGTCTTTCCTTTTTTACGAGATTAGTTATTCCGAGTCACACCCGAAAAGATAACGAGTTAGAGAGAATTCGTCTCCTGTCGGTTGTCAGGCTTCCCCGCCGGGAGCCATGAAAGGAGGCATACCGCCCCGTTGAGGATCGTTCATTTGTATAGGCCCGAATTGAGCTTCGTATTTGCGTATGTTGTCCTGCAAGGCGAATAACAATCGTTTGGCATGCTCGGCCGTGAGAATGATACGCGATTTCACCGGAGCTTTGGGAGCACCCGGAGTCATGCGGATAAAGTCGATAACGAACTCCGACGGAGCATGTGAAATAATAGCGAGATTGGAGTAAATGCCTTCGGCTACTTCGGCAGACAATTCTATCTGGATTTCCTTTTTTTCTTCCATAATCAGTTCAGTTTAAAGTAATAGTATTTATAGTTGAAATTTACTTGATTTACATAAAGTTGCAGCGTCGTATAAGGACGGCTTCGATAAGCCGAGATATTGAACGACGAGTATAGATTGCTCCAATGTCCCTCTGGGTCGTCGTTGCGACTGTGTCGCAACTGTACTTTCAAGGTATCGCCGGAAAGTTCGGCTTCGTCGGCGACAAGCAGGATGCTGTGCGGCCGGCTGTGGTAATCGATACGATACCTCAGATTAAGGAAGTCGCCGGTTTTCCATGCGCTTTGCAAATAGAGAGTGTCGTCGGGCAACTGGTCGATTTTGTCATGGGGTACTATTCGGAGCGTGTCGAAATGAATAGCCGAAAGCGCTTGTATTTCTACCTGCTTTTTGTGTTCCGACAACGTTTCTATCGGGCGGTATTGCAGCAATACGCGCACTCCCTCGCCCATGTCATCGCTATTTACTTCCGAAACGGGATAAAGCGTATCGACCGGAGCGGAATCGGTTGTCTGGTAGGTGAAATAAGGATTGCCTTTATTCGTATGGCAAGTGACGATGTCGGCATAGAAGATGCCGTAAATATCTTTTTCATCGTCTCCGCAAGCCGTTGCGAAGATAGATAAAAGGATAAAGGAGCAACCATATAACCAACTCTTTTTCATTTGTATGCCTTGTTTTATTCTTCGACAGAAGCGGGAGAAACGATGGAACCGTCTTTCATGAAGAGGGTACGATCGGTCATTCGAGCCAACGTCTCGTCGTGCGTGACGATGACGAACGTCTGTTTGAACTCGTCACGCAGGTCGAAAAACAGTTTGTGCAATTCGATTTTGTTTTTCGAATCGAGACTTCCCGACGGCTCATCGGCAAGTATGACAGAGGGGCGGTTTATCAATGCTCGGGCGACGGCTACTCGCTGTTTTTCACCGCCCGACAGTTGAGCCGGTTTGTGTCCCAGTCGGTCGCTCAGGCTCAGGAAATCGAGTATCCGCTTGGCTTCCTGTTCTGCATCCGATTGGTTTTCCCCCCCGATGAGAGCCGGAATCATCACATTTTCGAGAGCCGTAAATTCGGGCAACAACTGGTGGAACTGGAATACGAATCCGATGTTACCGTTTCTGAAACGCGCCATTTCCCTATCGGGGAGGTTATCCACCCGCCTGCCGTCGTATAAGATTTCCCCGCAATCGGGCTTGTCGAGCGTTCCCACGATCTGCAACAAGGTTGTTTTGCCGGCTCCGCTCGCCCCCACGATGGAGACGATTTCGCCCTGTTCGATCACGGCATCGATACCTTTCAGCACCTCCAAAGAACCATAGCTCTTGTGTATGTTTTTTATCTCTATCATACTACTTCTGTTAGTTTTCTGATGACATGCCCCGCCAGATAACACCCGAAGGTTGCCGGCAGATAAGAAATCGTCCCGACGGTCGATTTTTTGTTCCGTTCTCCCTCCACGACCACGACGGCGTTACGATCGGCCTGCTCGGTGGAGAATACCGTTTTCAGACCTTTGGAGATACCCTCTTTCCGCAGTCGCAATCTCACCGCTTTTGCCAAAGCGCAATGGTAGGTATCGGCTATGTCGGCTATCCGTATGGCCGACGGGTCTTTGCGTCCGCCTGCACCCATCGATGAAACGATTTTGATTTTATGCCGCAGGCAATAGGCGATCAAAGCTACCTTCGGCGCCAGCGTGTCGATGGCATCGATGACAAAATCTATTTCGCCACCCTCCAACAAAGCGGGAATATCTTCCTCTTCGATAAAACGGTGTTGTGCCGTCAGCTTCAAATCGGGGTTTATATCGAGAAACCGTTCTTTCAATATCTCGACTTTGGGTTTTCCCAATGTACTGTGCAAAGCGACCAATTGTCGGTTCAGATTGCTCTCGGACACGGTGTCTCCGTCGATAATCGTCAAAACTCCTATACCGGCTCGCACGACCATTTCGGCGGCATAAGCCCCTACACCACCCACCCCCACGACAAGGACGTGGGCATTTTGCAATCGCTTTATCGGTTCATCGCCAAACAACAGCCGGGTACGTGACAACCATTCGTCCATCTTTTCTTATGCGGTTTGTCTGTATATAATTGAATGACGAAGATACTCTTTTTTACCGAAAATCGGAAATAGCCGAGGCAAATTAAAGTCGAACGCATTGGTGATAGTAATATGGATAACGGTTTCTCGTCGATTCAGAAATGCGATTTGTCTTTTACTCACGACTTCCGTGGCACACGGATAGGCAGGACGATAGTAATCGATATGATTTTTATTCTATTTATAGATTTTATTCACAGGATTTTTGGTAAAAATAAGATTCATTGGGTTTTTCGGTAATCTCCTCATTGTATATTTGCGTTGTAAAATAATACGAAATAGACTATGCCGAGATACTAAGGCAACCTTGCTGGCTTTCTATTTTGTAAAGTAGTCACCTATTAAAAATAAAGTAATTATGAAGAAGTTTCTTGTTATGGCGTGTATCGCCGCTGCTTCGATGATAGCCTTGCCGGCTGTGGCTCAAACGACTTCCGGTAGTAAGACCCAAACGGAATGCTGCAAAAAAGCAAAGCCGATTGTAAGAAAGAGTGTAATTGCACCGATTGCAAATGCAAAGATTGTAAAGCGACGGCTCCTTGTTGCGACTCTAAGGCAAAATGCAACGACAAGGCTGATTGCTGCAAACAAGCCAAATGCGATATGGCTAAGGCTCCTTGCTGCGAAAAGAAGAATGTAAAAAAGTAAATTCTGTTGTTGAAAGATGAATTCGGGGCGACCGCAAAATTGCGGTCGCCTTTTGTTTGATGGCCCGTAGTTTTCTTTGAAATATTATGCCGGAGTCGTGGTTATGTCCGAGTGGCCATGCCCCATACGGTTCCTGTATTTCGTAGGCGAGACTTCTTTGTATTTCAGAAATGTCCGGCAAAAATGAGATAGATTATTAAATCCTACGCCGTATGCTATCTCGGAGACCGATTTGTCCGTCGTCGACAACAAGCGACAAGCTATATCCATACGGTAGGTATTGAGATAATTCGTAAACGATATCCCTTTCATTCGTTTGAAAAAGACACAGAACGAAGAACGGTTCATGTGTACGAGGGAGGCGATTTCGTCGATAGGAATATCGTGATTATAATGCAAGGAAACATAAATCTCTATCTGTTGTATCTTCTTGTCTCGTTTCTTTAACGGGCGATTGATTCCTGTCGGATTCATCTCGTCGGAAAGAGCCAAATGTCCGAGTATCCGTATCACTCCCGATAATTGTCCGAGTGAGTCGGTTTTTATTATTTCCTGCATTTCATGCCTCACATTTTTCAATAAATCGCCTCGTAACTGAAAGGCCGTGTGTTGCCGGCTGTCGAGATGTCCGAGCGGCCCTATTTCGGGTAACGTAACCGAGAGTTCTTTAAACAGATTTTTCCTGAAAAGCAGACAAATATCCTCTACCACATTGCCGGGATTGTTGTCGAATATCCAACCGTGCAACATGTCGGGCGGTATTAAAAAGATTTCATCTTTCGTGAAAGGTTGCGATTGGTCGCCGATAACGAATGTGCCGCAACCTCTGATAATGTAGATAAGTTCCCAATCCGATTGTGTATGAATGGGAAACTCCTCGGACGGGTTTAGCAAATCGTGTAATACGAGAAAAGAGTGCGTACCTCCTGTCAAGTGATAATATTTGGATTCCATCTGGGACTGTTTTATATAAAATGTAAATATAAATCAAAAGTTTCGAACTATATGCAAATATCAATCAAAATAAGAGTCCTACTTTTGTACCCGTAAAAAACAGCATAATATCATGGAGAAAATCACCGATGCGGTTATGTCCGAAAAACCACGTTATGCTATTCTCGACGGATTGCGAGGAGTGGCTGCCGTGATTGTCGTCGCCTTTCATTTGTTTGAAACTTATTCCAAAGGTCCTGCTTATCAAATATTGAACCACGGCTATCTTGCCGTCGATTTCTTCTTTGTACTTTCTGGTTTCGTGATCGGATATGCTTATGACAATCGATGGGGAAAGATGTCCACTCTGGCTTTTTTCAAACGCCGTTTAATCCGGTTGCACCCTATGGTAATCATGGGGTCGGCAATAGGCGCATTGTTGTTCTATTTCGGTAATTGCGAACGTTTCCCTCTTATAGACCAAACTGCATGGTGGCAGGTACTGCTCATGTTTCTGCTTGCCTGTACGATGATACCGGCGCTTACCAGTTGGGATATACGAGGCTGGCAAGAGACCAATCCGCTCAATGGGCCTACTTGGTCGCTCCTGTGGGAATATCTGGCGAATATTCTTTATGCTTTGGTCGTCCGTAGGTTCTCCAAAATCGCATTGGTTTGTTTTGTTTCCTTTGCGGCGTTTTTGACACTCGATTTGACACTTAATCTCGATGTGTTCGGGTTACTTGCCCATCGAGACATTACGGCTTATACCGTTATCGGAGGTTGGAGCATTACCCCCGAACAGGTCTATATCGGTATCGTTCGGGTGCTTTATCCGTTCTTCGGAGGATTATTACTGTTTCGTATAGGAAAACTTATTCGGGTAAAGGCCGGCTTCTGGTGGTGTTCGTTACTCGTCGTTGCAGCTTTGGTAATGCCTCGTATCGGAGGCGAAACCGATGCTTGGCAAAACGGTATCTATGATGCGGCATGTATACTCCTTTTGTTCCCCGTTATCGTGGCGATGGGAGCCGGCAGCGAGGTAAAGGGGAAACACAGTGTGGCCGTATGCAATTATCTGGGCGAAATCTCCTATCCGCTCTATATTACCCATTATCCCTTTGCCTATATGCAGATGGCGTGGGTGACACACAATCCTGATGCATCTATGGGAGCGCACGTATTTGTCTCCGTATCGACGTTTATCTTGTCTGTCGGTGTGGCACACGCTTGTTTGAAACTCTATGATTTGCCTGTTCGCAATTGGCTGAAAAACAGGTTTCTTGTAAATAAGTAAGGCCAGTCTATTTGGAACGGCAACATGTAAATCGAAATATTCTGCATTTTCATTAGCATCGGATTACCGGTAGTAATACCTACACTTTACTCTGCATCGCAATATGGCGATATAAGGAGAATACCCACAAGGCAAGGGGTGGAGGATAAATATCCCATAACCCGACTAATGAGATGGCGTTTTCAACCCCTCTGTCCTTCGGACACCTCCCCTATATTTTGCTGTGCAAAACACAGGGGAGGAGGTGAATCCCCATAAAGCTCCGAAGGAGTAAAAACTGTTAATGTGATACTTTCAATCCTCTCCCTCTACTCATCGTAGATGAGATAGGGGGAGTGCCCGCAGGGCGAAGGGGTTGAACTCTACAACCAAATGATCTTTTTCAACCCTTCTCCTTAGAAACTATTGTTTCTTCGGTGTCTCCTCTATATGGCTAACATAGTACCCCGTAATACTACGGGACACGGCAGGGGGAGGAGTTTGAAAATGTATTAAACCTCTCACCCTATATTTCGCTATTGCAAAGCACCGAGGGGGAATTGAAAATCATTCTTTCGGATAATGAGGACTGTATAGCATTTTCTTTTTGCGAACGACCAACCGCCCGTCTTTCACGAATTCTTCTCCTCGTTCACCGAGGTGACGTATCATTCGGGCACGCAGCTTTTCCAACCGTCCCTTGTACTCTTTATCGTTAACGGCATTGTGGAGTTCCTGCGGATCTGCGACAAGGTCAAACAATTCTTCCTGCCCTGTGTAAAAACGCCATACATACTTTATTTTCCCATCGGTCAACGCACACCAGTAGTTGTCATGACTATAACAAGTGGCATGTTCCAAATCGATATATTCTCGCCACCCGGTATCGGTTCCTTTGGCCAGCGGTAAAAGAGGGCGTCCGTCCATATCGGCAGGGACGGTTGCCCCGGCTATATCCAAGAAGGTAGGTAAAACATCGCGCAATTCCACCGGATTATCTATTTTCTCAGCAACCCCACCGACACTTGCCGGCCACTTCGCGATACAGGGAACATGAACCGAGCCCTCATAGGGATAAGTCTTTCTCCAATGATAGTGGTCGCCCATCATATCGCCGTGATCCGATACGAAAAAGATGAGAGCATCGTCATACATACCTTTGTCTTTCAACACTTGAACGATACGCCCTATTTGTTCGTCGATAAAAGTAATATTGGCATAATAGTGTCGCTTGGAATTACGGACATATTCATTACCGAAATTTCCGTAAGGGGCATCCGAGGCAGCCTCTTCGGGATTCAACTGCTTTGCGTATCTACCGCACCAATCCCCTATCGCCGGGTCGGGAACATCGACGTTATCATACATATCCAGAAAACGTTGCGGCGGATCATACGGACTGTGAGGACGGGCAAAAGACACTTTGAGGAACAAAGGACGGCTTTCGGGGTCATAATGGCTGATGAGATTGCAAGCCATTTCGCCGGTCCAGTACGTGGGATGTAGTTTTTCATCTAATTTGTAAACCCCAGCACCGTGATCATTCCACCAAATACCTGTTGCATCGGGGTTCTTCCCGGGAGCTTGCACTTGAAACCACTGTCGATAATCACTGGTAAAATGGGGGTCTTGCCTGCGGCCGCTCTCATCTAACAACGTTCCGTCAAATCCGTGTTTCACCCGCTGGGGATACCAATGCATTTTCCCGATACCAAAGGTGTAATAACCGGCGTCTTTCAACATTTGAGGCATCTCGTACTCATACTTCGGCGCTACCCGTCCATATCCTAACATTCCGTGATGCCACGGCGACATTCCGGTCAACAATCCGGCACGGGCAGGCGTGCTGCTGGGACAAGACGAATAGGCATTCATGAACAAAGTTCCTTCGTTGGCAAGTTTGTCCAAATGAGGGGTAATGACAAACTCATTTCCCATACACCCCACAGCATCGCCCCGCTGTTGGTCGGTCATAATCAATATAATATGGGGCTGTTTTTGTGCATTCGCAAATGAGGAGCAAAATCCGGCAGAGAGAGCCAATGTGCATTTCAGGTTAGTCAAGGCATTCATAATTATCGTTTATTATCACACAAACGATACAAAAATATGATTTCCACAAGTCAAAAACAATAAAACCTCGGAAAACTCTACCGGTATTTCGACAAATGCAATATCCGTTGATTACTGCTGCCCCGGAAAGAGAGAGCCGGATCAAAGAGCGATTGGACGAACGGACCATCGACAAGGGTGTCGATATAGTCGAGACAGGGACGGCGGGTCTCGTCTTTTAACAGGGACTCGTAGGTATAGCCGGTGTAACACCAGACGTTTTTGTGAGTTTCCTCTTTGAGGCGACGGAGCAGAGCCAACAACGCAAAAGGGTTGTAGAAAGGGTCGCCGCCCGAAATGGTGATTCCATCGAGAATGGGATTGTCGTTTATCTCGGCGACGATACGGGAGAGAATAAGCTCCGTGAGCGGCTCGCCGGCCACCGGACTCCAACTGCCGGGATTGTGGCATCCCCGGCAATGATGGGTACAACCGGCCAGATAGATGGCATAGCGTACCCCGAAACCGTCGGAGATAGTCTCGGGGTAAACATTGATGATGTGAAGCGGTTCCATTATTTGTGTTTCACACGGTCGCGCTCTTCGGCCTGCTTAGCGGAATTCCACGATTCGAGGCTTCCGGTGAGGTAACCCGTAATCCGTCGCATGCGCGATATATTCTCACTCTTGCAAACCGGACATTGCGTATAGATGACACCTCGGTAACCGCACGAACGACAGGTATCTACCGGGTGATTGATCGACCCGTAACCGATTCCTTCGTCGTGCATCACTTTCACGATTTTGAGAATGACAGAGACATTCTTTTTCGCTTCACCGTCGAGCTCGACATAGGTAATGTGCCCACCTTTCGTGATAGCATGGAAAGGAGCTTCTTTCTTGATTTTCTCGACAATACCCACCGGTTCTTTCACATCGATATGGAACGAATTTACGTAGTAGTCCCGATCGGTCACGCCCGGAATAACACCGTAACGTTTGCGGTCCATACGAGTGAAACGTCCCGAAAGCCCTTCGGCCGGAGTAGCCAAAACCGAGTAATTGAGATTGTAGCGGGTCTTGTACTCCTCGACAACATTGTTCATCACCCGTATGGCATCATAGAGTGTGTTCCATGCCTCTTGGTTATGAGCATGGCCTTCGCCGTAAATAGCACACATCGCATTGTGCCCGCCAATGAACCCGATACCCAATGTCCCGCTATCGATGACATCGCCCACCTCGTCGTTGGGTTGTAGCTTGCCCCCACCTTTCCAAACGTCGTTGCCCATCATAAACGGGAACTGACGGGCAAGCGCTTTTCGCTGGTATTCATAACGCTCGTAGAGCTGCTCGGCAATCATCGATGCCACACTGCGCACTTTCTCCAAAAATAGAATACGGGCTTCCCGACGAATAGCATGCTTGTCGCCGTCGGGATGCAGCTCTTCGGCCTCCCGCCGGGCCTCGATAGCCAACCGGGGCATATTCATCGAAGTAAAGGAGAGATTACCCCTCCCCCACGAACTTTTAACGCCGTGTAAATTCTCGAAGACCCTTGTACGGCATCCCATCGTCGCCACTTCGTAACGGAAACGGTCGGGATCATCGGCTTTCCAAAGGTCGTTTTTGTTGTATTCGGTATCTAAAAAGAGGAAGTTGGGGAAGAGCGAAGTAGAAGTCGTGCGACAGGCTTCGAGCAACAGGTCGAAATTGGGCGCCTTGAATTTGATTTTTCCCGCCATCGCTCCCTCGAAATCGGCCATCGCGGCAGCGTAATCCTCATCGGTGTAAGAGATACCGTCTTTTACCTTAAATATCTGTATGGGGAATACCGGGACTTCACCGCTGCCGAGCCCCTCGACAGTCGCCGAAAGCAACTCCCGCATGACCATACGGCCTTCGGCCGAAGTGTCCGTCCCGTAATTTATCGAACTGAACACCACTTGATTACCTCCACGAGAGTGCATGGTATTGAGATTGTGAACCAACCCCTCCATAGCTTGATGCGTATCTTTACGAGTCATCTCGTAACTTTGTCGCCAAGCGGTATCGAGTTCGGCAGCAGAGACGCTCACCCCTATCTCTTTCAAACGCTCGCCCAAAGCGGCCTTCTGTTCTTCGGTCATATCGATCGAAACGATTTCTTTCCGAAACAAATCTTTCAACGCCGGCATATCTTCCATTCCGTGCAAACGACAAATAAATCCTATCCCGTTTTCGAAGTGCTTGCGGAAACTCTTCAAGACGCCCGGCGCCATAAAATGGTCGAAAGCCGGAATGGATTGCCCGCCGTGTTGCTCATTTTGGTTGGTCTGGAAAACGATGGTAGCCAACGTGGCATAACTCTGTATGGACTGCGGCGTACGCACCGTACCGTTCTTGGTATGGAATCCCCGGTTGAAGATATCCTCCAAATCATATTGTACGCAAGTGGTCGTCTTGGTGGGATAGTAATCGAGGTCGTGAATGTGTATGTCGCCTTCCCGGTGTGCCCGCCCATAACGAACCCCGACCAAATATTTATAGGCATAATCTTTCGTGACCTCCGAGGCGAATGTCATCATTTGCCCTGCCGGTGTATGAGACGACATATTGGCGTTGCTCAGGTTTACGTCGTTCTTCTCGACCGCCACGATACCGTCCATCACCTGCTTCATCGATGTGCGCTTTTCACGTTCTTTGGTACGCCACTCCCGGTAAATGATAAATTTCTTCGCTACCGAGGGATTGCGCATCATCAATTTGCGCTCTACCAAATCCTGAATCTCTTCTACCGAGATATTCTCCCTATCGATGGCAGCGGCAACCTCGGCCGTAACTTGTTTAATAGAGGTCTCGTCGTCGTTCATACCGTCGGCACGATAAGCCTTAGCGATAGCCCGCTCGACTTTCTCAATCGAGAAGTTCTCTTTGGATCCATCACGTTTCGTAATGGTAATACATGCATAGTCCATGCTGATTGTTATTAAAGATTCGATACTGCGAACGCCTCCTCGAACGTTCATTTGCTTCTCTCCCACTTCGGCAGGTCTTCTGACTTTTCCCAATCCGAAAACGCCTTCCCGATATTCAGAAACAGATTCTTTATCAGTGGCCTGTGTCAACGGACTTTCGCAGGAATTACAGCAGCGGGACTGTCCGGGATTCTCACCCGATTCCCTTTTTATCGATTGTGCCTCACAGCGACAACCGAACCGAAATGCGAGTGTAAAGGTACATAAATTCTTTCCAAGAAAACAACAAATCTACACACAAAAGTTTCCTGTTTTGGAAAACTTTTAGAATTATTTTATCAAGAAAGTTTCCCAAAACGGGGAATTATTGCCCATCAATATAGCACTTTTATTTTTTCTGAAACTGCCCGAAAAGATAGTGTTTTCATAGAGTCTCCCAACTTTACTTGTCGGTTTTCTTACTATTACAAGCGAGGTCGATAATCAGTGAGAATATCGGCTCAGTAGGAAATCTAAGGGAATTGCCCTTTTGCACAACCATAAAGTGAAAAGCCCGCCCTTCTCCCCCTGCGTTTTGCCATGTAAAATATAGGCAAAGTGGCACGTAGTGACAGAGGGAGTAATACTACAAAAATACTATATGCCATCTTTCCAACCCCCTCGCCCTACGGGCACTTCCCCTATATTCCCTAACGGAAACACAGGGGGAGAGGATTGAAAAGTAACCTTTTATCCCTATGCTGTTTTGCAACTCCCCGTAATGCCACAGGACACGGCAGAAGGAAAGGGATATATCCGATATAAACTGATTGATGTCGTTTTCAACCCCTCCGTCACTGCGTGCCACCCCCCCTATA
>ENA-ORTI01002694-ORTI01002694.1-human-gut-metagenome-genome-assembly--contig:-NODE-2694-length-15074-cov-7.937879_pt1 | contig 15074 bp, 10 predicted proteins | sample MGYA00242071_ERZ509191 | MGnify/ENA primary metagenome ERZ509191 (study PRJEB26280, sample SAMEA2338832) | human gut metagenome | biome: human gut; feature: human-associated habitat; material: faeces...
ATATCCGCTTTCGGGCAGACAGCGAAGCCAGCTCCAAGGCGATCTATGAAGCCTATACAAGATGGTGCGACGACAACGCGCAGAAGCCCATGTCTGCCAACCGCGTCAGCTCCGAGCTTGCACAAAATGAGCGGCTTTACAATGTGGAGGCCACCAACAACGTCCATGTCGGCGGCAAGCGGGTGCGCGGGTTCATGGGCATTGAGGTGGTCAATCCGCCGCCGTATTAAAAATGAGGAATGGACTTCAAAATTGCCGTACACGCCGTACACCCTGTACGGCTGTTTTTGATTCCATCCTAAAAAACCGCTTTTGCTTGTGCGCACCGTGAAGCATTTCACGGCAGCGTGTAAAATCTGTCGCCAAATCGGCGGCCGGTACGCAAAACCGGCGTACAGAAGCGTACAGAAGGCGGGCTTGCCGTACCAAACCGTACACCGACGGCTCTATTTTGCTATTCCAAAATCAATGCTTGTGAAATCCGTGAAGATTTTTGCCGCAGGTCGAACGGACTGCACCATCCGGTGATTTACCGAAGCGCGAAGGCGCTGCACCTGACGGCGGCATATTCTGCCGTTCCGTATGCTCTCACACAGAACGATGAAGCCGATAGGGCGAAGTTGTGAACAGGGCATCACGGACGGAAATCTGAGCGGATTTGCGGCATGGCAGATTTTTCACTGCAAAGCGCACACAGTTCACTTACTCAAAAACCAATATCACGAAAAATGGAGGTAAAAAGTTGATGAAATCCAATCTGAGAAATGAGATCAAGTCGTACATCGTCCGTCAGGGCATGACCATGCAGGAGGTGGTCGATCTGCTGCGGGACGAACACGGCTGGTCTGACAGCGTTTCCAACCTTTCAAACAAGCTCCAGCGGGAGTCCCTGCGCTATGTCGAGGCTGTCCAGCTTGCCGACGCGCTGGGCTATGAGATCGTCTGGCAGAGGTGGAAGTGAGGAGGATGTTCACATGACGGATACGGAAAAGAAGCTGTTGCAGGCGCAGCACCGATTGGAGGAAGCACAGGCGCGGGATCGCGTCAAGGAGCGAAAAGCCCGCACTCGCAGGCTCATTCAGGAGGGTGCAATTCTGGAAAAGGTGCTGCCGGAGGTGCGGACGATGGAGCTGCCTGCGCTGGAGGGGTATCTTTCACGGAAGCTGGGAAAAGAAATCTAAATTTCAGATGGGAGGTCTCCGGGAAACCGGGGGCCTTCCTCTTTTTTCTCCCGAAGGGCGCACTTACTCACCACCCAGAAGGGGCGGTGGTATTGCCTGCGGCAACCGTGCGCTCTGCGAGGCGGATGCGGCTCCTGCGGGAGCCTTATGTCCAATGCCACATCACATCTGTGCTGCTGCCATTGGCCACGCAGTCGGCTATATGTTTTGCTTCATCATCAAAACTGTTGTTTCCGTTTTGGAAACAACCCGCCGCCTGCCCGCATAAAGCTGCCACCGGCAGCTTTATTTGCGGTTATGGGTATCGCTTGCCGCAATACCCATTTTCTTTTTGCGAAAAAGAAACAAAAACAAGGGCGAAAGGACGGTGAGAATGAATGGCGATTTACCACTTAGAAGCCAAGGTGGTCAGCCGGGGAACGGGGCGGTCTGCCGTTGCAGCTTCTGCATATCTGAGCTGTACCAACATCCTCAATGACTACGATGGAGTGCGGCACGATTATACCCGTAAGAAAGGACTGATCTGGCGTGAGGTGTTTCTGCCAGAGTATGCTCCACCAGAATGGAAAGACCGGGGCGTACTCTGGAACGCTGTAGAAGAAAACGAAAAGACAAAGGACAGCCGCCTTGCCCGTGAGTTTGTCCCGGCTCTGCCTGTTGAACTGACCCCGACCCAATGGCAGGAGCTTCTATCTGATTTTATTAAGGAAAGTTTTGTTGCAGACGGGATGTGCGCCGATGTAGCAATTCACGACCCATACCCTCCCGGTCACAATCCCCACGCCCACATTCTGCTGACGGTGCGTCCGCTGGATGAACGAGGCGAGTGGCAGTACAAGACCGAAAAAGAATATCTCTGTGTTAAAGACGGCGAGGAACGGGGCTTTACTGCCGCTGAGTTTAAGGCAGCGCAAGCGGACGGATGGGAGAAGCAGTATCCGTATAAGGTTGGGCGCAAGAAAGTGTATATGCCTCCCTCCGAAGCAGAGAAGCAAGGCTTGGAGCGAGCCAGCAAGCACCCCAAAAGCACCAAGTTCGGCAGACAGAATCCCATCTCCGAACGTTGGAACAGCGAGGAACAGCTTGTCGTATGGCGCAAGGCATGGGCAGACGTAACCAACCGCTATCTGGAACGATACGGACACGATGCCCGTATCGACCACCGCAGTCATGCCGAGCGAGGTCTGGTCGAGCAGCCCACCATCCACGAAGGTGTGGTGGCAAGGGCTATGGAGAAAAAGGGCATTATCTCCGACCGCTGTGAACTGAATCGGCAGATTAAAGCGGACAACGCTCTGCTGCGGGAACTGAAAGCCGCCGTCAAGAAGCTGGCGCAAGAGGTCCTCCATTCTCTACCGGAACTCGCTAAGTCCATGGAATTCCTGCGGCAAAAGCTGTTGATTTTCTGCTATCAGCTTAACCACATCCGCACAGGCAAATCTGTCATTGGAAAATCCGTGGATGCCTGGAATATCAACCTGAACCGATATTCCGAGGTGGTAGACCAAATCAAGGAAACCAAAAGGGAGCGCACAGACCTCCTTGCCGAAAAGAAAGAATTGCCGTTCTGGAATATCCCCAGGAAGAACGAGTTGACCGCCAGAATAGCAGAACTGACGGAATTGCTGGAAGAACTGCAATCCGAAAAGGCGATTCTTCTGGACAATATGGACTGTACGGACGGCAAGGATGTTTCTAAGGTCAGGAAGAAGGTTGCACTGATGGAAGCCAACTTGAAAGAACTGGACGAGCAGGAACAGAAATACTCCGCCGAATTGGAAACCGCCCTTGCCGAATATGCCGAGCTGAAAACACAGGGTGAACAATTCGACCCGGTGGAGCTGCACGACACCCGACAGGAACTGCGCCCTGAAATGGAGCAGACGGCAGTCCAGCGTGTGAAGGAAAAGTATGGCGATAAGTACAGTCACAGGACAATGGATGACAGCAAGCGGGATGTTTCCCGGCATTTGGACGAGTATGCCGAGAGCCAGGAAATCCGGCAAATCCAGCGGGAACGGGAATACCAGCAGCGGCGGCAGAATAAGGCCAAACAAGAAAGAAAAAAGCAGGATGATTGGGAACGCTAACAAACCGGCGGGAGTGTATTTTTACGATGCACTCCCGCTTTTATCTTAGGCAATCATCGAATCAATCTGTTTCCGATCATTGCATTCTGCCCAAATAAAAGCTTTGAGACTCATACCTTGGCGATATTCTCGTTGTGTTTCCATACTAGACGGGAAACGACAGCAATGTAGTCTGTTACTCTCCTTGTTTGCCCATGAATCAGTGGTGGGTGCATATGTCATACAGCAGATGGCAGACCGTTTATTTTCCGTTGGCAACAGGTGCTCAGCTCTGCTTGCGTTCACACAAATGTTACAAGTGTTTTTAATGGGAAACAGTTGCGTTTATGCTATTGATATGGTAAAATTACGTTGCGGATGGTTTAATCCGTCCGACATTTATAAGATTGGAGGTAGTGTCATGTTCCGTTTTATGCAAAAGCAGTCTGGGTTATCTCATTTTGGATTTTGGCCTAGCCCCCATCTATGGACGGGGCAACTCAAAATCTATCATGTGGGCGCATAAGCCAGACTGTTGTTAAGTCGGCTTATGCGCTTTTTGCTGTGTGGTGAATCGAAAGCGTAGTGTTTTTAGATAACACAAGATGGAAATATCACCCATTCACTGTTGAAAGGAGGCACAAGCATGAATAGCATATTTAAGTTGATTACTAATCAGCAAATACCCGAAACGGCAAATGCTTTAGTTCCTGTGATTGGCTATGAGCCTTGGTCATTAAGAGCTCTTGAAAGCATAAAAAGCTCGATTGTAAACGGAGTTCCCACATTGATTCGTGTTCATTCAGCCGCCGACTACCCAATCGAAAATGAAGAACTCTCTCATCGCCTGGATATGGAGTCTCATTGTGTCCTTATTGTTGGGTATAATGACGACAAAGAGGAATTTGATATCGTAGATCCTTGGAACCCCAATTGGGGTGGACAACACGGCGGCGTTGGCAAACTCCCATATGAATCGCTCCATGTAGCATGTGTTAATTGCACTGCTGAAAAAGGAACGCGACTTTCTTTGATTTCACACAAGATTAGGCCAGTGCTTATCGAGGAAAATGCAAGTCTTGCTGTTGATTTGGGCTTTTATGAGCCTTTAGGCTATGTTATCGATAGAAACAATACGAAATTTGAAACATTCAAAGTGACTATTCATTATCTCTTCAATGGAAATGAAAAGCAGCAATCGCAGAGCCTTTCTGGCGAATGGAAGATTGGGGAAAAGGCGATATTTACATTCCCTTTGGAAAAAGAACTGTCGGGAGATATCGATGTCAGAATCGAGGTGCTTGCGACCTTATCAAGTGACAGGCCTTATCAGTACAGGGACAATATCTGTATGGACTTTACGGAGACGGTGAAGATTAACAGAAGTAGTGGTGTGTCGCAGAAGGAAAGCGTTATTTCTTCCATCAATGCAAGTAATTACTAAAACTCGGTATTGGACAATATAGTCCACTGTGAATTGGTGGCATGTGGGTGGATGATTGAAACTCTTCCACCCACATGTTGCCTATCGAAATGTTTTTTGCGTAGACTTCGAATTACAATCAATCGCAAAGAGAAAGGAGCATAATATATATGATCCGAAAAAACATTATTAAAAATAAAAATGACAAACAACGTTATTTCCTTAATGACAGTTGGCGTATAGAAATGCCAGCAGTTGTTAGAACTCCATTTTATGGAAATAATTGTAGTGAATACTTCGGCTATGTCGTTACATACTCTGAGATGGAACAGGCGTATCATTTATTGAAAGTTGATCTGCATAATGGGAAAATACTTTGGAGTATAGATGCTGTCAATGGTGGTTATGGAACACCAACTGTTTTTGGCGACCTTGTTGTTTTCCTAAAAGAGTTTGATGCAGTACAAGCTGTTTCCGCTGAGTCTGGCATTGTAGAATGGGCTGTTCAGGGTGGTCACAGAGTACGAACTACATTAAATGTTATAGACGAAACATTGTGGTTTGGTTCCGGCAGCACCCTTTTAGCCGTAAACAAAAACGGAGAAGTTGTCAAAAAATTACATATTCCCAATTCGTTTATTTACGGTAATATTACGCCGTACAAAGGTGGCATATTATGCACAGGTACGCTCCACAACAATGAAAGGGATTGCTCATGTTCTTATTTATGGCTTATAAATCAAGAAGGAAGCATAATGTATTCTATGGAGTTAGGTAGAAGCCCTGTTATTAGTTCGGATACGTCAGGCATTTGGCTAAAGGATGACTTTGCTTTTGCATCATGCGGACATGACATCATTTGTTTTGATCTAAAAGTAGGAAAAGAACTATGGAGAACAAGGGTTTTTGGGTTTTGTGGACGACATTTTCCTGTCGTTGATAGCCAAAGAGTGTATTATACAACACTAAAGGGTGAGGTTGGTTGTGCTGACATATTAAACGGAAGTATTGTTTGGAGGCAAAAGTTCAGAGAAGGGCTTATTGTTGCGCCACCGTCAATTTACGGGAAGACCCTTTTTGTCTTGGCGGATTGTTCAGTTTTTTTATTAGACAAGGACACGGGGGAAATTTTTCAGCACAAAGTAGTTGGTCACACTCCTTATAGCGCGGTCAGTTTTGGAACTAATAAGGCGTTGATTGGAGCAGGCGAGCCACCAGCAAATGGTCAACTGATTTGTTTTGATGTTGTTTCAGAGGCACATGTATCTTTGCCTATGTATAACGACGTCTACTTTTTGGAAGAAAAAGATTGCAATCTTATGAGCGTGCTTATCGAAACAGGTGGAGAATATACATCTTCGAGTATTGACGTGTCAGTTTTTTCAAAAGATGGGGTGGTCAATGGTAAAAAAATCGGAAATGCCTTTACATATAAATTTAATTTACAAAACAATTGCGTCAGTGGGTTTTATGCAATTCCGGTTTTGCTTGAAAATTTTGGTTTAATTAAAAAAACATGCATTAGTATCTATATTGACAAAAGAGAACAGTTGCCATCTTCCTTTGTACTACATCAATATTTGAAGGTTTCAACAGAGGAGAATATTTTTAGTAGTGGAGCGGCATTGGTGCAAGGACTTATGAAGGTTCATGGGAAGTCCATTTCGCAAAAAGACTTTAGAGATAGGATTAACTATGTAAAAAGAAAAAGCAATTGGAAGGATGCAGACTTCCAAACATGGCGGCTAATTCTCAAAAGAGTCCTTAGTAATTCTGCTGAATCTTTAGATGATTTTATCAGAAGTGAAGAAGGAGGGGAGTTTGAAATATTTTAACCTGATCATTATCCAGAAAAAGGGACACGAAAACAGGCTGGCATATGGCGGCCAAAATTAGAGCAGATCAGCCAGGCCGGGGAGGTTACCAGACAGCCCTGCCTTTGAAGGATTAAGATAGCCTGGTCAGCAGAGATCTCACGGTGTGTGAGAGGACGGTCAGCCTTGCGGTAAGGCTCAGGGTTATAAGATTCGTTCTTCTTGAGGATGTTGTAGATGGCAGTCAGCAACACAAGGGCGACGGCGATGATGGCCTTCTTGTTACCACAGCGCTTCTTCAAAGCTAGATAGCGATTGCGGACTTCTGGGTACTGCTTTGCCCGGATAGCACAGAGCGCACACTGCACCAACAGGGGCTTGATGTATGCCCCAGCCCGGCTGCTCCTGGTGGTTTTCTTTTTTTCCGGCACTTTCATTGTAAGCCCAGCCCAGGAGCAGAAATGCTTCGAGGTGGAAAAAACGGACATATCCACGCCAATTTAAGAGATGATGCCAATAGTGGCAAAGGCTTGGATACCTAGCGCCGTCATAACGAGGTTAAGTTGGGGAAGATATTTCTCAGCGATGGTCAGGATAAGAGAGTCCAGATCGGCCTTGCACAATTCAAGGCTGTCCATGTGGGAACGGATGATGCGGAGTTTTTCGGCCTGTTCCACACACATCTCTCCGTCCGCAGCGGCCTGGATTTTCTCAACTGGTGTTTTGACTCGCTTGTTGAGGAATGGAGCTACATGAAAGGATTCGTTGCTTCCTAGCAGCCGGAGGTAATAGCTGTAGCTGCTTTGCCAAAGCCGTCCGGAAACACGTCATCCAGCTTGATATTGGAGACAGTCAAGCAATTCTGCGCCCGGTTTTCTCTCCCGTGGTGAAATTGGTGAGTTTTCAGCGGTAGCACACCAAATCCCGGAGCTGACGAATATCTGATGGTGGGATAAAGCTGCCAGAAACCAGGTCGTGCTTGAAGATGTCCGCAAACCACTTGGCGTCCTTTTTGTCTGTTTTCTTTCCCCGGATAGCCTTGACGTACTTGGGGTGGGCAAGGACAATATTGCGGGCGTGTTCTAGGATGTTGTAAATAGGGAGCCAATACATCCCGGTAGGCTCCATACACACGTCCTTGCAGTTGTTCTCTCCCAACCAGGTGGCACACCGCCGGAGGTCTCCTGTAAAGGTGCAAAACCGCTTGCCTTTGTAGGTGGTAACGCCCTGCTCGTTGATTGAGGCAATACAGGCTACCAGAAACGATTTGTGGACATCCATTCCACAGCAGATAGGATAAACGATTTTGAGCATAACACATCCCCTCAGTTCGAAGATTTGAGGGAACAGGTAGGGACTGGACACTCACTGAAAGCTTGAAGCAGTCTGTCTCTCCAAAGATAAGTTTACAGGGTTCTACGCCCTACTTATTTGCGCTTGAAAGAGCATCCGGCACACATAATAATTCAGTTCAGCGGATAGCTGTACCCACTCACCCCCCCACATGCTGTGTAGTGTGCCCGTTCCTCTAGCGTATTCTAACAAATTTCGTTTAGCTGCGATAGAGGCACTCCTGTTTCGTATCCCTTTTGTGCCTTGGAGTGCAGCGGAAAGGAATGGTCATAATAATGAAGCAATATTTAAGTGCTCTTATACAAAAAATAGGTCGGTTGAATGTGTCCATATATTTGCTTCTTTTGTCTGTAGGATATGGTTTATACAGCATACTTCCTTATACCTTGCCAAAGATATTTAGCGGCAGTGGGGGATTGCACGTAAACCCTTTTTTCATGGTCCTATCAATTTTATCCTTTTTAGTAGTCCCTATTTTGAATTATCCTAACAACCTTGCTATGCAGAGTGTTAGAAAATATTCAAAGCAGGTTCTCTTTGACGACCTAGTGAAAAAAAAATATATGTATTTTGATGATATGGAAACCGGGAAGATCCAGGATCTTTTTTCCGAATCATCTTTTTGTACACGAAGTTTGCTGTACTCCTGCGTTCAATTTATAATCAAGCATTCCGCTATTATAATAATTAATTCAACTGCTTTTTTTAATTTCCATTTCCTTCTTGGTGTGACTTATATATTATCTTATTCAGTATATTTCTTCATATCCATTGTTCTTTTAAAAAAACAAAATAACAGGATTCATAGTACGCTGTTGTCTGCGTCAGATGTGAATTCTTATTTGATCGATTACTGCCAGAATTTGGACTCTATATACTCATTCCGTTCATATGATAAAGAAAAAGAAAAATATCGTTTCCTTTTGGATAGTGAGCAAAAAAATTACTATGGTCTACAGTTGGCCATAGATAATGCAAAACTGATTCAACACATTGTGTTAGTATTCATTACCTTTTTACAGCTGATTATATTTTCTATTTATTCCACAACGGGAATAGGTAATATCTCATTCTATTTAGGACTTATCTACTCAATATTTAATTTGAGAGATTTTGGTGGAGAATACTTGTCAATGATAGAAATGGTCTCAAGACTAAAAGCTGCGTTAAAACTATTGGGGTACAGCGAAAGTAATGAAAAAGATTGCCATAGAGTTTTTATCAGTGTTCCTACCAATACGGTGATTGCCATGCAGAATGTTGAATTGACGCTTGGTAACAAGAAAATTTTTGATAATGCTAGTTTGTATGTAAATAAAGGCGAGCATATCATCATTCGAGGTGAGAACGGAAGCGGAAAATCGACATTACTTAAAGTTATAGCAAAGATATTAGATATTGACTCTGGGCAGATAACATATGGTCTCCCATCTATCGATGGCATAATGTATGTTTCTCAAAATACAAATTTATTCAATAGGTCAATCTATGAAAATATAATATATCCAATGGACGATGCTAATTTAGAGGAAGTCTATGAGTTGATAAACATATTCGGACTTAATTCGTTGATAACTAGCGAAAACGACTTGTTTCAGAAAAAACCAGGTGATTTTGGAAACAAATTTTCAGGCGGTGAAAAGCAAAAAATTCTAATAATTAGGACATTAATCAATCGTCCGCATATTATCTTATTTGATGAGATTACCTCATCTCTTGACTCAAACTCCACCAAGGTTTTTTATGAAATGCTGAATACGCGATTAAGTAGTAGTACAGTATTGTTTGTCTCGCACGATGATGTCGTTGATAGTGCATTTGACAGAGTCTTAGAGATTGATGAGTTACATGCTTTGTAAAGTGCGTTGTCTTATTATGCCTTATCGTCACCGATTTCTTTTAGCTAAATTGCATCATCAAGAATAGGCAACTTAATGCTGCAAAATTGGAGTCATAAGCACTTAACAACATTGCATATTATTTGCAGAAAAAATCCTTGACAAATCCCATCTCAAAAACTTATCCTGCAAAAGTACGCCGATGAGAATGGGTTCCAGAACACCAGATTTTATGTGGACGATGGCTATTCCGGCGCGAATTTCAATCGCCCAGCCTTTGAACAGATGATGGATGACATGAGCAACGGCGACATCGCCGTCATCATCACAAAGGATCTTTCCCGCCTTGGAAGAAACCAACTGCACACCGGTCTTTATATCGAGGAGATATTCCCTTCCAATGATGTGCGCTACATCGCTGTCAACGACAATGTTGACACCAAGTATGAAAACAGCAACGAGCTGATGCCTTTCAAGAATTTGTTCAATGAGTGGCACGTGCGGGACTGCAGCCGCAAGGTGCGGAATGTAGTGAACGCCAAGGCACAGCGGGGAATCCGGGTGGGGACACGAGCTCCTTACGGCTACCGCAAGGGTGCAACCAAGGACTCTCCTCTGTTAGTGGATGAGGAGGCGGCGGCTGTCGTCAAACGCATCTTCGCCATGTGCGCCGGCGGAATGGGACCAGCCCAGATTGCAAAGCAGCTCAAGAAGGAATGCATCTACAGTCCATCCATGTACGCCTATACGAAATTCGGCACATCCCATTCCGGGCTGAATGCAGAGCGGCCCTACAACTGGACTGGCGACATGGTGGCGGATATGCTTCAGAACATGGTCTACCTTGGGCACACGGTCAACCTTCGCTACAGCACCAAGTCCTACAAGGACAAAAAACGATGTGAACGCCCCAAATCAGAGTGGCTTATCTTTGAGAATACTCATGAAGAGCTGGTGGATCAGGAAACTTGGGATATCGTACAGGAGGTGCGATCTCATAAGCGCCGCCGCACGAATATGGATGAGCAGAATATGTTCTCTGGATTGGTGTATTGTGCGGACTGCGGTAAGCCCATGGTATTGCACCGGGCGCACACCATGAAGCCGGAACAGAATCATTTCACCTGCCGCACCTACAAGAAGGACGGGGCAGAAGTGTGTAGCGCTCACTATATCCGGGAAGTGGCACTGAAGGAAATCGTGCTGGAAACAATCCGCAGAGCTACAGAGTTTGCCAGGAGCGACCCGGAGCGGTTCGCCGCATATATTCAGCAAAAGCAATCTACTGAGGTGGCAAAGGAGATCCGGGGGTTGGAACGGGAATTGTCCATGATGCGGAAACGGGATGGCGAACTGGATGTAGTGTTCAAGCGGATGTATGAGGACAGCGCCTTGGGACGGGTGAGCAATGAGCAGTTCCGTTTGCTGTCTGAGGCATACTCCAAGGAGAAAGCGCAGCTGGCCGAAGCCATCCCTGCCACGGAGGAGCGCCTGGAGAAACTACGCAGTAGCATGGCCAACGCCAAGAACTTCATCGCCAAGGCCAGAAAGTTCACCGACATGACGGAACTGACCCCGGAACTGCTCCGCACCTTTGTGGCGAAAATCATCGTGTATGAGAAAGAGGTCAAATACTCCAAGCACGCACCGCAGAAGATCCACATCTGTTTTCGGGACTTCAACCTCAACGAGACAGACGATATGCTTCTATGCGGAGAGACAACAGAAAAGGCAGACAGTACAATTGCACTGCCTGCCTAATCCGAGGACACGCTTCAAGGTACCCCTATCAGGAGTAGCGGAAGGTCGCTTCTTTTTTGCTTTAATGCTCATTCAGCGCCAGAAGCTCCGTAATAACGCCGTCCAACAATGGCAGATAACGTCTGTCGATACGACTGATGCGGTCGCCCCGCAGGTCATCGTCACTGCGCTTTGCACCAAATAACACATAGTCCGCAGATAGCCCCAGTATCTATAATCCCAAAACCCACACGCTGCATATCAAAGGGTATTGCCATCATACAGCATACGGTTGTGCCGGTTATCTTGCCTTTAACAGTGAAGCCGAAGCTCTGGCATATGACGGCCGCACTGATCCGTGATACGATTTGTATTGTTAAAAGGAAAATAGCAAGGCCTTCGATGACCTGCTAAAGCGGTACTTCCAACAGATAACAAGGAAGGAGCGGGGCTTTGCCCCGCTCCTTCCTTTTATTCCGCTCTTTACTTCTGCGCTCTTCGCGCCGCGGCGCGGCGCTGGCAGAGCTTCACCAGCTCTACCACGGGAATGACCAGGAACGCCAGCGCCAGCGCGATGCCATACTCCGGCCAGCTCACCGGCGTGAACCCGAAGGCGTTGGCCAGCACAGGTACCTCCAGCACCGCCGTGGTCAGCACCAGCGACCCCGCCATGGCAGCCCACAGCACCTTGTTATGGCTGGGCAGGGAGAACACGCTCTTGCGCTGGGAGCGCATATTGAAGCTGTGGAAGATCTCGCACATGCTCATGGTCAGAAACGCCATGGTCATGCCGTCGTCGGACACGCCCTTGGGCATCTCAAAGTATCCCACCTCCATGCAGTGCCCGATGATGTAGGACACCAGCGTGATCAGGGTGATGAGTACGCCCTGATAGGCGAGATCCACGCCCAGGCCGCCGGCAAACACACCGTCGCGGCTGTCCCGGGGCGGGCGGGTCATGGTGTCCGGCTCCGCCTGCTCCAGTCCCAGCGCCAGAGCGGGGAAGCAGTCGGTGATGAGGTTGATGAACAGCAGGTGTACGGGGTTCAGCAGCGTGAAGCCCAGCAGCGTGGCAAAGAACACGCCCAGCACCTCGCTCATGTTGCTGGCCAGCAGGAACTGGATGGCCTTGCGGATGTTGTCGTAGATGCGCCGCCCCTCGCCCACGGCGGAGACGATGGTGGCGAAGTTGTCGTCGGACAGCACCATGTCCGCCACATTCTTGGTGACGTCGGTGCCGGTGATACCCATGCCCACGCCGATGTCGGCGCACTTGATGCTGGGCGCGTCGTTGACGCCGTCGCCGGTCATGGCGGTGACGGCGCCCCGCCGCCGCCAGGCGTTGACGATGCGCACCTTGTGCTCCGGCTGGACACGGGCGTATACGCCGTACCGGTCGATGACCTGATCCAGCTCATCGTCGGACAGGCCGTCCAGCGCGCTGCCGGTAACGGCCTGGGAGGCGTCGGTGATGATGCCCAGCTCTCTGGCGATGGCCACGGCGGTGTCCTTGTGGTCGCCGGTGATCATCACCGGGCGGATGCCTGCGGCGCGGCACTGGGCCACGGCGTCCTTCACCTCCGGCCGCACGGGGTCGATCATACCGGCAAGGCCGATGAAGCACAGCTGCTGCTCCAGCGCCTGCGGCGTCAGATCCTCGGGCAGACTGTCGTACCGCCGCTCCGCCGCCGCCAGCACCCGCAGCGCCTTGTCGGCCATGGCCTTGTTGTCCGCCAGAATGGCGGCACGCTTTTCCTCCGTCATGGGAAGCACCGCGCCGCCCTCCGTATAGTGGGTGCAGCGGCGCAGCACCTCGTCCGGCGCACCCTTGGTGTACTGTACGAAGCCGCCGTCCGCGCGGTGGATAGTGGACATCATCTTTCTCATGGAGTCAAAAGGCGCTTCCCCTGTTCTTTCATACGCTTTCTTGAGCTGATCCTTCGGCATTCCCGCCTTTAAGGCGTCGTTTACAAGGGCGCACTCTGTCGGCTCTCCCACAGCCTCTCCGTTTTCCAGCTCCGCGTCGCAGCAGAGAGCCATTGCCTTGATCAGGAAAGCTTCATCTGATGAGGAATGTTCCACCACGGTCATCTTATTCTGTGTGAGCGTTCCTGTCTTATCAGAACAGATAATCTGAGTACAGCCCAGCGTCTCCACTGCCGTCAGTTTTCTGATAATCGCATGATTTTTCGACATTTTTGTAACGCCGATGGATAACAGAATCGTCACTACGGCAGCCAGTCCCTCCGGAATTGCCGCTACAGCCAGGGATACTGCTATCATAAATGTGTTGAGCACCAGGCCGCTGTCTGCGCCAGCTCCGCTCATGATGCTTCTGGCAATATTTACACCAAATACCAGAACACAGATGCCCAATACCATGATGGTCAGAATCTTGGAAAGCTGGTTTAACTTAATCTGAAGAGGCGTCTCCTCCTCCTTGGCGTTTGCTATCGCGTCGGCAATCTTGCCCATTTCCGTATCCATTCCTGTAGCGCAGACAACTGCCTTGCCTCGTCCGTAGACTACAATGGATCCCATGTACACCATGTTTTTCCGGTCGCCTAACGGCACGTCTCCGTTTTCAGCGGCAGAAACCGGGGACTCCGTCTTCTCCACTGCCACAGACTCTCCAGTCAGAGCGGCCTCCTCCACCTTCATAGAAGCACATTCAATAATTCTCGCATCTGCCGGAACAGAATCTCCGGCTTCCAGAATTACAATATCGCCTGGAACCAGTTCCTCTGATTTTACTGTCATCTGATGACCGCCCCGGATCACCTTGGATGTAGCCGCCGCTATCTGCTGCAGCGCCTCAATGGCCGCCTCAGCCTTGGATTCCTGGTACACGCCCAGAACCGCGTTGATCACGACTACCAGCATGATGATAATGGTATCTGCAAAGCTCTCTCCCTGGTGAACCGCCGTGATTCCAGACACAACAGCCGCAGCTATCAGCACCAGAATCATCGGATCCATCAGCTCTGACAAAAACTTGTGCAGAAGACTTTCTTTTTTGCCTTCCTTCAGCTTGTTAGGACCGTGCTCCGAAAGCCGCTTGTCTGCTTCCTCACGCGTAAGTCCGCTTTCTGTTACATCCAGGCCCTTCATCACCTCTTCATAGTTCAGAAGGTATTCTTTCCTGTTTTCACTCATACGTCCTTCCATCCTTTCTCTCTGTATTTGAACTTCTGTTTAGCGTCAGGGTACAAGGAACAACACGCCTCATACAAAACTCCGGCCCTCCCCAGCCTTTTGGCCGGATGAGAAACAGTTATTCTCTAGTATTCCCCAAAAAAGGAATTTAAAGAATTCCGCGCACGTCCTTTGAAAAAGAAAAAGACTCTCAGCATATGTTTCATATGCTAAAAGTCTTGTCTTCCTGTAAAAAAGTAAAGCCGTATACAGAAATCATACAGCCACCGGCCGGACAGCCGGGAATTGTTGACTGTACGAAGATAACTACTCCCTTTTAACTCTGTATTCAGAAGTTCTTCTTGTTCATCTCTTATTGTATAACATCTGTTAAAGAAATGTCAATAAAATTTTTTTCTTGTGGCAGACCTTTCGTTTTTCCTGTATGATAGCCTTAGAATTATTTTTCATTTTACAGGAGTATTATTATGAGTCAAGAACTTCCGCCTGTTTCAGGCCCT
>ENA-ORTI01002712-ORTI01002712.1-human-gut-metagenome-genome-assembly--contig:-NODE-2712-length-14953-cov-3.743053_pt1 | contig 14953 bp, 14 predicted proteins | sample MGYA00242071_ERZ509191 | MGnify/ENA primary metagenome ERZ509191 (study PRJEB26280, sample SAMEA2338832) | human gut metagenome | biome: human gut; feature: human-associated habitat; material: faeces...
ACCAGTGACCCCCTGCTTGTAAGGCAGGTGCTCTAACCAGCTGAGCTATGCTCCCCGATTGCCGCTCATTTCAGACGGCAAAAGTTATTATACTCAAAGACGCCCGGTCTGTCAACTGGAAATTTAATTTTTTTACATTTTTTTCTGGAGCCCCCGGACCATGGCCTCCAGATCTGCTCTGGAGAAGTGCTGCACATTGTCACAGAAGCGGCAGGTGAGGTCCGCGCTGCCCTGCTCGTCGATCATGGCCTGAAGTTCCTCCGGCCCCAGGCTGATGAGGGCCCGCTCCATCCTGTCCCGGCTGCAGTAGCAGCGGTACTCGATGGGGCTCCTCTCCAGGATCTCCAGGTCGAAATCCGACAGAGCGTGCCGCAGCATAGCCTCCGGGTCCGGATCATTCCGCAAAAGTCCCGTCACCGGCCCTGCGGCCATCAGGCTGCCCTCCACCTTGGCGATGACATCCTCGCCAGCGCCGGGCAGCAGCTGGATCAGATACCCGCCGGCGGCCAGCACGCTCTGGTCCCGGTCTACCAGCACCCCCAGGCCGCAAGCCGTGGGGATCTGTTCGGACTCCACGAAATAGGCCGCTAGGTCCTCCGCGATTTCGCCGCCCAACAGGCCCACGCTGCCCACATAGGGCTCCTTCATGTTCAGGTCCCGGATCACCGTCAACGTACCCTCATGGCCCACAGCGGCCCCCACATCCAGCTTGCCGTCGGGCCGCAGAGGCAGGTCCACGACAGGATTGTCCACCGTTCCCCGGACGTTGCCCTGGTTATCGGACACCGCCAGCAGCGTTCCCAGCGGGCCTCCGCCCTTGATCTGCAGCGTCACGCTGGCCCCGTCCTCCTTCAGGGCGTTGCCCATCATGGAGACCGCAGCCAGCGTCCGGCCCAGCGCCGCCGTGGCCACAGGCAGAGCCTTGTGGATCTGACGGGCGCGCTCTGTGAGCGCCCGGGTGGAAACTGCCGTGGCCTTGATATGGCCATCCTTGGAGATGGCCCGGATCAACTGATCGCTCATTGTACAAACTCCTGTTTTATCTTGGTCTGACCGGCTTTTGACACCGGAAAATCCAGCGGTCCTCCTCCGCCGCCGGTGGACGGCTAGTGAGGTCGCCGGTGACGGTGACAGCGCCGAAGCCCGCCTCCGTCAGATACGTCTCCAGCTCCTCCCGCCCCCAGGCCCGCTCCCGGTGCTCCTCAAAGGCCCGGTCCCAGCTCCCGTTGGCGTTCAGCCGGAACAGGTCCACCTGATAGGTGCAGATCTTCCGGCCGGGGGCGTAGAAGGTCCGCCAGACGCAGTAGCTGTCCTCTGTCTCGTCCAGATAGACCTGCCCGTCCATCCGCCGGAGCTTGTAGGGGGTGTTCACATCGAACAGGAACAGTCCGCCGGGCCGCAGCCAGCGGTATACCCGCCGCAGCGTCTCCCGCAGGTCTGCCGTCCGGGTGAGGTAGTTCAGCGCGTCCAGGGTGGAGATCGCCGCATCCACCTCCATGCCCAGGTGCAGGCGGGGCATGGACTGGTGCAGGAACATCGGCGGCTGCTCCAACGCCGCCGCCTTCCAGGCCGCCTGGGTCAGCATCTCCTCGGATCCGTCCACGGCGATCATCCGGTATCCCCGCTCCGCCAGCAGGCAGGCCATGGTGCCGGTTCCGCAGGCCAGGTCCAGCACCGTCTCCACCGGGAGGGCGCTTCTGTGGAACTGCCGCGTCAGGTAGTCTGCCCGCCGGCGGTATTCCACATCCACTGTCAGGGCATCGTAGCTGGCGGCCAGGGCGTCATAACTGCTCATTTGTCCCGTTTCTTGTACCGGGCGAAAATCTTCTCGTAGGCCCCGGTGCCGTAGCTGAGGGACCGGTTCACCCGGCTGATGGTGGCGCTGGAGGCGCCGGTGCGCTCCAGGATCTCGTTATAGATCATGCCGTCGTCCAGCAGGGAGGCTACCTCGAACCGCTGCTCCATGGCCCGCAGCTCCGACACGGTACACAGATCCTGGAAGAACTCATAGCACTCCTGCTCGTCCTTCAGCAGCAGAATTGCCTTGTACAGCTCGCCGTTCTTTTCCTTCTTGCCGATCTTTACCATATCCAGTACCCTTTCTGGGAGGCTCCAACAGATTTGCGGCGCTTCGCCGCCAAGATGTATTTTAACACTCTGCCGCGTGAAAGTAAAGGGCTCCGGACAGAAAAAATTTCTTGCACTTTAAAGCGTGTCCAGTCACCCCGCCCGGCGGCAGGGCATAGGCTGGTGCAGAACAGCATCTTTTCGGAAGGAGCGGCGCCTATGAACGAACCTCTCACCCAGCTGCACGCAGAGGCCATGACCGCGGAGCGGGAATGGACCGTAGAGGAGATCCCTGTGCTCTCCGCCTCCATCTCCCTGCCGGAACCAGTTCCAGCAGCGGACAAAGTCTCCCGCCGCATCCGGCGGTATTACCAGCTCCAGTGCCGTTCCTTCCTACGCTATTGTGAGACGTACCTCCTGCCTGCGGCGGCGGAGGAATACCGCGCTGCTCTGGCGGCCAGCCTGCCCCTGCCCCACTTCCGGGCGGAGCTGACCTATCAGGTCACCTACAACGACGGCGGCCTCTGGAGCCTGTATACCCAGTCCCGGGAGAGCGGCTTTTCAGGGCGCCCCACGCTTCTGCGCCATGGGGATACCTGGGATCTGACCTCCGGCTATCCGGTGCCTCTGTCCGCCTTCTTTCCCCGCCGCAGCGGATGGAAGCGGCGGCTGATGGAGGCAGCGGAGGCGGAGATCCAGCGGCAGGAGACGGCTGGGATCTCCCGGTACCATGAGGGCGTCCGCCGGCTGCTGCGGCGCCATTTCAACCCGCAGAACTTCTATCTTACGGCGGAGGGTCTGTCGTTTTTTTATCCCATGTACGCCATCGCCCCGGCCATGGAGGGCATCCCGGTCTTCACCCTCCCCTACGGCCAGGGCGGTCCGGCCCTCCCCGCCCGGGATGCTTGAAGAGACCCTCCGCCCGGAACTTCGGGTGGAGGGTCTCTTTCTGGGCGGGGCGCTTATTTGCGCAGGGCGTCCCCTCCCCTGGCCGCCTTGGCCACCAGCCCGCTGAGGGCCAGCAGCGCCAGCAGGTTGGGGAACACCATCAGCGCATTGAACAGGTCGGAGAGGTTCCAGACCAGGGGAGCCTCCAGCACAGCCCCCAGGGCCACGCACACCACCGCAATGCAGGCGTAGACCTTGACAGCCTTCACACCGAATAGATACTTCACGTTCTGCTCGCCGAAGAAGTACCAGCCGATGATGGTAGAGAAGGCAAAGAACAGCAGGCAGATGGCCACATAGAAGTTACCGAAGCTGCCGAACACAGTGGAAAACGCCACCTGGGCCATGTTCTCCGCCGCCGGATTGGCAGCCATGTTGCCCACGTTCAGCGCGCCGCTGGTAATCATCACCAGGGCGGTTATGGTCAGGACCACAAAGGTGTCGATAAACACACAAACCATGGCCACAACGCCCTGGTCCTGGGGCTTTTCCACCTTGGCCATGGCGTGGGCGTGGGGGGTAGAACCCATGCCTGCCTCGTTGGAGAACAGGCCCCGGGCCACGCCGTAGCGCATGGCCTCTCGCACGCCGATACCCACGGCGCCGCCCAGGATGGCCTGGGGGTTGAAGGCACCCTCAAAAATCAGGGCAAAGGCGTGAGGCAGGTTGGTGATATTGGCAATCAGCATGACGAGGCCGCCCACCAGATAGAAGCAGGCCATGACAGGCACCAGCTTCTCCGTGACGGCGGCAATGCGGGTGACGCCGCCCAGGAAGATGAAGGCGGCCACCACCGCCAGCACCACGCCCACGATCCAGGTGGGGATGCCCAGCGCCTCCTGGAAGGCGTTGCTGATGGCGTTGGACTGGACCATGTTGCCGGTGAAGCCCAGGGCGAAGATGATAGCCAGCGCGAAGAAGCCCGCTAGGATCTTGCCGAAGGTCCCCTTGAATGCCTGCCGGATGTAGTAGACGGGTCCGCCGATGACGTGCCCCGTCTCGTCCTTGGTCTTGAAGGTCTGGGCCAGCACCGCCTCGCCGTAGATGGTGGCCATGCCGAAGAAGGCCGCCAGCCACATCCAGAAGATGGCGCCGGGGCCGCCGGAGATCATGGCGGTGGCGCAGCCGGTGATGTTGCCTGTGCCCACCTGGGCGGCGATAGAGGTTGCCACCGCCTGGAAGGAGCTCATGCCCTCCTTGCCGGCCTTCTCGCCGTTGAGGTTCACGCTGCCGAACAGCCGCCGGAAGCCGGCGCCGAATTTGCGCACCTGGATGAACCGGGTGCGGATGGTGAAGATGATGCCGGTACCCACCAGCAGATACAGCAGCAGGCCGTTCCACACAAAGCCGGCCAGTTCGCTGACCTTTGCGGCCAACAGATCCATGTCCATGTTTTCTCTCTCCTTGTCCGCAAACGAAAAGGGCCGGACAGACCCTGCCCAGCCCAACAAAGCGCCGGCCCCCTCCGCTGTGCGGAAGGGCCTGCCCTTTACTCTGTCCTTTTACCTGAGAGATTCAGCGGGATTTCCCGCCTTGCACCTTCGGTACTCATCTGAGCTTCTCCAGAGCCACATCCATCCCTAGTCCTCATCCCGTGCCGGGACACCTGAGAGTTTCACTCCTTCGGCAGGCTTGCGCCGTTTCTCTAGGGACTTCGTTTGCCTTTATGTAATTGACACTTGTTACCTTATCACGGACAATACCCATTGTCAATGGAGTTTTTGTACAGGAGCCGTCCGCTGTCTGCGGACGGCTCCTGTGCCTTCTCAATAAAACTCCCGGATATAATCCAGCACATCCTGTCGGGTGCCCTGGAAGGGGCCCGGCGTCTCCATCTTCAGGGAGACCAGGGCCGTGCAGTACCGCAGAGCCTCCTCCACCCCGGCCCGCTGGCGCTCCGTGATATAGCCGGCAAAGGTGGTGTCGCCCCGCCCGGTCCGGCCGGAGAGGTTCCGTGCCTTGATGGGACAGGTGTAGGTGGTCACCCCGTCGTAGGCCAGCACCTCGGTGTTGTGGGTGATGAGGACCTCCTTGGCGCCCCAGCTGTGCAGGAGCTTGGCGGCCTCCGCCCGATCGGTGAGGCCCGTCAGGATCTCCGCCTCCGCCGCGTCGGTCTTGAGGTAGTCGATCACCGGCAGGTACTGCTTCTTTTCCGCCCAGTCGTGGAAGGCCATGGTCCTGTCCGCCTCCACATGGCGCAGCAGGCACTGGACATCCACCGCCACCTTGCCGTGCCTGGCTGCCTCGGCAAAGAGGGCACCGTCGAAGTCGCCGTACACCAGGCCGGCGAAGTGATAGATCTTGGTCTCGATATCCGGCAGCTCATCGAACCGAAAGGGATCGCACACCCCCATGGAGGTGCAGGCCCGCTTTTCTTTGTCGGCGGTGAAATACTGGTTGCGGATGGAGCAGGTGGCCTGAGACGGCTTCCAGTACACATCCGCACCGGACCCGGCGAACCGCTCCTCCACATCCGCATCCGCGGGATTCAGCTTGGTAAACACGGCGGTGCGGTTGCCGCTTTTGGCAGCCGCAAAGCCGGAGGCCACCACGGCGCCGCCCACCTCCTTGCGTTCGTTGCCCTGATAGTCGATGTTGTGATCCAGGGACACCGGGCCGATCACCAGTACGTCATACGTTTTTTTCATAGTCTCTCTCCTATTCTTCCGGCTTGCGCCGCTGTTACAACTCCTCTACCGACACCACGCCCTCCGTGGCGTTCATCTTGGGGATCAGCTGCTCCACCCGGCACCGCTTGTTCAGCCGCAGGGTAAAGAGGGCGCAGGCATTGTGCGTCTCCGTCTCCGTAGAGCGGGTAATCTCCATGTTCAGCACCTTCAGGTTCAAATCCCGGAACAGCCGCAGCACATTGTCCAGGCAGGTCTTGTTACTGTACTCCATATAGAGGTTCACCTCCGGGGCGTTGTCCAGCATCCGGTACTCCAGCTTGGACAGGAACATCTCCGCCGCCAGAATCAGCGCCGTGGCGAAGATGCCGCCCTCGTAGAACCCGCCGCCCAGGCACAGGCCCACAATGGCCGCCGCCCAGAGTCCCGCCGCCGTAGTGAGCCCCTTCACCCGGCGGCGCCGGGTGACGATGATGGCGCCTGCGCCGATGAAGCCAATGCCCGCCACCACCTGGGCTCCCAGCCGGGCCATGTCCGTGTAGTAATGGAGGTTCAAATAAAGGAACTGGCTGGTGAGGGTCGTCATGGCCGCCCCCAGGCAGATCAGGATATGGGTGCGGAACCCCGCCGGCCGGCGCTTGTACTCCCGCTCCAGCCCGATGAGACCGCCGCACACCACCGCCAGCAGCATCCGCAGCGTGGTGGACAGCACGGTCACATCCCGCACACCGTCAAAAATCGGCAGCAATCTCCGCACCTCCCTCAGATTTCATCAATGGTGTAGACGCTCTCCAACTCGGAGATCGCCGCCAGGACCCGGACGTGGTAGTGCCTGCCGGGCAGCCGAATGGAGAACACCGCGCTGGGATTCTTGGACCGCTCCTCCCGGCCCCGGTCCAGATCCACTTCGTAAATCTGTCCGCCCTGAGACTTGATGCGGGCAATGATGTCCCCCAGATTGTCCAGCGTCTGGAATTCCACATAGATGTTCATGTTCCGGGCGCTTTCGATGATGGCATCCTCCACGAAGGGCAGCAGCCGGTTGGTCAGCAGGATCAGCAGGAAGCCCAAAAGTACGCACTCGTAAAATCCCGCGCCGATGGCCAGACCCATACAGGCGGACGCCCAAAGGCCCGCCGCCGTGGTCAGTCCCTTCACCTCCTGCTTGCCGGTGACGATGATGGTGCCCGCACCCAGAAAGCCGATGCCGTTGATGACCTGGGCGCCGAAGCGGGACACATCCGTCCGCAGGCCGATCTCCATGGCGGTCTCATGCCAGGCGTGGGTCACCATGTAGCTCTCATACTGACTGAGCAGCATGGTCAGCGCCGCGCCCAAGCATACCAGCATATAGGTCCGGAAGCCTGCCGGCCGGCGCTTCCGCTCCCGCTCCAGTCCGATGAAGCCCCCGAAGAGCATGGCCACAGTCAGGCGCAGCAGGACGGAGGCCACGTTCATCTCCCGCAGGTATGCCAGTCCTTCCATCATTCTGTGCACACTCCTCTCTCCGCCCCGCGCCGGGCAGTCAAACAATAAAAAGGGGAGGAATGGCTCCGCCAACTCTCCCCTCTCTTTCGGCAGGTCACCTCTGCGGCAGATGTTGCCGCATATTCCCGGAAACGGTTGCATGGTTAAATAAAGCTGTTTGAACGGCGCCATTCTCAGCATTCTTGACAAATTTCGACGAACCCAAAGCGCCCAAATTGTTTCTTTTATGTTTATCACAAGCCGGAAGAGAAGTCAATATCTTCCACACTTTGGCGGAAATCTTCGGCTGATTGCCTAAAGCCTGGAGAAAAATTTGGGCAATTTCAGTCCAGCCGGGTCCCGGGGATACGAAACGGTTTTGAAGGGCACGTGTTTGAAAGTAAGCGCTGTCATAAATTTTATAGTTTCACCAATTTCCCCTTCCGCTTTTTAACAAAACTTCCGGAAAAAGCCAGCGCCGCCGCCATTTTTGTCTCTTATGCAAATACATTTTTTCTATTTTTGTCTTTGCCTTATGGGGTTTCTCCTGTGTGCAAACGTTACCAATTATTGACACTCTTTTCCGGAGATGCTACAATATCCCTAAAATCCCGGAGGATCCGGAACCTAAAATTGGTGAAAAGGAGACACTCTTATGAAACAGAGCAAACGTCTATTCGCGCTGCTCCTTACCCTGGCTATGACGCTGGGAATGCTCACCGCCTGCGGCGGCGGCAACAGTGACACCTCCTCCGAAGGGGACGGTGGGGAGTCCAGCGGCAGCAACGAGCTGACCGTCTACACGGCATTCCCCGAGGCCGAGGTGGCCTACTACTTCAACGCGTTTGAGGAGGCCACCGGCATCAAGGTCAACGCTCTGCGGCTCTCCGCCGGTGAGATGCTGACCCGCGTGGCTGCTGAGAAGGACAATCCCCAGGCCTCCCTGATGTTCGGCGGCTCCACCGACAACTACATCGCCGCCTCCAACCAGGGCCTGCTGGAGGCCTATCAGTCCCCCGAGCTGTCCAACACCCCGGAGAACTATCTGGACCCCGACGGCGTGTGGAACCCCATCTATGTGGGCGCCATCGCCTTCGCCTGCAACAAGGACTGGTTCGCGGACAAAGGGTATGATTATCCCACCAGCTGGGATGACCTGCTGGATCCCAAGTATCAGGATATGATCATTATGGCCCACCCCGCCACCTCCGGCACCGCCTACACCGTTCTGGCCACGCTGATCCAGCTGAAGGGTGAGGATGCCGTGTGGGATTACCTGAAGGAGCTGGACAAGAACATGTCCCAGTACACCAAGTCCGGTTCCGCCGCTCCCAACGGCGTGGCCCTGGGCGAGGCGGCCATTGCCCTGACCTTCTCTCACGACGGTCTGCAGCCCACCACCGAGGGCTATCCCATCGAGCTGTCCTTCCCCACCGACGGCACCGGCTATGAGGTGGGTGCCATGGCCCTGATCAAGGGCGGTCCCGCTGACGAGCAGGAAAACGCCAAGAAGTTCATCGACTTCATGTGCTCTGCAGAGGGTCAGAACCTGTATGCCGAGAACAATTCCTTCCGGGTGCCCACCAACTCCCAGGCCACTCCGGCCGAGGGTCTGGTGACGCTGGACTCCGTGGCCGTCATCGACTATGATGCCGTCTGGGCTGCCGAGCACAAGGACGAGTTCGTCGCGCAGTTCGAGGCGAACATCGCCAGCTCTGAAAATCTGGAGTAATTCCGGAAGATTCTCTCTATGCCTGCAGGACTTCCTCCCCGGCGGGGAGGAAGTCCTCTTGCCAAACGCTTGAAAATCAACAGGAGGAACCCAAATGGCAAACGCTGCTGGTTCGGGCGGCAAAAGCGCCGCCCGCCTGAAAAGGCGGAACGAATCCAAGATGATCATGCGTCAGCCCATCATGCTGATCTCGATCCTTACGGTCATCGTGCTCCTGCTTTTATTCGTCATCTATCCCCTGGTGAAGATTCTGCTCTTCAGCCTGACCGATGCGTCCGGGACTTTCTCCCTGGCTACCGCGGCGGAGATCTTTTCCACCTCCCGGTATTTAAAGACGTTCGGCCGCACCATGGTGCTGGGAGTGATCGTGGCAGTGATCGCCACCTTCATCGGCTACATCTTCGCCTATACCATCACCCGCACAAACGTCCCCTGCAAGGGCTTTCTGAAGACCATCGCCACCCTGCCCATCCTGTCCCCGCCCTTCATTCTGTGCCTGTCCATCATCTTTCTGTTCGGGCGGCAGGGGCTGATTACCAACGGGCTGCTGAACATCACGGACAACGACGTCTACGGCATGGGCAGCCTGATCGTGGTGCAGGTGCTGAGTTTCTTCCCCATCGCCTATATGACCCTCTCCGGCATCCTCTCCTCCATCGACGCATCGGTGGAGGACGCCGCCTGCAACATGGGCGCCAGCCGGTGGCACACCTTCTGGACGGTCACCTTCCCGCTGTCCCTGCCGGGCATCATCTCCGGCTGCCTGCTGGTGTTCATCCAGTCTCTGGAGGACTTCTCCAATCCCGCCACCATCGGCGGCGATTTCACCACCTTATCTGTGGAAGTCTATCAAACCATCACCGGCAGCTATGACATGCAGAAGGGCTCCGTGCTGGCGCTTTTGATGCTGGTGCCTACCATGCTGGCCTATCTGCTGAACAAATACTGGGTCAACAAAAAGAGTTTCGTCACCGTCACGGGCAAGCCCACCCAGGCCCGCAAGCTCATCGATGAGCCCCATATCAAATGGCCCCTGTTCGCTGTCTGCCTGGTGGTGGCCGCGGTCATCATCCTGTTCTACGGCACAGTGGTCTTTGGTTCCTTCGTCAAGACCTGGGGCTACGACTACACCCTCACCCTGGACCAGTACACCCGCGCCTTGCAGCAGGGCTGGGACAGCCTACGGAACTCCATTATCCTGGGTCTGATCGGAGCGCTGATCGGCGGCCTGCTGGGCATGGTCATCGCCTACATCACCGCCAAGCGGGACTACTACGGCAAACGGTTTATCGAGGTGTCCTCTGTTCTGATGTTCGCCGTCCCCGGCACTGTGCTGGGCATCGCCTACATCCTGGCCTTCAACACCGGCTTCCTGGTGCTCACCGGCACCGCTGCCATCCTGGTGATCGTGTTCGTGTTCCGGAATATGCCGGTGGCGATTGAGTCCGGCACCACCACGCTGCTGCAGATCGACAACTCCATTGAAGAGGCCTCCACCATTCTGGGTGCCGGCAGCGGCTACTCCTTCCGCCGGATCTCCCTGCCTATGCTGCGCAACGCCTTCTTCTCCGGCCTGGTGTACTCCTTCGTGAAGGCCATCACTGCCGTCAGCGCCATCATCTTCCTGGTCTCTCCCCGCTGGGATCTGGTCACCAGCAAGATCTACACGCTCTTTGACCAGGCAAAATACAGCCAGGCCGCGGCCTTCGTCACTATGATGGTCGTAATCCTGCTGGTGTTTATCGGCATTTTCAACGGATTGATCAACCTGCTGCTGGCCCCCCGCTCCAGGGTGCCCAAGGGCGCAGGCATTCACGAGAAAACGGAGGAAACAAAATGAGCAAGCAGATGGAAAAGTCGGCGCTGGGCCAAAAGAGCTCCGGCGTGGTTTTAAAAGAGATCACCAAGATCTTCCAGCAGCCGGATACCGGCAAGGATTTCGTGGCTGTGGACCACATCAACCTGAACATCCAGGACGGCGAGATGGTGACGCTGCTGGGCCCTTCCGGCTGCGGCAAAACCACCACGCTGCGGATGATCTCCGGCTTTGAGTACCCCACCAGCGGCAGCGTGTTTATCGGTGAGCGGGATGTTGCCAAGATCCCCCCCAACAAGCGGGGCATCTCCATGGTGTTCCAGAGCTACGCTCTGTTCCCCCATCTGAACATCTGGGAGAACGTGGCCTACGGTCTGAAAGTGGCCAAGGTCTCCCAGGATGAGGTGGTCCGCCGCACCAACGCCGTCATGGAGCTGATGCAGCTGACCGGTATGGAGCGCCGGTTCCCCAACCAGCTCTCCGGCGGACAGCAGCAGCGGGTGGCCCTGGCCCGCGCCGTGGTCATTGAGCCCAGCGTGCTGTTGTTTGACGAGCCCCTGTCCAACTTGGACGCCAAGCTGCGGGAGAGCATGCGGGACGAGCTCCGGGCCCTTCAGAAACGGCTGGGCATCACCTCCCTTTATGTCACCCATGACCAGTCCGAGGCCATGGCCATCTCCGACCGGGTGGTCATCATGAAGGACGGCGTCATCTGCCAGCAGGGCACGCCCACAGAGATCTATGAGCAGCCCAACAGCCGGTTCGTGGCCAACTTCATCGGCAAGGCCAACTTCATCGACGGCACCTTCCGCGGCATGGACGGCGAGAACGCCCTGGTGGAAGTGGGCGGCCACACCTTCCCCATCCCCGCCCCCGGCAAGATGGAGGGCGTCCAGAAGGACGGCCCCTGCTGCCTGGCGGTTCGTCCGGAGTCTATTCTCCTCTCTGAGGAAGAGGGCCCCCTGTCCGGCCGTGTCTCCCGGGCCACTTACTACGGTGCCAAAGTGGAGTACGAGGTCATGCTGGGCGACCAGCCCATCATCGTGGAGGTCTACAACCCCCAGCTGTCCAAGCGCTTCGCAGAGGGCGAAGCGGTCCACATGACCCTCATCGACCGCTGCGTGCGGGTGCTGGCCTGATCCGGCACAGTTCTTCATCTAACTGAAAGAGAGCGCCCGGGCCACGTGGTCCGGGCGCTCTCTTTCACGCGCACTCCGGGGCAGCGCCTATTCCTCCCGCAGATAGTTCAGCTTCCCCAGGTCCAGGCCCATTTGCAGCCCCAGAAAGAAGTGGGCGGCGCAGGCCCGTTCTCCCGCGCCAGCCCAGGCGTCCTCCATCTCCAGGACCTCCTCCAGCAGCGGCACGTCCCCGCCGTGGGTTTCCCGGAAGCTGGCCATCAGTTCTTGCTGCTTCCGCTCTTCGTCCCGTCCCTGAAGCCTGGGCCGCAGATGCGCCAGCATCAGGCGCAGAAGTTCCATTGTATCGCTTTCCATTTTTTTCCTCCTTTTGAGTTTTTCCTAACTATACACTAGGGCCCCGCCTCTCCTCAAGAAAAACTGTTGCAGCGGACCGCCGGCAATGCGCAGAAGGGTACCGCCCTCCGTCCCCACAACCGCAAAAAACGGCGCCCTGTCCATCTGCTTGGACAGGGCGCCGGAGTCGATTTTATTTTTTAAAAGTCCGCACTGCCGACCGTTCTCGGGTGGGGCAGGACGTCCCGGATGTTGCTGACGCCGGTGAGGTACATCACCAGCCGCTCAAAGCCCAGGCCGAAGCCCGCGTGCTTGCAGGAGCCGTAGCGCCGCAGGTCGCAGTACCACCAGTAGTCCTTGGGGTTCATGCCCAGCTCCCGGATGCGGCTTTCCAGGATTTCCAGCCGCTCCTCGCGCTGGCTGCCGCCGATGATCTCGCCGATGCCGGGTACCAGGCAGTCCGCCGCGGCCACGGTTTTCCCATCGTCGTTGAGGCGCATGTAGAACGCCTTGATCTCCTTGGGATAATCCGTGACGAACACCGGCTTCTTGTACACCTGCTCGGTGAGATACCGCTCGTGTTCCGTCTGCAGGTCGCAGCCCCAGGAGACCTTGTAGTCAAACAGGTCGTTGTGCTGCTCCAGAATCGCCACCGCCTCGGTATAGGTCACCCGGCCGAAGTCAGAGGAGGCCACGTGCTCCAGCCGCTCCAGCAGGCCCTTGTCCACGAAGCTGTTGAAAAAGGCCAGCTCCTGAGGGCACTTTTCCATCACCTGACGGATGACGAACTTGATCATGGCCTCCGCCACATCCATATCGCCCTTCAGGTCTGTGAAGGCCATTTCCGGCTCGATCATCCAGAACTCGGCGGCGTGGCGCTGGGTGTTGGAGTTCTCCGCCCGGAAGGTGGGGCCGAAGGTATATACGTCCCCGAAGGCCATGGCGAAGTTCTCCGCGTTCAACTGGCCGGAGACGGTGAGGTTCGCGGGTTTACCGAAGAAGTCCTGGGAGAAGTCCACCTCCCCATCCTCGGTCATGGGCGGATTTTTGGGGTCCAGCGTGGTGACCCGGAACATCTCGCCGGCGCCCTCACAGTCGCTGGCAGTGATGATGGGGGTGTGGACGTAGACGAAGCCCCGCTCCTGGAAGAACTGATGAATGGCGTAGGCCGCCACGCTCCGCACCCGGAACACGGCGGAAAACAGGTTCGTCCGGGGCCGCAGGTGCTGGATGGTACGCAGAAACTCCACGCTGTGGCGCTTTTTCTGCAGGGGGTAGTCGGAGGTGGAGGTGCCCTCCACCTCGATGGAGGCGGCCTTCAGCTCCAGGGGCTGCTTGGCCTCCGGCGTCAGGACGACGGTGCCGGTGACGATCAGGGCGGCGCCCACGTTCTGGGCGGCGATATCCTTATAGTTCTCCAGCGTCCCGGCCTCCATGACCACCTGGAGATTCTTGAAGCAGGACCCGTCGTTCAGCTCGATGAAGCCGAAGGTCTTCATGTCCCGGATGGTGCGGACCCAGCCGCCCACGGTGACCGTCTGGCCGGAGAGTGCCTCGCTGTCGGCGTAGATGGCCGCGATTTTCGTATAGCTCATAAACTTCACCCGTTTTCTTGTTTTTGCTGGAAATGGCTGCATAATCATGGATATTGTACTCCATTTCAAATAGTTTTACAAGAGGGAACGGGCGTTTTCCCGGTTTTCAGGCGATCGCCTCCGCCCCCACGGTGTAATCGCCCCACTGGCCGCCGCCATTTCGGACAGCGGTGCAGTCTGTGAAGAAATAGGCCCCCAGGCCGCTGCGCCACTTCTCCGCGTCAAAGCGGACGCCACTGTAGTCCGGCATCTCGTCCCCAGGACCGAAACTGGGCAGATTAAAGGTCACCGGGTTTTCATCCTGGGTCTCTTTGACGGAGAACAGGCAGCCGTCCTTCCAGAACAGTGCTTCCCCGTCGATATACCCGCTGTCCACGAAGTCCTGATATGTGCCCTCCATAGCCATCAGCCCGTGGGCGGAGCCGAAGGCATAGGCCACCGCGGCCTGTTCGCTTTCCGGCAGGGAGGTCCCGGACAGGTCCACCCCCAGCTCCGTGATGCCATCATTCAGGCTGGGGTCCACCTCCCAGAGATCGTTCAGCACGTCCAGGTGCAGCCGGCACAGATCGTCAAAGCCGTCCTCCAGGATGCGAACGGAGGCCACCGTGCCGAACCGCATGGGGTAGGACTCCATAACGGAGCCGTCCCAGGTGACCTCCACCAGAGCGCCAGGCATGGGAGACCAGTCCAGCAGGTCCATCTCCTCCTGGGTGTATCCCTCGATAGTCAGGTCTTCCACACTGAAGAGGTCCAGGGTGTACACAGCTCCGGCCCCGCCGTCCGTCCCGGCCAGCACAGAAGCCGGATCATCGCCGTCCCCCACAGTCACCAGCCGGAAGGTCTCCGTCACCCGGCCGGGCTCCGTCGTCTCTCCTCCGGTCCGGGTCTCCTCCGCGGGTGTGCCGCCGGAATCGGCCCCCGCACCGGCGGAGACGTCCCCTCCGGCGCAGGCTGCCAGCAGACAGATACAGAAATACAGGCTCAAAAACAGGCACCATTTTTTCATGAAGCATCGCCTCCTCTGCCTGTATAGTCGGCAAAGGCAGCGGTTTGGTTCCACTTCCGGCGCGATTTTCATTCCGCTGGGAGAACATGAAGCTCCCGCCCCATCAGCACCTCTCTGTCCGGTGCCTGCGGCAGGCGAAGCGGGCATCCCCGTCCCACAGACGGCAGACGGCTAAAAATTGGGTCTTGACTTTTTCAAAAAAACAGATAAACTAAGCATCAGA
>ENA-ORTI01002723-ORTI01002723.1-human-gut-metagenome-genome-assembly--contig:-NODE-2723-length-14904-cov-12.045188_pt1 | contig 14904 bp, 10 predicted proteins | sample MGYA00242071_ERZ509191 | MGnify/ENA primary metagenome ERZ509191 (study PRJEB26280, sample SAMEA2338832) | human gut metagenome | biome: human gut; feature: human-associated habitat; material: faeces...
GAGCGCGACACTGGCAGTGTCGAGGTGATGAGTTCGAGTCTCATACGCTCCACGAGTAAGACATACAGCAATAGTTGTGTGTCTTATTTTATGCCTATATGCCTAGAACACCCTATTATGGCACATTCTGAAACATCAAATAATGATTCTATTAAGAAAGCTGAAACAATGATTTCAAACAATGAAATCAAACAATGTTTTGTCCAAAAGATACCCCCCTACCATAACCTAGTAAAACCTAAAGAGACAAAATCAATAATGTTTTACTTCATAGTAAAAATCAAAAACGAACAAGTGCGTACATCTACAAGATGTAAGGTACCCCAATCAATGGGAGAAGAATAAAGCCAAAGTAAGTAAACTGCTTCCTAAACTAGAATCAAATAATAATATGATCCTTAATAACCAAATCAAAATATCATTGATGTAAGTTTTATCTGTGCCATAACAACAGATTTGCTACATTAGCGAATTTTTATTCTTGTCGGGACGGGTGGTCCCGACAAGAGCGCTGGCCGTTCCCCGACCGATGAATTTAAAAGCGTAAAACAATCCGCGATATATTTTGATTGTTCACAGCTTATTGAATAAGAGTTTTCTTGTTTCTATGTTTTATGAATTTAAAAATGAATTGTACTTTCTGCTTTTTTATTGGGATATACACGAATAGTTCTCAAAGGGGTGCAACCATCTATGGCTGTGAACTGGTATGCCCCGTTTCGTACTTTCATTACATCCAGCTGAGCCCTCTCTCCTAGAATTTCTTTACTGTATCGTGTACAGGCTGACTTTTTACGTCGTTTCACAACAGTCTTGACTTGATGCTTTTTTAACACATACCACACCGTCATGGCTGAGAGCTTTATTCTCTTCCTAAGCAGATAGTTGGCAATCCGTTGCGCTCCCCCATCTTCTCGTCTCACGCAGATTAAGGATAGTGGTTTCAATTTCAGGTGTTATCTTCACATTGGCAAGTCTTGATGGACGTTTAGACTTATCGGACAAATCCGACTTGCCTTGTTCTTTCTCACGATTTATCCAAGGGTATAACGTGAAACAGGAATCCCTCGCCGAAGGGCAGTCTTTGTCATAGAACCCGTTTAACCATATAGCTCAAGCCATTTTTGGCGCATCCGTATTTTCCGTATATCTTCTTTCATGCTACGAAGATACGGATTAAGATTTGCCTACGAAAAGAAAAAGTGTAGCGTATCTATTGATACTTTACAAATTAATCATGCTAAAAAGTATGCTTTTAAAAAATGAGTATGCCGATGATGGAATGTTTCATCGGCATACTTAAACCCACAATCTTTTACCAAATATGCAATTTGACAATCTCTGGCATTTTCGAATAGATTCTTTGAAGGAAAACTATCCGATTATTCCTACAGATCAGTATCTCACATCGCGCACACAGAACACACCGGCTCTGCCGTATTTTTTCCGTTCTTCCTTGTCTTCCTCCACCATGCCTCTCTCATCTGAATAGTAGCGCATCATATGCATTTCTACCCGGCGAATTTTCAGCAACTCCCCTTCCGAATCGGTCTTCCAATAGTTCAGTATGTAACCGGTAGGCGTATATTCGTGTCTACCGGGATAATAGCGGCTGTAAGAATACGCCGTACGGCAATGGAACACGGCGCAAAGCCGGTGCTTAAAGTTATGATTCCTTTTATCACTTAAATCGCATGTCAGACTGAGTGGGTTGTACCAGCCGTAAGCATCACCTACGGCATCCTCGTCTCCCGGCTTCACCATGGGCGAGAAAGGCAGGTTGTCCTCATCCTGGAAGAAGTTGAATGCCAGCTGAATCAATGTCAGTTCGCGTTCATTGGGCAAGCGCCACGCTCCGGCGGGGGTCACTCCGTCTCCTGCTTCGTGATAGTCTTGGGCTATGGTAAACTTATCTCGTTTGGCATTGTCTATCTCAATAAGTTTCAATGTCGTACCTGTCCATGTTACCTTACTGGGAGTATCTTTATCAAATCTCAGGTGACTCGGGTCAGTGCACTCAAATTCCGCAATCGTATCCATCAGCATGGGTTCTTGTGCCAGCTGGAATTTCTTGTACAGACGGTTCTGCGTATCGCGTTCGTTATGGGGCTGAAGCTCCCGGTAACTGAACGAGCGCATGGCTTCGTCCGCCAAAAAGACTTCCAGCGTACGGCTTGCTTCATCGTATTTGTAATAAGGAGACGAAACTTCCCTGTCCATCCTGCCACTCACGACTCCGCTTCCCAAGCTCCTCACACTAATCATGTGTCTCAGATACGTATGACTTATGTATCCTCCCAGTTCCGACCATATTGTGGAATAAGAACCGTGTGTACTGGCCGTATATCCCTGTACGGGATTGTCGGTTATCTCTTTCCCTTCCGCTCCTATATATATATCGAAAGACGCTTTCCACAAGGCGGCTTCTTTTGCGATGGCAGGCTCTCCCAGCCACATACCCACCAATTGCCCTATGGCAGGTACATACCAGCGCAGTTCTTCCTCGTCCAGATAGCCGTTGCCGTTCAAATCACGGTTACGTATCAGCATGATAACCGGATCGTCGGCCTGTCCGCTAATCGGTCGGGATTCCTTCAGACTTCCATCTTTCCTCAGTATAAAACCGGATAGGAAAGGTGATGTTTTAAGCCCCCATTCCATACCATGTATATTACAATTTCCAACCTGACCATCCAGCTTTTGCCAAGTATTCTTTCTGCCGTCCCAAACTTCCCTCTGGTCCGATTCTGGCTCATACAGGATGGCCGTCTGCTCTTCCACCGACTCCAAGCCGAATTTATTGAGAGTCTCATCGTTCATATCATAGAAGCAGGCAATGGAACGTTGTTTCAGCGTATAAACCGACTGCGACACCGCGCTCTTACCATCTTGGCTGAACTTGAGGTCCGTAGCAAGCGAGAAGATACGGTCCTTGCAGTTGATAAAATCTTTCAGATGCACCGATGCCGTAATACGCGGGTCGGGATGTTTCTCATAAAAGTTCTCATCCACAAAGCAGGTGTAGTACGCCGAATCCTCCTTGCTTGCATAAAACTCATCGAGCGCATCGAACACACTTTTCACCTTGTCAGGATGATAGTATTCCAGGAGATAGGGGCTTTCTTTATCCGGTTTTGTTCCATTATAGAAATAGTTATCCGGTGTCTTCTCTCTCGCAAACTCCAGCCACGCCAGATAGCCTTGTGCCACATCTTTGGTAATACCGAAACTGCTCACGGATACACATTTGCCTTCCGCACCTCCGTCGGGGGTACCTTTAGGATAATACATCACCCCCATGACCCCGAAAGGTGTGTCGGTATACAGATAGACACCATTCTCAATGTCTTTCCGCATGAATTTCATCTCCACCTGGTCAAAATGGGCATCGATATGTGCGAAAGCCTCATGCTTGAACACCACTCCTTCCGCTCCCGGAGTCTTTTCGTTCTCATCTTCCACTTCCACCACTATATCATCCACTCCGTTGATGGTTACATTATACGTATAGTGATGGTCGCGCTCCACGCTGAAGTGATTGAGGTCTTTCCCGAAATTACCCAAATGGATATAATAACGGACATCGGCAGCAACCGTCTTGTCTGCATTTTCAAACCATCCGGTCAGTTCAATATAAGTAGAAGCTTTCGGAGCAAACTCAAACTTGTAGTGCCCTTTGTGATTATCGGCATTATCAGCATGAAAATCATCGGGAGCGGTCTCTTCCGTATTTTTATTGTCGGCAGTCTTCACCACCTTATCCCGCTGCCTGTATTCGGTAATCTCCACGCCGGATCTTACCTTGCGTATGTTCTCCGGCAGGTATATAGTAAAAGTGAGAGAATCCAGTAAACCGAAATTCACCGGCTTGGCATCTTCCACCAGGATACGGTCCCGCTCTTCTTCCGTCCACGCCTGTGCGGTGGGCGACACATAATGAGGTATATGGCGAACCGTGTAATCTCGCGCCGTAAACTTCACTCCTTTACCTTCCCTGATATTCATTGTAATCTTGCTCATCAGGCGTTTCAGCACAAACGAATTGTCTTCATCGTGTTTACCGTCCGGCAACAGTATATGAGTTTTTCCCTCTTCATCCGTATAACTGATTTGTCCCTGTTCGTTCACATGACATAATCCTGTATTGTTGTTCACCATACCCGTAAGCGGCAGATAACCGTCTACGCTGTGTATATTTCCGTTCCACTTCGGGGTTGCTTTTTCAAAAAACTCCGCCTGAGTGCCCAGCGCATCCCCACCCGATACTCCCGGAAAGAAATTAAGGAACGAACTTTGCGCATTGCCCAACAGATAGATGTATACATCACCCACCGGAACATAGAACTTGATTTCACCGCATGTAGGGTCGTCATTATCGGCGATCCATCCGCCGGTAGCACCTTCCAGCGGCTTATTGGACGGATTGGAGAACAGATGATAGGCCAACAACTCATTTTCTTCCGGATTGTCGCTCTTCGCTTCATATACAAAAGCCATCACGCCCGAAAGCTGGGAGTCATAATCAATCTCTCCACCTGCCGCACGGGTTGTAATCGTGGTAGTGATGCCACGTCCCACACCGAACGGAAGCCTCACCTCCACCCGCTTGTCACGGTCTACTCCCTGCAAGTAGTTTCCTTCGATGAACTCATCGGTGCAAGATGCAAGCGACAGGAGCGCCAACAGTCCCGCCACTAGAATATGATTCACTGTTTTTTTCATCATGCTGTATATTTTTGTCTGTTATTCGTCTGCCTAATTAAATTCCACATCTCCGCCTCCGGTTTCCCACGGAACAATCATCCAATGTGCTGTCATAGCCACGTGTCCGTGCATGGAAATAACGGAAAACAGCCGCAGGTTCATGTTGGCTTCCACTTCGGGCAAAGCTACATATTGCATATCAGCCTCATGTCCTTCCGTACCGTCACTTCCCACTTTATGTTCATGCGACAGTATTTTCAGATAATATCCCCTTGAACTCTCAGCTGACGGATTCTCAGGATAACGGTCTGCAATTTCATTGGAGTTGGCAAACAGATAAATCGGTTTGGCTGGCATCCACTGAAAGTTTTTCGTGTCTGTATTCCCGGCATGTGCCAAAGCCTTAATCTCGTTGATATGGGTCTTCTCCTGCAAGTTCTTTTCATACTCCTCATATTCCGGTGTCCCTTCTTGCGGAGCGATTTCCGGTTCCTCCGGCCATCCCGCACTCAGAATTACCTTGCCGTTCTTCTGATTCTTCGAGTCGGAATTTTCACCGGCTCCCTCCAGAAAATTGAAATCTCCCGTATATTCGTACTTCTCTTTCGGAAACAGATACCCGTATTCCGGCATATTGTAGAGATACAACCCGCGCCCCATATAGAGCTGCCCCTCTCCGGCGTCTGCCACATCCGCCTTGGCAAAGTAAAGCTGTAGCTTCGCTATGCTGCGTTTCAGTTCCAGGTTTATCTCCTGATTATCGTGCGTAACTGTTCCACGATACTTACAGGTCATTGGCACAATGGCAGAGCGGTATTTTTTTCCCGTTTCATCCTTGTCTGTTGCCGTTCCGCCCGACACATATTCCGCTTCCGGCAGCCGGCTGAAAGTCAAAGACTCCAGTCTGTCCGGCACTACTTCCAAGCCTTCGACCGGATGTACTCCCCCGACAGTCTCACCGGGCAGTACAAAAATGTCTCCCTTGTTTTCGCAAAGCAGTTCTCCGGCCTCCTGCTCGTTGGCCACTGCATAAAACCAGACTTCTCCTTTCGGCAATTTCCATTTAAAAGTATGAGCCGGCACATCCTCCCCGCCATAATAATACCCCACCGGGCTGCCATTCTGGAAAGCATACACCCTGAGCGTCTTCACCTGCGAGTCGAAATCATCCGTTTCTGCCGCCCTTGTATCGATTGAAAATTTCACCGTCACCGGTTCTCCCTTTCCGGGAAACATCCCTTCCTGCCCGTCCGGTGCACAAGCCGTCATTATCCCCGCCGTTGCGGAAAACATACATATATATGAGTATTTCAGGATTTTCATATCTTCTCCTTCCTGTTTATGAGATTACCAATCTGCCGAAATATCCTTGCTGTCCCAATCGCCCACGTTCACTTTGACAGTAATGTCGGCATCGGCAGCAGGCAGCGTTATTTTATAATGGTAAGTGTTCGACTTTATCCATTCCGTTGTCAGGGCCGCATCCAGGTATACCATCGCTTCTTTTGCCTCCGACAGCGGTTTGCCGGCATAGGCATACTTAAAGGTTACCGCCACATCCTCCGTCACCGGCTGCGGCAACAGCAATACGCCATCCAGCACGGTAGCGCTGCTTCCGGCTTCTATCCGCACGCTCCCGCTGCGTACGAAAAGAGTTTTCTCTTCCGTACATTTCACCCGGTTTTGCCATGTCGAGTTTTCCGGCGTCCACAGCAAGTCACCTTTATAGTCCACACCGAAAAGTCTGATGTCCGACACTTCCGCCTGCTTCTCTCCGGTACGGACAGTTAATTTCACCTGTGCCAGTTCATGTTTGAATGCCAGAAGCACAGGCGCCATCGTTCCGCCACCCTCATAAGTCACGTCTGTCTCTGTTGCCGTCATCAAATCCACGGCATCCTTCCCCATTCCGGAAGAATCAAAACCCGTAACCCTGAGTTCGCCCTTGTCGTTGCAGGAAACTTCGGTAGCGACACCAATCTCTTTCATTTCTTCCGGATGCACCGCATAAAAGTCATAAGGCCTGCCTACAGCCCAGAAACGTTTCTCGCCATAGTTTCCCGACGGAGTAACCGAAGCGGCATCGAAAAACAGTTTCGGCCCGTCGCTTTCCCGTACCCATCCCCACAGTGTGAAATTATCCATGCCCTCCTTGTCACTTTCCACCACGGCGCGGGTGGCAACTTGTGTGCCAAAGGCAATCGGCACCTGTTGTTCCGGATTGTTTTCTCCCGTCATGCTATCGGAACAGCCGGCAGCGACCAGCATGGCCGTAACAAGAAGAAAATCCTTTTTAAAATTAAGTCGCATAGGCATTTATTTTTTATTTGAATAAGTAGTGACCGGGAGGGGAACATTCAACCCCGCCCGGTCTGTTATATTTCCGCAACCCGACGGATGGAAAAGACAGGTTTGCGGTGGTTCAGTTTATTTTCCGGGGTTTGAATCAGGAACGCTTACATCGAGGTCCTGAGGATATTCAACAAAGTTATCCACAGTTACGTCGAATGTGATAGGAACCAAAACAGGTTCAGGATCCGGATTTTCGGGATCAGGGTTAAAGCCGCCGCCCTCACCAAAGATAAGGGTATAAACATAGCGTTTGCCCTGCTTCCAGACTTGTTCGTTTTTTCCGCTTATGTCCTTAGGTTCTCCTACCAGGGAGACGCCCACCCATGCGGTTTCCTCTTGTGAGTCCTTGTCTGGCCACAATTGTACATCAGATGCCGTATCTACCAGCTTGCATTTAACAAGCACACGTGCTGTCCCCGTGATTTTGTACTCCGGATTTTCATCTGTTCCACCGGTCTTCGTAATCCAGGGATTCAATGTCTGCGGCAAAAGGAGCAGTCCCTTATAGCCATTGCCTGTTTTAACAGTCAAGTCCCACACAGATGCATCTTTGGAACCTGTAAAGCCTGGTTCCATAATCGGAGTAATCTCAGCGGCATAGCTGTTCTGCTTTGCGTTCTCTTTGTTATATGCGATATCCCATGTTCCCCATGACTTGTCAGTTTCCGTATCCTTTTCAGTTCCCTGCCATTGGGTAGTAGTGCTCAAAGTCGGCCAGGAGAATGTACCCTGTTTCTCTATTCCCTCCACTTTCACTGCGTCTACGAACACTGTCAGGTTGGAACTGGTGTTCTTGATTCTGAATACAATCTGTGACAGGGCATGGCGGAAGTTGACCGTAACCGGTTGTTTGCCCTCATGTTCGGCTTTCTTTTCAGCCAGGTTCAAGGCATAAAGCAGGTCCTCATCGCCGGGTACCTCATAGCCGGTAATTTTCTTGTCGCCATTTACTGTAATGTCAACATTACCATTCTTCGTATCCGTCGGACTATACGAATAGAAGTCCACATCTGTTTCCGGCCAGAATTTGGTATCGCCATACGACCATACGTTCCCTTGTCTCCGGACATCGTGATTCATGTATTCTGCTTCTTGGGTAAAGGCAAATACATGGAATTTGTCTATGCTGTTGGTTGTGGTGGCTTCGCTTCCCGTACGGATTGCCTTTCCTGCTATCGCACTCAAACTGATGCCTTCACCCTGGTTCATTTCTATTGTTTCATCATTGGTACATGCCGTTACCAATGCCATGGCCAATAGTGCCATTAGAATTGATTTCGTCTGCATAACATTAAAAGATATAAAAAACTACATAATGATATCGTTTTCGACTTCCACCCAATCATCAACCTCCACATCAAATCCCCCCTCGTCCGGAAGCGGTTCCGGAAAGTCCGCATTATCAATGATGATGTGCACATGCTTCCTGTCCGGTGCTTTATGTACTTGGTCAGTCACATCAAAGGTTGTATAGAATTTCTCCTTATTGGAATACCATACATAAAACATCATTTTGTGCGGACGGGCATTCTCTTCATGATGACCGAACGTATAAAACTTACCGGTCATTTTCGAACTCTCGGGGTGGAGTTCTGTTTCGAAGGGGACTGTGACACACTCCCTGTCCAGTTCCTCGTTGGCAAACAGCATGGAGGGAGCCATGCTCGACAATGACCCGCAAGCCTGCGTCATATACTCCATGTTCTTGACATTACGGACCTCATAGGTGTAGGTACATATCAGTTCGGCAGGATAAAGCTTGATGACATGCTCGCTACTTTCTATCCATTCGACCTTGTCTTTGTCTGTAAAGGGAACACATTCATAACTTAGCCCTGATTCGGTGATTTCCACATTTCGGGCGTTACTTCCCCACATCATGTCAGGGCAGATGACGACACGCTCGTCTTCCGAACCTTTGGCCGGAGGCGCATAATGGGCACCGTTACCGTAAATACTCTCAAAAACGTTACCGTTCCGCGTATATCCCTCATGGGTGTCAAATCCTTCCATTCCTCTGAACAGTAAAGACTCCGTGTCATTATTGTAACAGAGTATCCGGTACCTTCCTACTTTAATCTCTACCGGTCCTCCGTCTTTCCCTGCAAAATCGAACCGAACCGGATATCCGCCTTCTTCAGGATAGAAATACACGCACATTCCCTCAGGATTGGCCTGCGGAGCGTTCTTCCAATCAAAATCCACTCTGACCGTAGCCACATGCGGATGATGGAAACAGAGTTCCTTGTGCTCGCATGAGAAAAGAATCATGGTCAGCAGTGTGTAAACAGTCATTCGTATTCCGGTTTTCATCGTCTGCCTCCTTTCCCTTTGTTGAAGTTTCCCCTGCCAATCAGCCATACCAGCGATATTTCCGCCTTAGTAGGGCCGAACCAGTGCCGCTCCTTGGTAGCCTGCCATACGTAGCAGTTGTCTATGGGGGTATATTCATAATAGGTCCCCCCCCAATACCCGACAGCGATAGTGAAGTCAATATTCAGTCTGTATGCCACCGGCAACGAGTAGCCGTATTCCACACCTGTGGAATAGTTCATTTTGTCCCAGAGTGTTCCTCCGGGTTTTCCACCCATATAGCCTTTTCCCCCTGTTTCAAAATCATAAGTAAAAATCTGCCCGTAGAGTCCCACATGATGTCCCGTAAGAGGCTTTTCCTTGGCGGCCTTACCGAACCATTTCCGAATGGCTATGTCACCGCCATAAGTTCTCCAGTACCAGTGCCGCCGGTCTGTTTTCCACCAGGCATACATCCAGTTAGCACTCATACTCCAGTCTTTGCCAAGATAAAATTCCACACCGATATTCGGTACGAGCAATGCGTCGTACAGCATATTTGTCTTTACGGCAAGATACAGCTTACGTGGCTGCGTAGGTATGTATGGGACAAGGGGGAGAGGTTCTGTCGGTTTTGGTTCGGGTATAGGAAGCTTGAAGGGAGGCATTGGCATGGGGGCAATAGGATTCCATACTTTCTCATACCATAGATATAACCGGGAGGCGCGCAACTCCGGAAAATATTTTTTATACATATACCGATAAGGTGCCCCACCATGCAGTTGCTGTATCCGTCGCAGATGGTCACCTTTTGTAAGATTGTCATTTGCCGCATCCTCTGCCAATTCATGCAATAAATGTAGCGTTTCTTTCCGGTAGGGTAGTTCCCAGTCATCACTCACCAAACGGATTAGACCGTTCCAGTCTCTCCCGAGGAACACGTTCGTTTTCAAGGAGTCGGGTAGTTCTCCATAACGTGAAAGATAGTCAAACAGCACATTGGCTCGCTTTACAGATAAACGTCTGTTTAGGAGAATGCTGCCTTCCGGTGATGCTCCACCCACTACCTGGATACGTTTCAGTTGGTAAACAGAGTCCGCATAGCTTGTCCGCAGACTGTCTGCTATCCGGTCCAACGCTTCTCTGTTGTTTCTATGGGATGGTTCCAATACAGAATATCCTTGTCTGAAATAGATTTTTACCGAATCCTGTATCTCTTGTGCCTGGATATGGCCTACATAAAATATCAGGAATACAAGTAAGATTTTATTCGCTTTCATATTGATTCCATATTTGTGTACACATTACCAATACACCTCTAGGAGAAAAGCATCACTGTTTATTTTGTGGAGGGCATATACTTTGAAGTGCTTATGACATTTTACCAAAACACCTTCGCTTTTTACAAGCTGTTTTCTCATGACTTAGGCATATTTACTCCACCAATTCTCCATGGTAAATAGACCTCTCTTCATAAGAGAGGTACGTCTTCCGAATACATAAATAGTAATTGACTGATTACTAAAACCATTCAGGAGTGTATATTAGAGTGATTGTTTTTTATTTTACACACTATGTTGAACATTTTGGGAAACAAATCATAAGAAAGCCACAAAAAAAGTTTATTTTTTACTTTATTTTCCAGTTTGGTGATATTCAGATTACTCTCTTCAATATCCAGTTTCAGGCTTGAAACCTTATTTTTCTGGATCTTGATGGCATCTTCTCTGGTCATGGTCGTACTGTCCGTACTGTCATCTCCGTCACCACTGTCATCCGGAATTTCATCGTCATCACCAGTATCATCGTACTTCATTGCATCATCCAAAGTAAATTCTGTCTCTGCATACATATAAACAGGATTTTCCAGAAGACTTCCATCGATCAGATAATATCCTGTACAGGAAAGTTTTCTGTCTTCAAAATCCGCAATGGTATCATTCTCATGAAATTCCAGCTGAAACCAGCTGCCACCTTTCTGAACTACTTTTGTTCCGTCTTCACTGTATCCTGCCATCCGGTTAAAAAATGAACCCATGACAGTAACCTTGCCTTTTGCACTGCTCACCAGAAAAACATACGGATCATCTTCTGTTCCGGTTCCTGTAAATGGCTGAGATGTATAATCCAGTTTCTGATAAAACTGCGGTTCTCCATCTGTGATTCCCGGAATTTCTTCTTCTGTTGCATTCGGATCAGGAAGTTCATTCGGCCCCAGTGTCGGTGTCGGCGTAGGTGATACGGAAGATGTACTGTCATCTCCTGCATTCAGATCCGGCGTTTCACCATCTGTAATATCATCTACCGCAGGATCCTGATAAGACGGATCCATGATAAGACCATCATCAGAAGAATCCTCATCTTCATCCAGCTGCTCACCGTCTGAAGTTTCCCCTGCTGCCTCTTCCCCATCAATGACATCTGCTTCCTGAGACTCTTCTGATGCGGAAGCTGTATCTGTAAACGCACTGAGAAGCAACGGCTGAGATGCCGACGCAAGATAACTTCCATCTACTGCAGTTCCCAGAGAACCGGTTGTGGACTGCATCTCATCATCACCGCTTCCATCAGAAGGAATATCCGTGCTTGTCATATTACTGTCACCGGTATTTCCATCTGTAGAATTCAGCTCTGTATCATCTGTGCTGTCCGTACTGTCCTCAATAGGTCCTCCGTTCTGAAGACTTGTCAGACGGTTCTGGGCTTTTGTAAGATCCTGTTCCTGTTTCTGCAGTTTCAGCTTTGCAATATTCAGTTCCATCTCTACAAGCGTCATATCAAAGGAGATCAGATTGTCTCCTTTTTTTACATCATCACCCTGAGAAACGTAAATCTTCTCAATGATCATATCTTTATCCATATTTACATTCTGCGCAACATTTGTGGTGATGGTTCCATCCAGCGTTGTTTCCGAATACCAGTCTGTCATAAGGTTGCTGACACTTGTTACCGGTACTTCTGTCACCTTGGATTTTTTTACATGCATAAGACCTGTATAAATACCAGCTGATGCCAGTGCTGCGATCAATACACCGACAATTATTCTCTTCACCACTTTCATGTTATCACCTCTTTTCCTGCAGCTCACCATCACGGATCATAACAACTCTCTTGGCGTGTGCCGCAATTTCCGGATCATGCGTGATCATCAGTACAGATACTCCCTCGTCATTCAGCTTCTGAAAAAGTTCCATGACCTGTGCTCCGGATTTTGTATCCAATGCTCCCGTAGGTTCGTCTGCAAGCAAAAGTTTGGGATTGTTTACAATCGCCCTTGCAATGGCAACTCGCTGCATCTGACCACCGGAAAGCTGATTCGGCTTAAAATTAACCCTGTCAGCAAGTCCTACACGCTCCAGCGCTTTCAAAGCACGTTCCCTGCGTTCTTTCTTTGGGACTTTTGCATAATTCAGAGGCAGCTCAACATTTGTCAGCGCACTCTGTCTTGGAAGCAAGTGAAAACTCTGGAACACAAAGCCTATGGTTTTCAAACGAAGATCTGACATTTCATTCTCCGTGCACTTTGCAATATCCTCTCCATTCAGGAGAAAAGTTCCTTTCGTAGGTTTATCCAGACAGCCGATAATATTCATCATCGTCGATTTGCCGGAACCGGACTGGCCGATGATTGCCACAAAATCACCCTTTTCCATCGAAAAATTCACATCTTTCAATACTGGAACTGTCATTTTCCCCTGCTGGTAATCTTTATATATTCCCTTTAAATCCAAAATCATTCCGTCGGTGCTCCTTCCATTGGAACGAGGTCATCTTCCGGAGAAAGCCCTTCCGTTGTGCTCATATCTCCATCCAGACCGCTGTCTTCGACCATATCAGGTTCTGATCCATCGCTTTCCATATCGCTGTAATCTTCATCAGAAGTATCCCACATAGCCGCAGTTGTCTGATCAGCGGTTCCCTCTACAACAGACATTCCCTCTTTAAGTTCCTCTGTCGGGAATGCGATCCTGTCTTTCTCTGTAAGCCCGTCCGCAATCTCGTATTCCGCTAGATTTTCATCATACTGTCCAAGTACAACATCTCTCTTTTCCAGTTTGTTCCCACTGCCTGCAACCCATACATAAGGGCTATCTGTATCCGCATCCACAATAAAGTAATCATTCAGCCAGATACCTGCTTTATTATCATCCTGTCCCTCATCCGGTTCAATATAAACATGCTGTCCAAGCATCAGACCATCCGAAGAATCCAGATTCACATAAAACGGATATGTACTGGAGGAAGTCTGATCATCACCAGTACTGGACATTCCAAACATTGCAGCATCTGAGCTGCTGTTAGTAGCCGAATTATCCATATCAACGGACCCCATTGTCCCTTTCCAGGTTTTTGATGCGTCTACCCTGGAGCGGATGATCACTGGCGTTCCCTCTATGATCGAATCCCGGTTTACTTCATTTACCGTTCCCTTTACACGGTAAGCCCCTGTACTCAGGATCGTAATAAATGCATTGCTGGAACTATCTCCAGAGCCTGAGTCCGATGAATCCGCAGTTCCTTCCGTCAAAGTATCATCTACCCCATCAGAACTGTCGCCCCCCATCTTGGAAGTATCGATCTTCTGGACTACACCATCAATTTCACTTCGCACCTCAGTATTCTGCGTTGCCTGGGAAAGCTTTTCGATTTCTGCCTGTTTACTCTTCTGATCATACTCATTCTTCTTGAGATTCATTTTCTGAGTTTCGATCTCTATTGTATAAGAAAGCTGGTTATCAGCTGTAGCTTTCTTTTTCTCAGCTTCCAGAGTCGTAATCTGATCCGAAATGCTTAAAGCTTCGTTTTTCAGCCGGTCCAGTGCCAGCTGTGCTTCCTGCAGACTCTGCTGGATACTTCCCAGATCATACTGAAAAAGGAGCTGACCCTTTTTCACTTCTTCACCGGTCTTTACCTGTACTTCTTTTACTTTTCGCCCGCTCTCGATCTTTACCTGCACAGTTTCCTGCGGTTCCACCACGCCTGCATAACGATTCTCCACACCGGAATCCATTTCTGAAAGCTTGCTTATCTTCGTTACATATACGGTATCACTGCCGCTTACAGTCCCCATATGATGACTGTAGTAATACCAGCCACCTGCTCCAATACCGGCTGCCAGTATAATAATTCCCAGGGCAATTAAAATACGTTTTTTCATATATTTCCTCTTTTCTCAGCATTATGCCGAAACTACAAGTTGCTTCAAACATCATAGCAGATTAAAGAGAAAAAGAAAAGTCTTTGAGGAAAACGATGCAAATTTCACAAATTTTTCACCATTTTTTTATAAAAATAGTATAGTTTTATGCGATTTTTGACTTTTGAGGCGATATCTGATAAAATAAGATGTAAATTTTTTTGAAAGGAAAGAACGATATGAAGACAGTGAAATATCTGCTGGCTTTCTTCTTTGTTTTTCTGGCAGTCTCCATAACCGGCTGTTCCCACCTGGCAAAAACATCTGCGGAGAAAGCGATCAAAAAGGATCTGGATCTTCTTAAAAATCTGGATTCCGAAACGACCATGAAATACATATCGTATCAGGAACTGTTTCCA
>ENA-ORTI01002725-ORTI01002725.1-human-gut-metagenome-genome-assembly--contig:-NODE-2725-length-14897-cov-3.142366_pt1 | contig 14897 bp, 10 predicted proteins | sample MGYA00242071_ERZ509191 | MGnify/ENA primary metagenome ERZ509191 (study PRJEB26280, sample SAMEA2338832) | human gut metagenome | biome: human gut; feature: human-associated habitat; material: faeces...
TTTGTGCATTTGCACGGCAGGCGGCTGGTTTTTACGTTCGTTTATTATTAAGGGCAACACCGCAATATACCCAAATTGCGGGGCCGCTTTTTTCAAAATTCTGCCTGCATTGTTTGGCTGCCGGTTCCGCGCAGCTGCATTATTTTTCCCATGGGCTGCGAATAATTTCGCCGCTGTCCACTTTCATGCAGCGCTCCACGGTTGCCCCGGCTTTGATGGTTGCACGGGGGGCGGCATGCACACCGTCTTCCAGCACGGCGTTATGGTCCACAATGGCACCGGCATTGATGATGCACCCTGCCCCCACTTTGGTTCCTGCGCCCACAAAGGCAAATGGCAGCACCACGGTCCCTGCCCCCAGGGCTGCGCTGCTGCATACTTCTGCCGCCGGGTGTTCAAACACCGGTGTCTGGTAGCCCGCAGCCACCAGCTTTTGCAGCCATTGCAGCCGTAGCTCATTGTTGCCAAGGCCCACAAAAGCCGCGGTGCAGCGTTCCCTGATGGTGGGATCCAGGTAATCTGCCAGTTTGCCCGCAGCGTCCGGTGCCTGGTCATCCAGGTACAAAATACGGGAATAGCCGCCGGCTTCCGCCAGCATTTCTCCCAGCTGTGTGCCAAAGCCCCCCTTGCCAAGCACAAGGGCTGTGTGGAACAATTTCATTGCGATACCCCTTTCCCATCCTGCCTTATGGCAGTATTTTCTGGTATGGTTATTATAGCACAAAAATCCTTATCAAAAAAGTCATACTTCACCCCGTTTTTCTCCATCAACTTTGACAAAAAGCCCTATCTTATTTTAAACACAATAGGAAGTGCGCCAAAAAAAGTTTTGGCTCTTGCTTTTTTGCGCTGCACGCTTTACACTTTAATTACAGAGATTTTCCGTACGGGTGTTTTGTGTGTTATTCTGTACACAGCCCGCCGGGGGATCCAGCCATACATTAAAGGATGGAGGGCGACTTTGTGCATTACACGAATCTTTTCGGACCATTCCCGGTCGGTTTGCGCAGCTGTGTTCTTCATGCGGTGTATTATAAGCATAATAGCCTTGTATAAGCGCAGTGTACCCGTGTACACCGCGCTCTTATTTTTTGAAGGAGGATCTGTAACATGCCGAACCGTAAAAAGGTTGCCATCATCATGGGTTCTGACAGTGACTGGCCGGTTGTAAAAAGTGCCTGCGGGGTGCTGAAAGATTTCGATGTACCGTTTGAGGCGCACATTCTTTCCGCCCACCGTACGCCGGAAGCCGCCGCTGCCTTTGCCAAATCTGCCCGCGCCAATGGTTACGGTGTTATCCTGTGCGCTGCCGGTATGGCGGCCCACCTGGCAGGTGCCTTTGCCGCCAACACCACTTTGCCGGTGGTCGGCATCCCGATGAAGGGCGGTGCCATGGACGGTCTGGATGCTCTGCTTGCTACCGTGCAGATGCCTTCCGGCTTCCCGGTTGCCACGGTTGCCCTGAACGGTGCCAAGAACGCCGCTTACCTGGCCGTTGCCATCCTGGCTGTTGCCGATGATGAGCTTGCCGCTAAGCTGGATCAGTTCCGTGCCGACACCGCCGCCGCCATTGCCAAAAAGGACGCCGCCATCGCTGCCGAAGCCGCAGCTATGTAACTTCAAATCCTGGTTTATTTGCTGTTGTTTTATTCCTTTTTATAAAAAGGATTCCATAAATCAATTCATGAAAGAATATAAAGGAGCGCATTACAATGAACGTTGAAATCAAAGAACAGATGTACGAAGGCAAAGCTAAGCAGGTATTCGCAACTTCTGACCCCGAAATCGTTATGGTTCATTACAAGGACGATGCCACCGCCGGCGACGGCGAAAAGAAGGGCACCATCCGCGATAAGGGCATTGTCAACAACAAGCTGTCCAACGCTCTGATGCAGAAGCTGGAAAAAGAAGGCATCCCCACCCATTATGTTGAGGAGCTGAACGACCGCGATACCCTGGTCAAGAAGGTTCAGATCGTTCCTCTGGAAGTCATCATCCGCAATGTTGCTGCCGGCCACTTCAGCCTGCGCATGGGCGTGCCCGAGGGCAAGGTGTTCAAGACCCCCATCCTGGAGTACAGCTACAAGAACGACGACCTGCATGACCCGTTCATCAACCATTATTACGCCTTGGCCCTTGACCTTGCCACCCAGGAAGAGCTGGACACCATTGCCAAGTACGCCTTCAAGGTCAACGAAGTGCTGAAGAAGATTATGCTGGATGCCAACATCCGCCTGATTGACTTCAAACTGGAGTTTGGCCGCCTGTCTGACGGCACCATCATTCTGGCTGACGAGATCAGCCCGGATACCTGCCGCTTCTGGGATGCCACCACCGGTGCCCACCTGGATAAAGACCTGTTCCGCCGCAGCCTTGGCGGTGAGGCCGATGCTTACCAGGAAGTTATGAAGCGCCTGCTGGGCTGATTGAACCAAGCTTAGTCCAGCCAATGTTCAGGGTGTACTGGAACCGCCGTTCGCTCTTCCGGTGCACCCTGCCATCGTTTGAAACAGGAAACGGAGAACTGAATGAAGGAGCTTTGTCCAGCCGAAGCACTGCATGAAGAATGCGGCGTGTTCGGTATCTATGATTCCACCGGCAAAACCAACATGGTCAGCGCCGTGTACAGTGCGCTGTATGCCCTGCAGCACCGCGGCCAGGAAAGCTGCGGCATTGCCCTGAACGTGGACGGTGTGCTGACCGGCTACCGCGATCTTGGCCTGGTCAGCGAGGTATTTACCCCGCGCGTGCTGGCTGACCTGCCGCAGAATGCCAAGATGGCCACCGGCCATGTGCGCTATGCCACCAGCGGCCAGCGCACCCGCGCCAACGCCCAGCCCATGGTTCTGCACCACTGCAAGGGCACTATGGCCATCTGCCACAACGGCAACCTGACCAATGCCCCCCAGCTGCGCCACAAGCTGGAAATGAACGGTTCGATCTTCCACGGCACTTCGGACACCGAGGTCATCGGCTATCTGCTGACCCAGAACCGCCTGATCAGCCCGGATATTGAAACAGCTGTCTGCCGCACGATGGAGCAGATCGTGGGTGCTTACAGCCTGGTCATTATGACCCACACCAAACTGATCGCCGCGCGCGATCCTAATGGCTTCCGCCCTCTCTGCATTGGCCAGTTGCCGGATGGCTCCGGCTGGGCTTTTGCTTCGGAATCCTGTGCGCTGGATGCTGTAGGCGCCCGCTTTGTGCGCGATGTACTGCCCGGCGAGATCGTGGTGGCAGACTACACCGGCCTGCGCACCATCCGCACCCACTGCGGCACCGCGCCGCACACGATGTGCGTGTTTGAGTACATTTATTTTGCCCGCCCCGATTCCATCATCGAGGGCACCTGCGTGCATGACGCCCGCCTGCAGGCCGGGCGCTTTCTGGCACAGGAGCATCCGGTGGAAGCCGATGTCGTCATCGGTGCGCCGGATTCCGGCCTGGATGCCGCCCTTGGCTATGCGCAGGAAAGCGGTATTCCCTATGGCGTGGGCTTTATTAAAAACAAATATGTGGGCCGCACCTTCATCCAGGGCTCCCAGGCCCAGCGTGAAAGCAGTGTGCGCATCAAATTGAACGCCATTTCCTCCACCGTTGCGGGCAAGCGCGTTGTGCTTGTGGATGACTCCATCGTGCGCGGCACCACCAGCGCCCGCACCATCAAGCTGCTGCGCGACGCCGGTGCCAAGGAAGTACACTACCGCATTTCGGCCCCGCCGTTTGCCCACCCCTGCTATTTCGGCACCGACATCCCGGACGAAAAAGACCTGATTGCCACCGGCCATACGGTGGAGGAGATCCGCCAGATCGTGGGGGCCGATTCCCTGGGCTACCTGAGCATTGAACATGTGACCCAGCTGGCCATCCACAGCAAGTGCGGGTTCTGCACCGGCTGCTTTACCGGCCATTACCCGGTGCCCGCCCCCAACGAGACGATGGACATTGTATACGATAAACCCCTGAGCCAGTCCCAGACCAAAAAACGCCTGTAAGCTGATAAGGAGAGAAACATAATGGAAAAAAGCTATTCTGCAAGCTACGCTGCCGCTGGTGTGGATATTACCGCCGGTTACAAGGCCGTTGACCTGATGAAGCAGCACGTTGCCCGCACCATGAACGAGCACTGCATTGGCGGCCTGGGCGGCTTTGGCGGCCTGTTTGAGCTGGACTGCACCGATATGCCCCACCCCGTGCTGATTTCCGGCACGGACGGCGTTGGTACCAAGCTGCGCATTGCCCAGTACATGAACAAACATGACACCGTTGGCATTGATTGCGTTGCCATGTGCGTGAACGATGTCATCTGCGCCGGTGCCAAGCCGCTGGTGTTCCTGGATTACATCGCCTGCGGCAAAAACGTGCCGGAGCGCATTGCCGAGCTGGTTGCCGGTGTAGCCGAAGGCTGCGTGCAGGCTGGCTGTGCCCTGGTTGGCGGTGAGACCGCCGAGATGCCCGGTTTTTACCCGGAGGACGAGTACGACCTGGCCGGCTTTACCGTTGGCGCTGTGGACAAGAGCAAGATCCTGGACAACTCCACCATGCAGCCCGGCGATGTGATCATCGCCCTGCCTTCCACCGGCGTACACTCCAACGGCTTCTCCCTGGTGCGCAAGATCTTTGACCTGGAGAACAACCCCGATGTGCTGAAAAAAACCTTTGACGGCATGGACAAGACCCTGGGCGAAGCCCTGCTGGCCCCCACCAAGATTTATGTCAAGCCTGTGCTGGCCGTGATGAAGGAAGTTACCGTCAAGGGCGTTTCCCACATTACCGGCGGCGGCTTTTACGAGAACATTCCCCGCAGCCTGAAAGCCGGCTGCTGCGCGGTGATCAAGAAGAGCGATGTACGCACCCCCGTGCTGTTTGATGTGCTGGCTAAAGAGGGCAACATTCCGGAGCGCGATATGTTCAACACCTTCAACATGGGCGTTGGTATGATTTTGACCGTGGCTGCCGAGGATGCCGACAAGGCCATTGAGATCCTGAAAGCCAACGGCGAGGATGCTTACCGCCTTGGTGTGATTGGCGAAGGCAGCGGGGTGCAGCTGGTATGATGAAGATTGCTGTGCTGGTTTCCGGCGGCGGCACCAACCTGCAGGCCATCCTGGAAAGCGAACGCCGCGGGGAGAACCCCAACGGTAAGGTTACCCTGGTGGTTGCCAGCAAACCTGGTGTGTATGCGTTGGAACGCGCTGCAAACTTCGGCGTGGAAACCGCCGTGGTGCGCCGCAAGGATTACGCCACCAGCGAGGAGTTTGACACTGCCCTGCTGAGTGTGCTGAAAGACCATGGCATTGAGCTGGTGGTTCTGGCAGGATTTTTGAGCGTGCTGGGTCCCAGCGTGATTGCCGCTTACCCCAACCGCATCCTGAACATCCACCCCAGCCTGATTCCCAGCTTTTGCGGCCCCGGCTACTATGGCCTGAAAGTGCATGAGGAAGCGCTGAAGCGCGGCGTGAAAGTGACCGGCGCTACCGTCCACTTTGTCAACGAAGTGTGTGACGGCGGGCCCATCCTGCTGCAAAAAGCCGTGGAAGTGCAGCCCGGCGATACCCCCGAAGTGCTGCAGAAGCGCGTGATGGTGGAAGCCGAATGGAAGTTGCTGCCCCAGGCCATTGCCATGGTGTGCAATGGCGAAGCCTGACCGAACAAGGAGGATTCCCGCATGAAAAAGAATCTTTATACTTATCTGGCCGGTAACGAATATCCCGGCCGCGGCATCTGCATCGGCCGTTCGCCGGACGGCACCAAGGCCATGATTGCTTACTGGATCATGGGCCGCAGCGCCAACAGCCGCAACCGCGTGTTTGACGCCATCCCCGGCGGCATCCGCACGGTAGCCGCAGACCCCGCCAAGCTGGAAGATCCCCACCTGATCATCTATAACCCGGTTCTGACCCTGAACGATACCACCATTGTGACCAACGGTGACCAGACGGATACCATTTACCGCTACATGCGGGATAACCTGTTCCCTGGTTACGGCTTTGAAGCAGCCCTTGCCACCCGCACTTTTGAGGACGATGCTCCCAACTTTACCCCCCGCATTTCCGGCGTTGTGGATATGCGTCGCGGCGGCTACAAGCTGAGCATCCTGAAAAGCTGCGATGGCAACCCCGCCAGCGTGCAGCGCCAGACCTTTGACTATCCGCAGCCCGTTGCAGGCGAAGGCCAGCTGATTACCACCTACCAGAAAAACGGCTCCCCCATCCCCAGCTTTGCCGGTGAGCCGCTGCGCGTGACACTGGACCAGAACGATGCCGACGAATTTGCCGGAAAGTTGTGGGAAGCCCTGAACGAAGATAATAAGGTCAGCCTGTTTGTGCGTGCCATCACGCTGGAAACCGGCGATTATGAAGATGTGATCCTGAACAAATACAACACGGTGGAGGGCTGAACTTATGAACGAATTCCAGCTGAAATACGGCACCAACCCCAACCAGAAGCCTGCCCGCATTTTTATGGCAGACGGTTCTGATCTTCCCGTTACCATTTTGAATGGCAAGCCGGGCTACATCAACTTTCTAGATGCGTTCAACAGCTACCAGCTGGTGCGCGACCTGAAAAAAGCCCTGGGCCAGCCTGCTGCTGCCAGCTTTAAGCATGTTTCCCCCGCCGGTGCCGCCATTGGCCTGCCACTGGACGAAACGCTGAGAAAGATGTATCATATTAGTGCAGAGGCTGAGCTTTCTCCCCTGGCCTGCGCTTATGCCCGCGCCCGCGGTGCGGACCGCATGTCCAGCTTTGGTGACTGGATCGCCCTGTCTGATGTGTGCGACCTTGCCACCGCAAAGCTGATCCAGCACGAAGTTTCGGACGGCATCATTGCCCCCGGCTATGACGCCGACGCCCTGGAAGTGCTGAAATCCAAAAAGAAAGGCAACTACAACATCGTTGCCATTGATCCGGATTATATCCCCGCTCCGCTGGAGCGCCGCACCGTATTCGGTGTCACCTTTGAGCAGGGCCGCCAGGATCTGGAGATCAGCGTGGATACCATGCTGCAAAACTTTGTAACCGAGAACAAGACGGTGACCGATGCCCAGAAGCGCGATCTGATCATGAGCCTGATCGTGCTGAAATACACCCAGTCCAACTCCGTCTGCTATGTGCAGGACGGCCAGACCATCGGTGTGGGCGCAGGCCAGCAAAGCCGCATCCACTGCACCCGCCTGGCAGGCCAGAAAGCCGACAACTGGCAGCTGCGCCATATGCCCAAGGTTCTGGACCTGCCGTTCCGCGAGGATATCTCCAAGCCCAACCGCGATAACGCGATTGATGTTTACATCGGCGATACCCCGGAGGATGTGATTGGGGATGACGTTTGGGCCGAAACCTTTACTGTGCAGCCTGCCCCCTTGACTGCCGAGGAAAAGAAAGCCTGGCTGAGCAAGGTAACGAATGTTGCCCTGGGCAGTGATGCATTCTTCCCCTTTGGGGACAACATTGAGCGCGCCCGCCGCAGCGGTGTGACCGCCATTGTGCAGCCGGGCGGCTCCATCCGCGATGATCAGGTTATTGCCACCTGCAACAAGTACGGCATTGCCATGGCGTTCTGTGGTATCCGGCTGTTCCACCACTAAGCAAAAACGAAGTTTTTGCTAAATAATAAATAATAAAAAATAATTAAGAATGAAGGTGTGCCGCAAGCGGCACGGTTTTGGATATTAGAGTTCTAATATTTTTTAAGCGGTGCGCAGCAACGCGGTCCACCTTCATTATTCTTTATTCATTATTCTTTTTTCATTTCAAGCTAAGGAGTTTGCCATGAAAATTCTGGTTGTTGGCGGCGGCGGGCGTGAACACGCCATTATCCGCGCGCTGAAAAAAAGCCCCGACTGCGGCGATATCTGGTGTGCCCCTGGCAACGGCGGCATTGGTTACGATGCCACCTGCAAAAACATCTCTGCAACGGATGTAGACGCCATGGTCGCCTTTGCCAAGGCAGAAGCCTTTGATTATGTTGTTGTTGCACAGGACGATCCCCTTGCCCTTGGCATGGTGGATGCTTTGGCCAAGGTGGGCATCCCTGCTTTTGGCCCGGATGCCGCTGCCGCCCGCATTGAAGCCAGCAAGGTATTCAGCAAGGACCTGATGAAAAAATACGGCATTCCCACCGCCGGCTATGAAACCTTTGACGACCCCGCCAAGGTGATGGATTACATCCGCAGCAAGGGCAAGTACCCGGTTGTTATCAAGGCGGATGGCCTGGCGCTGGGCAAAGGCGTGCTGATCTGCCAGAATGAGCAGGAAGCCGCCGATGGCGTAAAGGAAATCATGCTGGACAAAAAGTTCGGCGCTTCCGGCAACCATGTTGTGGTGGAAGAATTTTTGACCGGGCCGGAAGTCAGCGTGCTGTCCTTCTGTGATGGCAAAACCGTCAAGCCGATGGTTTCCAGCATGGACCACAAGCGCGCTTTGGACCATGACGAGGGCCTGAACACCGGCGGCATGGGCACCGTTGCCCCCAACCCCTGCTACACCCCCGCCATTGCCGCCGAGTGCATGGAGAAGATTTTCCTGCCTACGGTTGCCGCCATGCAGGCAGAGGGTTGCCCCTTTAAGGGCTGCCTGTACTTTGGCCTGATGCTGACCCCGGACGGCCCCAAGGTGATTGAATACAACTGCCGCTTTGGCGACCCCGAAACCCAGGTAGTACTGCCCCTGCTGGAAAGCGACCTGCTGACCGTGATGCAGGCCTGCACCAACGGCACGCTGGACAAGACCGAGGTCAAGTTCAGCGATGGCGCTGCCGCCTGTGTGGTGCTGGCTTCCGGCGGATACCCCGTTGCCTATGAAAAGGGCAAGGAGATCACCGGCCTGGAGAATGGCCAGGTGCCCGGTGCTGCCGATGTGACCGTATACCATGCCGGTACCGCCATCAAGGATGGCAAGCTGGTTACCAACGGCGGCCGCGTGCTGGGTGTAACGGCAACCGCCGCCACCCTGCCCGAAGCCCTGAAAAAGGCTTACGCCGCTGCTGACTGCATCCATTTTGACAAACTGCACCGCCGCAGTGATATTGGTGCCCGTGCCCTTGCGGCAATGAAAGCACAGGAGGGTTAAACAAGAATGGTTTACCGCATTTATGTAGAAAAGAAGCCCGGCTTTGACGGCGAAGCCCAGGGCCTGAAGCATGAACTGGTTGAGCTGGTTGGTATTAAGGGCCTGAAAGCTCTGCGCCTGTTGAACCGCTATGATGTGGAAGGCATTGACCGCGACCTGTTTGAGAAAGCCATCCCCACCGTGTTCAGCGAACCGCCAGTCGATGTGACCTATACCGAGCTGCCCACCGCCAAGACGGTGTTTGCTGTGGAGTATCTGCCCGGCCAGTTTGACCAGCGTGCAGATTCTGCTTCCGAGTGTATCCAGCTGCTGAGCCAGGGCGAGCGTCCGTCTGTGCGCAGTGCCCGCATCTACCTGCTGGACGGCGAGCTGAGCGCAGAGGATCTGGAAGCCATCAAGAAGTACGTCATCAACCCGGTGGAAGCCCGCGAGGCCAGCCTGGACACCCGCGATACCCTGAAAATGGAATTTGCCGTGCCCACCGCTGTGGAAACCCTGAACGGCTTCTGCGCTTTGGATGACGCTGCGTTGGAGAATTTCCGCAATGAAAAGGGCCTGGCCATGGACCATGCCGACATTGTGTTCTGCCAGAACTACTTCAAATCTGAACAGCGCGACCCGACCATTACCGAAATCCGCCTGATCGATACCTACTGGTCTGACCACTGCCGTCACACCACCTTCGGCACCATCCTGAACGATGTCAAGATTGACGACGAAGTTGTGCAGGCTGCATTTGACCGTTACATGGCCCTGCGTGCCGAGACCGGCCGCGATAAAAAGAACCGCACCCTGATGGACCTGGCCACCATCGGCGCCAAGGCCCTGAAACAGCGCGGCATCCTGCAGAACCTGGACGAGAGCGAAGAGATCAATGCCTGCACCGTCAAGATCAAGTGCGATGTGGACGGCGAATTGCAGGATTGGCTGTTCCTCTTCAAGAACGAGACCCACAACCACCCCACCGAGATTGAGCCGTTCGGCGGCGCTGCTACCTGCATCGGCGGTGCCATCCGTGACCCGCTGTCCGGCCGCAGCTATGTTTACCAGGCCATGCGCGTGACCGGCGCAGGCGACCCGCTCAAGCCGGTTGCCGAAACCATGCCCGGCAAGCTGCCCCAGCGCAAGCTGGTTACCACTGCTGCTGCCGGTTATTCCAGCTATGGCAACCAGATCGGCCTTGCCACCGGCCAGGTTGCTGAACTGTACCACCCCGGCTATGTGGCAAAGCGTATGGAGATCGGCGCTGTTGTGGGTGCTACCCCGGCCAGCCATGTCCGCCGCGAAGAGCCCCAGCCCGGCGATGTGATCATCCTGCTGGGCGGCCGCACCGGCCGTGACGGCATTGGCGGCGCTACCGGCTCCAGCAAGGCCCACAAGCTGACCAGCCTGGAAACCTGCGGTGCCGAGGTTCAGAAGGGCAACGCCCCCATTGAGCGTAAGCTGCAGCGCCTGTTCCGCCGCGAGGACGCCTGCTGCATGATCAAGCGCTGCAACGACTTTGGCGCAGGCGGCGTTTCCGTTGCCATCGGCGAGCTGGCCGACGGCCTGAACATTGACCTGAACAAAGTTACCAAGAAGTACGAGGGCCTGGACGGCACCGAGCTGGCTATCAGCGAAAGCCAGGAGCGCATGGCTGTTGCCGTTGCCGCTGAGGATGCCGAAAAGTTCATTGCCCTTGCCAATGAGGAAAACCTGGAAGCCACCGTGGTTGCTACCGTTACCGAGGAAAAGCGGATGCGCGAAAACTGGAACGGCGTTGCCATCGTGGACCTTTCCCGCGAGTTCCTGAACTCCAACGGTGCCGAGCGCCATGCCGATGTGCATGTTCTGCCCGGCACGGTATGGCAGCCCCAGTGGGCCGGTTCCACCTTTGCCGAAAAGCTGGAAAACCTGGTTGGCGACCTGAACGTTTGCAGCCAGAAAGGCCTGGGCGAGCGGTTTGACTCCACCATCGGCGCTTCCACCGTGCTGATGCCTTACGGCGGTAAATACCAGCTGACCCCCACCATGGCCATGGCTGCCAAACTGCCGGTGGATGGCGAAACCACCACCTGTTCCGGCATGGCCTGGGGCTTTAACCCCTATCTGACTGAAGCGGACCCCTACCGCGGCGCTTACATGGCCGTTGTGGAAAGCGTGACCAAACTGGTTTGCGCCGGTTTCCGCCACAAGGATATGTACCTGACTTTCCAGGAATATTTTGAGCACCTGAACACTGCCCCCGAACGCTGGGGCAAGCCGCTGGCCGCCCTGCTTGGCGCGCTGGATGCCCAGATGGGCCTTGGCATTGCTTCCATCGGCGGCAAGGACAGTATGTCCGGCAGCTTTGAAGGCCTGGATGTTCCCCCCACGCTGGTCAGCTTTGCCACCGCCATTGGCAACACCGCCAACGTCATGAGCCCTGAGTTCAAGAAAGCCAACAGCTCTGTTGTCATCCTGAAGCCGCAGTACAAGGACGGCATGCCGGAGATCGGCAGCCTGCTTTCCATCTACAAGATCGTGGAGCAGATGATCGACGAAGGCAAGGTGCTGGCCGCAGCAACGCCGGGTTACGGCGGCGTTGCCGAAGCACTGTTCAAGATGTGCGTCGGCAACCACGTGGGCCTGTCCCTGAGCCGCGATATCAACCTGGACGACCTGTTCAAGCCCTGCTATGGCGCAGTTATTCTGGAGCTTCTGGATGCTTCTGCCGGTGAATTCCTCGGTTCCACCACCGTGGATTACGTCATCAACGTCAACGGCGAAAACATCGACCTGCAGCGCCTGCAGGATGTATGGGAAGCAAAGCTGCAGCCTGTCTTCCCCTACCTCAAGGCTGGCGAGGAAGTTAAATCCCTGGAATACAAGGTCAACTGCTTCCAGCGCGTTGCCCCGGCTGTGCGCCTGGCCACCCCGCGCGTTATCATCCCTGTGTTCCCCGGCACCAACTGCGAATACGACACTGCACGCGCATTCCGCCGCGCCGGTGGCGACCCGCACATTCTGGTGTTGAAGAACCTGACCCCCGCCGACGTTGCCGCCAGCTGCGAAGCCCTGGTGAAAGAGCTTGACCAGAGCCAGATTCTGATGCTGCCGGGCGGTTTTTCCGGCGGCGATGAGCCGGACGGCTCCGCCAAGTTCATTGCGGCGTTCTTCCGCAACCCCGCTGTGGCCGATGCCGTCAACCGTCTGCTGAACCAGCGTGACGGCCTGGCACTCGGCATCTGCAACGGCTTCCAGGCATTGATTAAGCTGGGCCTTGTGCCTTATGGCGAGATCCGCCCGATTACCGAGAACGACCCGACCCTAACCTTTAACACCATCCACCGCCACCAGAGCATGCTGGTGCGCACCCGCGTAGCTTCCAACAAGAGCCCCTGGCTGAGCGAATGCAATGTGGATGATGAACACCTGATCGCCATCAGCCACGGCGAAGGCCGCTTTGTCTGCAATGACGGCCTGCTGCAGCAGCTGATTAACAACGGCCAGGTTGCCACCCAGTATGTTGACCTGAACTGCGTGCCCACCATGGATATGCGCTACAACCCCAACGGGTCTGTGCTGGCCATTGAGGGCATTACCAGCCCGGACGGCCGCGTGTTCGGCAAGATGGGCCATTCTGAGCGCAGCGGCGACAGCCTGTACAAAAACGTTACCGGCGACAAGTACCAGCCGATTTTTGAAGGCGGCGTGAACTACTTCAAACTGTAAGACATGCTGTAAGAAAGGAAACCCGACCAATGGCACATGATCGTTATATTTCTCCGTTTTCCACCCGTTATGCTTCCGATGAGATGCAGTATACTTTCTCGGACGATAACAAGTTCCGCACCTGGCGCAGGCTGTGGATTGCGCTGGCCAAGGCTGAGCAGAAGCAGGGCCTGGACATTACCGATGAACAGATTGCCGAGCTGGAAGCCCACAAGGATGACATCAATTACGAGGAAGCCGTTGCCCGCGAAAAGTTGGTGCGCCACGATGTCATGAGCCATGTTTACGCTTACGGCCTGCAGTGCCCCAAGGCAAAGGGTATCATCCACCTGGGTGCTACCAGCTGCTATGTTGGCGATAACACTGATGTTATCATCATGCGCGAAGGCCTGCAGCTGGTGCGCAAAAAGCTGATCGGCGTGCTGGCCAACCTGGCCGATTTTGCCGAGCAGTACAAGGATATGCCCTGCCTGGCTTACACCCACTGCCAGCCCGCCCAGCTGACCACCGTTGGCAAGCGCGCTACCCTGTGGATGAACGAGTTCTACATGGACCTGCAGGAGATTGACCACCAGATCAGCCAGCTGGCCCTGCGCGGCGTTAAGGGTACCACCGGCACCCAGGCCAGCTTTATTGAGCTGTTCAACGGCGATTCTGCCAAGGTCAAGGCAGTGGAAGCCGATGTGTGCGCCCAGATGGGCTTTGACAAGGTCGTGCCCGTCTGCGGCCAGACCTACAGCCGCAAGGTGGACTACAATGTGCTTTCCGCCATTGCCGGTCTTGCCCAGAGCGCCATGAAGATGGCCACCGACATCCGCCTGTTGGCCAACTTTAAGGAGATGGAGGAGCCGTTTGAAAAGAACCAGATCGGTTCTTCCGCCATGCCGTACAAGCGCAACCCCATGCGCTGCGAACGCATCTGCGCGCTTTCCCGCTACCTGATGGTGGATGTGCTGAACCCCGCCATCACCGCCGGCACCCAGTGGTTTGAGCGCACGCTGGACGACAGCGCCAACAAGCGCGTTGCCATGGCTGAGGGCTTCCTTGCCACCGACGCTATCCTGAACATCATGCTCAACGTCACCGATGGCATCGTGGTGTATCCCAAGGTGGTGCGCAGCCGTCTGATGGCAGAGCTGCCCTTCATGGCCAGCGAGAACATCATGATGCAGGCTGTGGAAAAGGGCGGCAACCGTCAGGAGCTGCACGAGCGTCTGCGCCAGCACGCCATCGCCGCCGGCAAGCAGGTCAAGGAAGAGGGCCTGCCCAACGATATGGTGGACCGTATTGCTGCCGACCCTGCCTTTGGCCTGACCCGCGAGGAGATCGTGGCGGGCCTTGTGCCGGAGAACTTTGTGGGCCGTGCACCCCAGCAGGTGGAGGAGTTTATCGCCAACGTCCTGCAGCCCATCTTCGATGCTGACCCCGAGGATGTGGAGCAGCACGCCTCCCTGAGCGTCTGATAACAAGATCAATTGCAAAAAGGAGAAGCCCACGGGCTTCTCCTTTTTGCGTTTGTGCCTTGCACGATTTTGTCTGTCATGTTACACTGAGGGCATCATCAACAAAGGAGAACCGCTTATGCGTTTGGATAAATATCTGGCTGAGACAGCCCAATGCACCCGCTCAGCAGCCCGCACCCTGGTGCAGAAAGGGCGGGTGCATGTAAACGGCGCTGTGTGCAAAAAGGCCGACACCCAGCTGTCGGAGGCAGATGTAGTCTGTCTGGATGGCGCGCCGCTGCGTTACCAGCAGTTTGTATACCTGATGGTCAACAAGCCTGCGGGAGTCGTCAGCGCCCGGGAAGATGCCCGGGATACCACGGTGGTGGATCTGCTGGGGGACGCATACCCCCGCCGTCAGCTTTTCCCTGCCGGGCGTCTGGACAAGACCAGCACCGGTTTTGTGCTGCTGACGGATGACGGTGTATTTGCACACGAGATCCTGGCCCCGAAACGCCACGTGCCCAAACGGTACACCGTTACGCTGGACACCCCCCTGACCCAGGAAATGACAGATGGCTTTGCCGCCGGTGTCACGCTGGCAGATGGCACAGCGCTTTCGCCGGCTCAGGTGCAGGCGCTGTCTCCCGATGGACTGCAGGTGCAGGTGGTGCTGCGCCAGGGCGTATA
>ENA-ORTI01002735-ORTI01002735.1-human-gut-metagenome-genome-assembly--contig:-NODE-2735-length-14843-cov-2.423181_pt1 | contig 14843 bp, 9 predicted proteins | sample MGYA00242071_ERZ509191 | MGnify/ENA primary metagenome ERZ509191 (study PRJEB26280, sample SAMEA2338832) | human gut metagenome | biome: human gut; feature: human-associated habitat; material: faeces...
TATTATACACAAAAAGCTGTAAAATTCAACGTAATTTTTTACAGCTTAAATTGTATCTTTTTCAAAAACAGAAAACCGGCTAAGCGTTTAATTCTCTCTTAAATGTGCGGATATATTCTTTTGCCACATCCAGATTATAACCGTTTTCTTCCATAAGTTCAATAAAATGTGTTCCGACAATGCAGCCATCAATCGTATCTTTTAATCCGGCTACGTCTTCTGCTGTGCGGATTCCGAATCCCATCATGACAGGGATCTTTGATACGGCTTTTACATTTTCCAGATACTTTCTTACGTTTTTGTGGAAATGTGCTGCCTGTCCGGTTACCCCCATAGAAGATACACAGTAGACATAACCTCTTGCATTTTCTAAGATCATTGGGATTCTGTCTGCGGATACTGGTGCGACAAGCTGAATGAGGATTGGCGCATTTTCTGTGTTGTCGAGTGCTTCTACTAATTCGAACTGTTCTTCTTTTGGAAGATCTGGGATGATAAGACCATCTACGCCGACTTCTGCACATTTCCTGGCAAATGCGTCTACGCCGTAGTAAAGGATAGTGTTATAGTACATCATAAATACGAGTGGCACATCGCAGTCTTTTCTTACTTCTTCTACCGCTGCAAATACACCTTTTAAGTTTGTTCTTTTACAGATGGAACGATAGGATGCATCCTGGATAACCGGACCGTCTGCGGTTGGATCGGAAAATGGAATTCCTAACTCGATAATATCAATTCCTGCTTCTGCCTGTGCTTTGATTAATGCTTTTGTGCCTTCCATATCCGGCAGACCGGCAGTCATATATGTCACAAATGCTTTTTCATTTTTATTTTGTAATTCTTCCATTCTTTTTTCAATGCGGTTCATTTTTCTATCCTCCTCTTTTATTTATCTTTAAAATACTCTGCAATCGTATGTACGTCCTTGTCTCCACGTCCGGAAAGGTTTACAACCATAATCTGGTCTTCTGTCATTGTTTTTGCCTTTTTAAATGCGTATGCTAATGCATGGGCGCTCTCGATTGCCGGGATGATTCCTTCTTCGCGGCAAAGCTCTCGGCGTCCATGGCGCTGTCAAAGCACAGCACCTGCTCCAGCTCCGAGTCCAGGAAGGTGTTGAGCCGGGAGAGGACGGGACGGGAACCGCTGGCGAAGCTCGGGTGGACCGATGTCGCGCGGTTCTCGCTGCTGGGTGTGCCCGCGGTGAACCTGGGCGCGGGGAGCCCGCTGCTTGCGCACAAGCATGACGAGCAGATCGCCGAAAGCGAGTTGGCGACCATGGCCGGCATCCTGGAGGACTGGCTCACCGGCCGCGCGTGAGCGGGGTTCGGGCGCGGAGGTCGGCATCCGTGCCATCGAATAGTGTGCGGACGGCTGCCCGCACAACGCTGTCAGTTGGCGCTGCAGGTTTTGTCGACGATGTCGTCGCCGTCCGCATCGGTGACGATGATACGGATCCTGACACCGTTCGCGGAGCGAAAGCGTCTGCGTACAAGCATGGGCTGAGCGTTGTCGCCACGCCAAAAGAACGTTGAATATGGTGAGATGGTCATGGCCGGTCAAATTGTGTGCCATACTTAAAGATGGTGGTTCTGCAAACCACCTGAGCGTGAAAGGCGTCGATCCCCTCGCATGCATGAAGATGCGCGAGCGCTGGTGTCCGCCGAAGCACGCACACGGACTTTTAACGGATTTGCTTCCTGCGGGCGCAAGCGTAGCGCGGCCACGGTGAGAGCGTGGTGTGAGACCGCATGAGGCCATGAGTGTGCGACGTGGTGCAGCACGTCGTGAGGAGTATCGTGCCTAGTGTGAACGATAACGGTTTCAGTCGTGACGAAACCGAAGAACAGCAGCCTACCCACGCCGATGCGGCCCAGTCGCCTGATTCGGCCGATAAAACGCCTGCGGCGCCGCGTCGTCGTCGCGGTGGCCGCCGCGTGGTTCGTGGCGCCGGTGCCGCCGGTGCCGCGGTCGCGCTGAAGGTCGAGGACCATTCCGCTCCGCTGTTCGCGGAACCCGTGGTGGAGCAGCCCCTTCCCCGTCGTCGCCGCTCGAAGGCGGCCGACGAATCGCCGGAGGCCAACGAGCCGGAGACCGCCGCATCGGCCGATTCCGAAAAGAAGGATGATGCGCGGCACGCCAAGGCCGACGGCAAGTCTCGGTCCGCGTCGCGCTCCTCGAAAGCGACGAAGCGCCATGACGATGACGCCGATCAGGCCGAACCCCGGCGCACCCGCGTGCGTCGTCGCACCGCCATGTTCTCCTCGCGCGAGGACGCTTCGCCGGCCGTTCCGGGCGAGCCGTCGGATGACGACCTCGGCGTCGATACCGGCACCGATATCATCGTCCGCGATGATTCCGCCGATCTGTCCCGCGCCCTGGATGTCGTTAGCACGCTGCCGCAACCTGCGCCGCGCGCTCACGCGATGACGTCCGTGCTGTTCCAGGAGCCGGTGCTGCCCGTGCCGGAAATCGTGCGCGACGCGCGCGATGACGACCGCGAGGATGACGACCGCGACAGCCGCGGCGGTGGCAAGTCCCGTCGCTCGCGCAATGGTCGTGTGTCACGTGACGGCGCGCAGGGGGACAAGGACAAGAGCGCTTCCTCCCGTCGCGATATCGACGGTCTGAGCCACATCGAGCGCGTCGACAGCTTCGATACCGACGACAGCCGCAGCCGTGACGAATCCGGCGAGGCCGACGAGCCGGTGCGTTCGTCGCGCCGCAACCGTCGCCTGAACGCGCAGGAGCGCCGTGCGGCCGCCGAAGTGGAGCAGATCGAGGAGGACCTGGAGCTCGACGGCATCTCCTATACGCCGGTCGACGACGAGGAGCCCTCCGAGGATTCGGGCACGAGATCCCGTCGCCGTCGCCGCTCCCGTCAGAACCGTGCCGACGACAGCCGCGGCAACGGCGAGTCGGACAGCAGCCAGTCCGCGGCGCAGCAGGACGAGCCGGCCAAGCCGTCGTCCCGCCGCACACGCGACGAGGAAGAAGACGATGACTCCAACGTCACCCGTCGCCGTCGCCGTCGCCGCTCCCGCGCGTCCGACGAGCAGGGTGACGATGAGATGACCGTGCGCCGCTCGCGCAAGCAGCAGTACATCGACGAGATCACCGACGTCGAGGGCTCCACCCGACTGGAGGCGAAGAAGCAGCGCCGCCGCGACAACCGCCGCGAGCGCAGCCGCCAGAGCCAGCTGGTCGAGCAGGACTTCCTCGCGCGCCGCGAGCACGTGAACCGTCTCATGGTGGTGCGCGAACGCGGCCATCACACGCAGATCTCCGTCATCGAGGACAACGTGCTCGTCGAGCATTACGTCTCCGACATCCAGGAGGTCGCCACGGTCGGCAACATCTACCTCGGCCGCGTGCAGAACGTGCTGCCGAGCATGGAGGCGGCGTTCGTCGACATCGGCCAGTCCCGCAACGGCGTGCTGTATGCCGGTGAGGTGAACTGGGACGCGACCCGCCTCGAAGGGCAGCCGCGCCGCATCGAGCTGGCGTTCAAATCTGGCGACCCGGTGCTCGTGCAGGTCACCAAGGATCCGATCGGCCACAAGGGCGCAAGGCTTACCTCGCAGGTCACCTTGGCCGGCCGTTTCCTCGTGCTGGTGCCGTCCGGCGGCATGACCGGCGTGAGCCGCAAGCTGAGCGAGCGTGAGCGCGCCCGCCTGAAGAACATCGTGTCGAAGGTCGCGCCGAAAGACATGGGCGTGATCATTCGTACCGCAGCGGAAGGCGCCTCCGAAGAGGCGATCACCAAGGATCTTGAAAGCCTGGTGCGCCAGTGGGAACGCATCACCTCCAAGCGAGACGAATTCCTGCACGGCAAGCGTCCGAAGCTGCTGCAAGGCGAGCCGGACGTGGCCATCCGCGTGGTGCGCGACATCTTCAACGACGACTTCAGCAAGCTCATCGTGGAAGGTGACAAGGTCTACGACCGTATCGAGGAATACCTTGACACCATGGCCCCCGACTTGAAGGACAAGCTGGAGAAGTGGGACCCGGCCGAGCATGAAGGCAAGGACGTGTTCGACAAGTGGTCCATCGACTCCCAGCTGCGTAAGGGCATGGAGCGTCAGGTCTACCTGCCGTCCGGCGGCTCGATTGTCATCGATCGCACCGAAGCCATGACCACCATTGACGTGAACACCGGCCGCTTTATCGGCAAGGGCAAGTCCTTGGAAGAAACGGTGACGCGTTGCAACCTGGAGGCGTCTGAAGAGATCGCCCGCCAGCTGCGCCTGCGCGATATCGGTGGCATGGTGATGATCGACTATGTGGATATGGTCATGCCCGCCAACCGCGATCTGGTGCTGCGCCGCTTGGTCGAATGCTTGGCACGCGACCGCACCAAGCATCAGGTGGCCGAAGTCACCTCGCTCGGTTTGGTGCAGATGACCCGCAAGCGCATCGGCCAGGGTCTGGTCGAGGCGTTCTCCGAGGAATGCCCGACCTGCAAGGGCCGCGGCTTCATCCTCCATGACGAACCGACCGTTTCGGCGGATTACGACGATCCGTACGCCCTGAAGGGCGGCGATCCGTTCGTCAAGACCAACAAGCATGGCCATGGCACGGACGTGCAGGTGCCGAAGGGCTCCTCGCCGGACGTGAAGGGCAAACTCGCGCAGATCGCGGCGGCAGCCGTGGCCGCCAACAATGCGGACCTGGGCGAGGAAGAACAAGAAGAATAAAGGAAAATCCCGGTATGTCAACCTGACACGCCGGGAGCAGACTTGCGGTTGTACGCGGGTATGTGTAGATTAGATTGCTGGTGTCTGGCCGCGAGGCTCGAACGTGCCGGGCAGTAAGCTTTCCAAGTTAATAAAGGAACGGATATGTACGCGATTGTGAAGGCCGGCGGCCATCAGGAAAAGGTCGAGGTCGGTGACGTCATCCTCGTCAACCGTCTCGACGCCAAGAAGGGCGACACCGTGGAGTTCCCGGCTGCCCTCGTGGTGGACGGCTCCAAGGTCATCCTCGGTGCCAAGGATCTCGCCAAGCTCACCGTCAAGGCTGAGGTTGTCAACGATGAGGCCAAGGGTCCGAAGATCAGCATCATGAAGTACAAGAACAAGACCGGCGTTGCTCGTCGCAAGGGCCATCGCCAGCAGCTGACTCTCGTCAAGATCACGGCTATCGCCTGATTCGCGTAGGGTTAGAGTCAAGGACCGAAAGGAACAGACATGGCACATAAGAAGGGCGCGTCCAGCTCGCGCAACGGTCGCGATTCAAACGCGCAATACCTCGGTGTGAAGAAGTTCGGCGGCGAAGCCGTCGTGGCCGGCAACATCATCGTTCGTCAGCGTGGCACCAAGTTCCACCCGGGCGAGAACGTCGGCATGGGCAAGGACCACACCCTGTTCGCCCTCAAGGACGGCAGCGTGAAGTTCGGTGTGCGTCGTGACCGCAAGGTTGTCGACGTCATCGCCTGAGCGATATAGCGTCAAGCTTTTTTCAAGCCGCGCCCGTAAGGACGCGGCTTTTTTGTAAGGTAATCAATATGAGTGATTTTGTGGATCGAGTAACCGTCCATGTCAAGGGCGGCGATGGGGGCAACGGTTCGGCCGGCATCCGTCGTGAGAAATACAAGCCGTTGGCCGGCCCGAACGGTGGCAATGGCGGCGACGGTGGTTCCGTGGTGTTCGTGGCCGACACGAACGCCACCAGCCTGCTGGACTACCGGTTCATGCCGCATCGCAACGCCGGCGACGGCACGATGGGTCTGGGCGACGTCAAGGACGGCTCCAAGGGCGCCGACCTGATCCTGCCGGTGCCGCTCGGCACTGTGATCTTCGCCGCGGTCGGCGCTCAAGGCCGTCCCAAGCGTCCGGGCGAGCAGCTGGCTGATCTGCGCCATAACGGCGACAAGTTCGTCGCGGCTGCGGGCGGCGCGGGCGGTCTGGGCAACGCGGCGCTGGCCAACAAGAACGCCCAGACTCTCAGCGATATCGAGGGCGTACAGGGCCAGATCGACGACACGCAGACGCAGATTGACGAAAAGAAGGCCGAGCTCAAAAAGAAGCGCGGCGATCTTTCCGATCGCGTTTCCGCCAGCTATAAGTCGGGCGGCACCAACATTCTGTCGCTGCTGCTCGCCTCGGGTTCGTTTGAGGAACTCGTCGCCAATGCGCACTATGTTGAGAAGATCAACAAGAGCGACCGTGATGCCATCGAGGACATCCAGACCATCCAGAAAGAACTCGATACACAGAAATCTGAGCTCGAGTCGCAAAAAGCCGACTTGGAGAAGCTCAAGGACCAGCAGACTGCTCAGATGCAGGACATGCAGGCCAAGCAGCAGGAGGTCCAGACGGTTCTGAACGGCCTCTCCGACGATGTCAAGGAGCTCATGGCCCAGCGCGATTCCGAGATTCTCGCTGCCGCTCAGGCCGAGGAGGCTGCCAAGAAGGCTGCCGCTGCCGCGGCTGCCGCGAACAAGAACAATTCCTACTCGGGTGGTTCAAGCTCGGGTGGCGGATCGTATGCGCCCGGAACTCCGCAACAGAATGCCGGCTCGGGCAAGCAGCAGGCCGTCGTCAACGCGTGCTACTCCACGCCTTCGCCGGGTCAGAACTGGTGCGCGGCGTGGGTCACCAACGTTTTCCGCAACGCCGGCGTCGGTTACTTTGGCGGCAACGCGTGCGATATGTTTAATGCATGGTGCTATAGCTCCGATCGCTCGGCGCTGCAGGTGGGCATGATTGTTGCCGACTCATCGCATAGCGGTACCGGCATGCCGGGCCTGATCTATGGCCACGTGGGCATCTACGTTGGCGGCGGCATCGTTATGAGTAACGAGGGCGCCATCACGTCGAGGTCGCTTGACTCGTTCATTGGGTTCTACGGCACTGGCTCTGGCGTGCGCTGGGGCTGGCTTGGCGGTATTGCGCTGTCGTAAAGTCGACTGGGCCGCGTGCCCGCCCGCAATATATTTGATTGCCTGCTCGGGCAGTCCTGCGCAAGACGAAGGCCACATTAAGTGGCCTTCTTTGCGTGCGGAACTCGCGATGAACTTCGTGCCCCGCCGTCCGGGAGGACGCCTCTTTATTGATGGGAGGCCTGATAGGTCGATGGTTCCGTGCCCGGATGCGTCCAAAGTGGGACGGGCTTTCCGGATGGTCAGGCTTTCGAAAAATGCGTCCCGGAATTTGCCTTTGGAATGGGACGTAGTTTCCCGTTGAGGTGCTTTGCGGAAAGTGCATCCCACTCTGGGCGGTCGAAGTGGGACACACTTTCCCAAAGGCGCTCCAACGGGAAATTGCGTCCCATTATTCGGTCAAGAAATGGGATGCAGTTTCCCGATGAGGCACTCGACGGAAAATACATCCCAGAAATGGCCTTTGAGCTGGGATAAGATTTCCGCGGCATCTCGGATTCTCAAAAATGAGACACGCCGTTGGCGAAAATGAGACACGTGATATCGGGCATCGGACGTATCATTTGCAAAAATGAGTCCGCTCCACTCGAATAAAGCGAGGTCCCTCATGTACGTTCCACACCCCCGTATCCGTAGGCTGTCGAAAATCCCGCTTGTTGGGACGGCGGCGCTTGCTGCGTTGATCGCCACGAGCGTCGCCTGCTTCACGGCCACGCCCCAGGTTGCCCAGGCGGCAGACGCGCCCGCAATCACCGATATGACCGAGCAGGATTATCAAGCCCTGGGTCTGGGCACGGGCGAGGACATTCCGGCCGATACCGTTGGCCCCTATTCCACTGATACCCCCACGACGTTTGCCACGCGCAGCGAGGTCTATATGGCAGCTAACGGTAGCCATGGCAATCGCTACACTCTGCGCGACAAGCTCGAGAACGTCGAGCGCGGTGACATTGGCGGCAGCAGCAAACTCACCGATGGCTATGGAAGTGTGTGGGGCGCCGCAAAGTTCTGGCAAAACGTCAACAACTTCGATACGAACAGCGATCTCTACAAGCATAGCGACTACGGTGGCGGCACCTGGTCGTACCTAAGCAACAATGAGTCCTCAACAGTACTCGCCAACGACAACAACGGTTTCTCGGGCATTCACGCCACGAGTGTTGAGTTCTGCAGCGACGCCAGCACGGGCAAAAAGAGCCGCGTTGCCGAGCTCCGTGCCTACGGCGACAGTTCCTCCACGACGATTGACGGCAAGTCATACGCCGGAAAGGTTGAGCTGGTCCTCTACTCGTTTAGCAACGGGCGTACGCGCACTCTCGACACACACCTGCCGGTGACGGTCAACACTAATATGATGTACGAAGGCCGTTTTAAGTACCTGGATGCCGGTTACCTGCAAGAGCACGACGCCGTCTTTGATGTCGAGGCGGGCGATGTCGATGGCGACGGCATCGACGAGCTTTTTGTCTACGCGGGCTGCTATGTCGACGAGAACGGCGTGCGCAAGGCTGTAGTCGACATGTATGACTTGGAGGGCGGCAACTGGAAGCAAAGCGTCGTCAAGATCGATGCCGGTAACGCCGCGGACTACACCACGCACAACAAGGGCGGGAACGACTCCTGGACGCAGCTTCAGTCAGCTCCTGTCGTTTCGCTAGCGGCCGGCGACCTCGATCGCGATTTTTGCGATGACCTCGCCATCGTGGTCTCGGCACCCTACGGCAAGAAGAATATTGATAAGTCGACGCATTGCGAGCTGTTTTCGTGGGATGCATCCAAGGGTGCGCTCGTCCATGTCGATGCTCTGGGCGACGCGGGCGCAATCTCCCTCTCCGCGAACGGCAAGACCATGGTCGCTGCGAATGCGACGTTCGGCACGTTTGCCGCCTACGATGAAGAAGGAAAGAAGACGGGTGAAACCGTCACGGGCCTTATTCTTGCGGGCTATGACTGGCAACGCAGCGCTTTTGATTACGGCGCTTCTGACGGCAGCAAGGGGCTGTACGGCGCGCTGTACCGCTACGCGTATTTTGACTCGGAGTCTGGCGAGTTCAAGCTTTCCGATTGTAAGGAATACAGAGACGGGCTCCTCGCCTCCTATGGGCTGATGCATGTGCCCAACAGCGCATGGAAGGATAGCGCTCAGGATAAGCGCTATCCGTGCACCTTGGCGCCTATTGCCCTTGCCACTGCCAACCTTGACGGCCTGTCCGAGCAGCTGGCGGTCGACGAGGTGCTCGTGGGCGGCGATGTGTTCCGCGACTTTGCCTGCAACACGGCACAGAGCGGGGCTCAGGGCTTGGGGTCCATGGTCGGAACCATGAGCATGAGCGGTCAGCAATACAACAGCAGCAACAAGCATGACCACAAGGGTATAGAGCAGGTGTGGATCAGCGACGTCAAGGCGGGCAGCGTCTCGGGTTCGGACCGCTATAACGAGAGCTTTATCGCCGTGGTGGGCAAGCACCGCGACGAGGACCTGCGCAAGAACGATGACTACTATTGGATGACCGCCTCGCATTTTTCGCTCGACGAGAACGGAAAGGTGCGCCGCGGCGAGGAGCAGGTGATTAGCGAGAGCAACCGTCGCGGCACTACCTACGGCACATTTATCTCGCTCGCGCTGCCCGATGTCGACAACGACAGCGTCAAGATCACGTACAAGGACCGCTACAAGGTCTATACCAACCCGCGCGTGCTTGCCGTGCTGCAGGATGCGCCCTATGTTGAGGATTTGGAGCAGGCATACGGCTATCTGGTGTTGGGCGGCACGTCATACGGAGAGGAAAAGGGCACGGGGACATCCCAGGGCTATACCATTGGCGCCGAGTTGGGCGTTGCCGTCGAGGTGCAGACCGGTCCGCCCCTGGTCGCGATGAATGCTTCAGTCGATTTTGCCGCCGAGGGATGCTATGACTACCGGAGCGAGCGCACGGTCAGCGCAAGCGTAAGCTATGAGTCACATGCCGGCGAGGGTGACAAGGCCGTGCTCTACACGATTCCGATGGTCTATTACGAGTATGAGATCGAAAATGAGGAAACTGGTGGCAAGGGCGTGATGGCGGCACCCGTGTCGCTCGGCGCGCAGACCTCGGTCGTTAATGTCGAGGCCTATGACCGCATTGCCAAACAGCACAATATGACGCCGCTCAGCTACTTTTTGACCAACCGGTCGGGAGAACCCGGAACCTATCAAACGACGCTCAACGGCGAGACTCCCGTTGGGGATTCCTTTGGCCTGGGCAAGCCTGGCGTAACGCGCGCCTACACGCACGATGGGTTTAACGGCGCCGCCGCGCAGTCGGGGGCGAGCATTGAGCAGACCATCGAAGTCGAGGAGGGCAAGGAGCAGGAGCTCGAGCTCGGCTTGACGCTGAACGGCAGCGTTGTCATGGGCGCGAAGCTCGCAAAGCACGAGTTGTTTGGCGGCCTGTGCTTTGGTGCCAACGCCGGCTTTACTACGGGTAACTCCTCGAGTGAATCGACCGAATACGGCGGCACCGTCGACAACCTGCCCGAGGCCGCGCAGGGCAAGTACGGTTTTGTGTGGCGTCTGGGCGTCAACGCGGTGGATGTCGACAAGTTCGAGGCAGACTCGGGCGACAAGCTCGGTACCAAGGACACCGACCAGTTCTGGATCGTGGGCTATGACGTTAAGGACGTCGAGATGCCCGACGCGCCGGCCGTGACGGGCTTTACGGCAAACGCCGTCGATTCGACCAGCGTTACGTTTAGCTGGGACGATGTACTCGCAAACAAGAGTGACTTTAGCTACGGCGTGGGCATGCTGCAGAGCAATGCGGCGGATGCGGTCGTCAATAGCTGGAAGATTGCCGACAACACGCAGACCTCGCTCAAGTGGGATGGGCTGCAGCCCAATACGGAGTATCGATTCGCCATCGCCGCTGTTAAGAATGGATCCACGACCGAAACAGGTATTCGCTCGGCAATCATCACGGTCAAGACCATGCCCGATGGCATGACGATGACCGTGAGCGGACCTGCGGCGGATGCTGCGGAGGGGTCGGATCTTGGATACGGCTCTTCGGTTGAGCGCACGGCGGGAAGCCACCTGACGCTCTCGGCGATTGGCCATGTGAAGCAACTCGGTGCCGACGATAGCGAAACAGGGCTGGCACCGACCTATATGTGGTACCGCAAGGGCCGCGGCGAGACAGAGTTTAAGCTCGTGGGTGCCGATGGCAACCTCGCGGCTGGAACGGCCTCAAAGCTCGAGATTGACCTGACCGCAGACGATGACGGTGCGCAGTATTACTGCCACGTGGGATACAACGACGTGGGCCTCGACACCGGCACGACGCTCGTGAATATCGAGGCCGAGGAGACGGCGCCCACAACGGTGAACGCCACCCCGATCCGCACGCGCCGCCTGTTCTCACAGGCAAGTGCGGGCGCCAAGAAGTTCCTGGACCATACGCTGGTAAACACCGCCGGCCCAACCGATTCCGAAGGCTCAAAGGACCCCGAGACTCCTGAGACCCCGACGAACCCGGACAAGCCCAAGTCCGACAACGGAGCTAAGACCGACACCAAGGTCAAGACTACGACCACAGCGAAGAACCTCGCAAACACCGGCGACCAAACATTCGCCCTAGTCGCCACCGCAGCAGCAGCGGGAGCAACGCTCGTAGTGATAGCCCTCATCATGCTGATCAAGCGCCGCAAGACCCACTAGTAGCCAGTCGAACATATCGACAACCCAAAAACCCGGGTAGCCAAAAACAGGCCACCCGGGTTTTCTGTTGAGTGGAGACTCCGCAAGAGGAAACTGCATCCCACAATTAGCGCCCGGAACGGGACACATTTCCCGTCAAGCCCTCATCCGGAAAATCCATCCCAGTTTGAGCGCCCAGACCGGGACGCACTTTCCCAACGAGCCTCAACCGGAAAATACATCCCGGAATCCAGCTGAATAGTGGGACACACTTTCCCAATCGGGTCCCAAGCGGAAACTGCATCCCATTCCAGACAAGAATTCCGGGACACACTTTCCGCAAACAAAGAAGGCCACTTAATGTGGCCTTCGTCTTGCGCAGGACTGTCCGAGCAGGGAACCTTATATGCCTCCGTCCGGACAGACGTTTCAGTTATGAACTCGCAGCTAGTCGCTACTTGATCTTGGTCGTACCCGGTGCCAGGTTGGGGTCGGTCTCGTTGGCCTCGGTCTGGAAGTGCTCGGTGTACACGTTCTTGCCGTCGCGGAACATCTCGTAGTACTGCATCTTGGCGTAATCCTCGCGCGCCTTGGTGGTGGCGGCTGCTGCTGCGTCGTCACCGGTGACGTTGGAGGAGAGCGCCCAGCGCAGGCTGGCGTCCTCGTAGCCCACGGAGTTGATGGCGGGCAGCGACTCGCGCAGCGTCATGTGCGCTTTCTGGTAGTCGGTCAGCGGTGCGCCGATCAGCTGCATGAGCTGCGTGGACAGGTAGTTGGTGGACAGGTCGTCGACCTCGCTCGTCTGGTCGCAACCGGCAACGTCGTAGTTAGCCCAGATGATGTAGTCGGTCTGCCACAAGCGCTCTTGGTGGGTGGCGTCGTCTTCGCCGGTAAACCACTTGTCGTTGAACTTGGATGGGAAGAACGGCTGATGGTCGCCCCAGAACACCACGACCACCTTGCGATCGAGTTTGTTCAGGGCATTGAGGAAGTAACGTAGCGCCTGGTCGGACTGCTCGATGCACGAGACGTACTCGTCGACATCGGAGAGCGTGCCGTCCTCAACGGTCTTGGCGTCCAGGTCGGTCGTGTCGATGTTCAGGTGCATCTGCTTGTCGACCGGCAGCAGGCCCGTGTCGTAGCCCGAGTGGTTCTGCATGGTCACGTCGAAGATAAACTGCGGATCGGCGTTCTGGTCGAGCAGCTCAAGAATCTTGTCGTAGGTAGCCTGGTCGGTCACCATGTCGCGCAGGGTGTCGGCTCCCTGGAAGTCGTTGATGGACAGGAACTGGTCAAAGCCAAAGTCCTTGTAGACGTTCTCGCGGTTCCAGTTGGTTGCGTGGTTGGGGTGCATGGCCGTGGTGGAATATCCGAGCGACTTGAACTGCTCTGCCAGGTTCCCGGTCGTTTCCATGTTGTAGATGGTGTAGGGGTACACGCCCGAGCCCAGGTTGGCCATGGAGTTGCCGGTCATAAACTCAAACTCGGTATTGGCGGTACCGCCGCCGTAGGCGCTCACATAGAGCTTGCCGCGGCTGAGGCAGTTGGACAGGCTCTTAAAGTACTGCGGGCCCTCGTAGCCGGCGCGCATATTCTGGTAGATGGATAGATCCGAGAAGGTCTCGTTCATGATGGCGATGACCGTGGGCTTCTCGCTGTCGAACTGCTCCTTTGCGGCGGCGCGCTCGTCGCTCTTGGCCGCGTCGGACTTGTCGTAGGCCTTGGCGTACTTTTTGAGCGTGGCCTTGGCATCGTCGACGGAGTAGTCGGCGGGTTTGGGCGGCTTGATGGACTGCGCCGCACTAATAAAGGCAGGCAGGTAGCCCTCGCGCCAGTAGCTCTCGAGCGGGCGCCAGGTGTAGACGGTGATGCCGAGGGTGTTGTAGTAGTCGATGAGCGTGACATGCGCGGTCACACCGCCCAGGCACAGCACCGCCACGAGCAGGTTGGTGAGCAGCATGCGCTTGGCGTTGGCGGCACCCTTCTGACGGTGCGGTGCCACCAGGCCGGCGTACTCGCATAGCAGCATGGCGATGGCGGTAAAGCCCATGGACAGCACGCAGAACAGCGAGATCGAGAAGGTGTAGCCGGTGCCGGCGACCGCGGCGGCGGTGGAGATGGCCGAAAGGTCGCCCGGCTGGATGGGCATGGATTTAAACGTGATGACGAAGAACTCGGCAATGCCCAGGACAAAGAGGGCAAAGGCCAGGACCGCGGGAGCTGCGCCGTGGCGCTGGAACAGGAAGAACAGACCGACCATGAGCGTGGTGATGATGGCCCACTCGAGCAGGATGCACAGGGGGTAGACCCAGGTAAAGTCGTGGTTGGACGAGACCTCCATGCCCAGCAGCGCAAAGACGCCGGCGAGCAGCAGGCACAAGACGGCGGCGACGAGCGGTTTGCCCACAAAGGCGCCGCGCAGGCGGGCGAGCTTGCCGGTGGGGGCGGGGGCGTCGGGCGCGGCGAACGCAAAGACGCGCGGGGCGATGCGGTCGCGGGCGATACTGGCCCAGGCGCAGCCGGTGAGGATGGCATTGGTCAGGATGAGCATCACAAAGGCGAGCGGCTCGTTTTGGGCGACGAGGCCAATGGCGCCCCAAATGGTCAAAAAGAGCTGGAACAGGCCGAAGGCGACGCTCCACCCAAGAGCGCTTTTGGCAACGGTGCCCGACTGAGCGCGAATGGCCTTGGCCTCGCGCAAAACAAGGTAGACGGTCGCCGCAAGACCGACGAGCGAGATGGCGGCAGCGAACATGCTGAGACTCCTCACAAACTTAAAACCTACGAAAGCGGGGGTTTACCCGATTGTTACCAAGATATGCGCTGCAATTGGTGACTGCGCACAACAACCAGCCATATTAACGCGCATGTGCGGCGGTGTGGCGCAATGTAGTGGCGACCTGCGCGATAATGGACGGGAATTACACGGAAACGTAAAGGCTTCTTAAAGAATTAGCGAGGATGAGGCGATGAACGAGCAGGTTTGCACCAAGGCTGTGGATACGTGTGGCTATCCGGTCGAGACCACGGGCAACGCGGTGCTGGACATCTTGGAGCATCGCTCGTCTACGCGTGCCTTCGCGCGCGATGACGACGACCGTCCCGTGGCGGTGACCGACGAGCAGCGGGCGGCAATTTTGCATGCGGCGAGTCGCGCGCCGTCGGCGGGCGCCATGATGATGTATTCCATCGTAAGCATTCGCGAGCAGGCTACGCTGGACCGCCTCGCCGACCTGTGCGATCACCAGCCCATGATTGCCAAGGCGCCCTGGGCACTTATAT
>ENA-ORTI01002742-ORTI01002742.1-human-gut-metagenome-genome-assembly--contig:-NODE-2742-length-14823-cov-3.413462_pt1 | contig 14823 bp, 10 predicted proteins | sample MGYA00242071_ERZ509191 | MGnify/ENA primary metagenome ERZ509191 (study PRJEB26280, sample SAMEA2338832) | human gut metagenome | biome: human gut; feature: human-associated habitat; material: faeces...
AAGCTGTCGGATTACGATTATCTAATGAACAATTTTTACATTGTAGATGAGAACACAGATGCATCTGCCGTAAAAATAAATGCTGCTGAATTTCTGGCAGAGGATTTTTCCTTGAGTCATGGACCGTTGGAGCCGCAGATTCTTATTTATCACAGCCACACTCAGGAGACCTTTGCTGATTCCAGAGAAGGTGGGGGGGAGGATTCAATTGTGGGAGTAGGGAATTATCTGGCGGAAATCCTTACAGAAACCTATGGGTATCAGGTTCTTCATGTAACAGAGGAATTTGATCTGGCAGGCGGCGTGCTGGACAGGAATAAAGCCTATGACTATGCCCGACCTTATATAGAGCAGATCTTGAAAGAAAATCCTTCTATAGAAGTGGTGATAGATCTTCACAGGGACGGGGTGGCTGAGGATCGCCATCTGGTAACAGAGATCAACGGCAAACCTACAGCTCAGATTATGTTTTTTAACGGACTCAGTTATACAGCCTCAGGCGGACCGGTGGATTACCTGCCCAATCCATACATACAGGATAATCTTGCTTTTTCTTTTCAGCTGGAATACCAGGCAGCACAGTACTATCCAAAGCTTTACCGGGGAATTTATCTGGCAGGGCTTCGTTATAACCTTCATCTGAAGCCCCGGGCCCTTCTTCTGGAAGCGGGTGCACAGACCAATACTGTGGAGGAAGTCCGAAATGCCATGGAACCTTTTGCAGATATCTTAAACAGAGTATTGAAAGGCAGTGACAAAAACGGCTAAAATATGATATGATAAAGAGCAGTATGGAAAAATATGCTTTGTGAATGAAAAGCGTGAAGTGACTACATTTACAGGCATGCAGCAGAGCGGAACAGGAATGTCCGTCTGATGCAAGAGAAACTTAAGGAGGATTTCCTGAATGATAGACCAGAGTAAAATTCGAAATTTTTGTATCATTGCACATATTGACCACGGAAAATCAACACTTGCGGACCGTATCATCGAGATGACAGGACTTCTCACGGAGAGAGAAATGCAGGCCCAGGTTCTGGATAATATGGAACTGGAGAGAGAACGTGGAATCACCATCAAATCCCAGGCTGTCCGTATTGTATACAAGGCCAAGGATGGAAATGAATATATTTTTAACCTGATCGATACCCCGGGACATGTAGACTTTAATTATGAAGTTTCCAGGAGTCTTGCAGCCTGTGACGGCGCGATCCTTGTTGTAGATGCTGCCCAGGGAATCGAGGCTCAGACCCTTGCCAACGTATATATGGCGCTGGATCATGATTTGGATGTGGTTCCGGTTATCAATAAGATCGACCTTCCAAGTGCGGACCCGGAGCGTGTTATCAATGAGATTGAGGATGTGATCGGGATTGAAGCCCAGGATGCACCGCAGATTTCCGCAAAGACAGGTCTGAACGTGGAACAGGTTCTGGAGCAGATCGTAAATAAAGTTCCGGCACCGCAGGGAGATGTGGATGCACCTCTGAAAGCCCTTATCTTTGACTCTGTTTATGATCCTTATAAAGGTGTTATCGTATTTTGCAGGATCAAGGACGGCCGTGTAAAAAAGGGCACGAAGATCCATATGATGGCTACCGGATTTACTACGGAAGTCGTAGAAGTAGGATATTTTGGCGCTGGCCAGTTTATTCCCTGTGATGAACTGACGGCAGGTATGGTCGGCTATATTACTGCCAGTATCAAGAATGTGAGGGATACCCGTGTGGGTGATACCGTAACGGACGCAGACAACCCCTGTGCGGAGGCACTTCCGGGATATAAGAAGGTAAATCCGATGGTTTACTGCGGACTTTATCCGGCAGACGGTGCCAAATACGGCGATCTTCGTGATGCCCTGGAGAAACTTCAGCTTAATGATGCGTCTCTTTATTATGAGCCGGAGACTTCCGTTGCTCTTGGCTTTGGTTTCCGTTGTGGGTTCCTTGGGCTTCTCCATCTGGAGATCATCCAGGAACGTCTGGAGAGAGAGTATAATCTGGATCTTGTAACGACCGCACCAAGTGTTATTTATAAAGTTTACAAAACCAACGGCGAGGTCATCGAACTGACCAACCCGACTAATCTTCCGGATCCGTCTGAGATCGAATATATGGAAGAGCCGATGGTGAAGGCTGAGATCATGGTAACTACAGAGTTTATCGGTGCGATCATGGATCTCTGCCAGGAGAGACGTGGCCAGTATGAAGGCATGGAATATATGGAAGAAACCCGTGCACTTCTGAAATACAGGCTGCCTCTGAATGAGATCATTTACGATTTCTTTGATGCACTGAAGTCACGTTCCAGAGGATATGCGTCCCTGGATTATGAGCTGGATGGTTATGAAAGAAGTGAGCTTGTGAAACTGGATATCCTTGTGAACAAGGAAGAGGTGGATGCCCTTTCCTTTATCGTTCATGCGGATACTGCTTATGAGCGTGGCAGGAAGATGTGCGAGAAACTGAAAGATGAGATCCCGAGGCAGCTCTTTGAGATCCCGATCCAGGCAGCTATCGGAAGCAAGGTCATTGCCAGAGAGACAGTAAGAGCCATGCGTAAAGACGTTCTTGCCAAGTGTTATGGCGGAGATATTTCCCGTAAAAAGAAACTTCTTGAGAAACAGAAGGAAGGTAAGAAACGTATGCGTCAGGTTGGTAATGTGGAAATTCCGCAGAAGGCATTTATGAGTGTCCTGAAGCTGGATGATAAATAGGAGATGACTTTTTGGGAAAAAATATAAAAAGACTGTTTCTGGCAGCAGGACTTCTGGCGATGACCGGAATCCTGCTTACCGGATGCGGTTCAAAAAAGAAAAACGCGGAAGATGAAAGTGTGATCAAGATCAGTATGGCACCGGAGCCGACCGCAACACCAGATCCGAAAACGGTAGATCCGGATGCCGTGACAACCAACGGTAATCTTACTATGGTAAATGAGTATCTGGCTGAAAACGGCGGAGCGGCACTGGGAACAGATGCCGTGACACCAACACCGGCAGCTTCCGACGGAAGCGGGGATAATACGGATGAGACCGGATCAGATTCAACATCCGGGGATGGTACGGATACATCCGATACCGGAGACGTTGCTGATGATGGCAGTGATGCCGGAGATGATGAAAGCAGTTATGATACCGGCGATGGAGATACCTCGCAGTATGACGAAACTGACAGTTATGCGGGTACAGAGGAAGGAGACATGGATGAAGAATAAGGCGAAGAAGCCTATGGAACTCTATGTTCATATTCCCTTTTGTGTGAAAAAATGTGATTACTGTGATTTCCTTTCAGGTCCGGCGGGAAAAGAACGGCAACGGGAATATTTCCAGTCTCTTGGAAGGGAAATCGCTGCTGTTCCGGAATTTCCGGACAGAGAGATCACCACGGTTTTTATTGGCGGAGGAACACCTTCCGTTCCGGATCCTGCTCTTATGGGAGCAATTCTGGATCAGATCAGAAATAAGTTTTTTATGGCCCCGGATGCTGAGATCACCATCGAAGCAAATCCGGGGACTTTATATAAAGAAAAACTTCAGGAATACCGGAAGCATGGAGTGAACCGGTTAAGTCTGGGATTGCAGTCTCCACAGAATCGTGAACTGAAGATCCTTGGGAGGATACACACCTGGGAAGAATTTCTGGAGAGTTTTTTCATGGCAAGGGAAGCGGGATTTTCCAATATCAATATTGATCTGATGAGTGCGATCCCGGAGCAGACCTATGAAGACTGGGAAAAAAATCTCCGTACAGTGGCAGAGCTTTCACCGGAGCATATTTCCGCATACAGCCTGATCGTGGAGGAAGGAACTCCATTCTGGGAACGGGAGCTGGATCTTCCGGATGAAGATACGGAGTACCGCATGTATGAAGATACGGCAGCAATTCTGGGAGAATACGGATTTCATCAGTATGAAATTTCCAATTATGCGAAAAAGGGCCTGGAGTGCCGCCATAATAAAGGATACTGGCAGAGGACGGATTATCTGGGACTGGGACTTGGAGCTTCTTCTCTTGTGGACCATGTGCGGTTTTCCAATACGGATAATATGGAAGAATATCTCAGAAACAGTGCGTTTCCGGAAAAAATCCGCTGTGACAGGGAAACACTTACGGAGGCGGATGAAATGGCGGAATTTATGTTTCTGGGGCTGCGTATGACAGAGGGGGTATCTGTGCGTGAATTTGAGGAATATTTCGGAAAAAATATGGAGAGTATTTACGGAGAGGTTCTGAAAAAACATTTTGCCCTGGGAATGCTGAAGAAGAAAAATGACAGGATTTTTCTGACAAGAAGAGGAATCCATGTAAGCAACGGAGTGATGGCAGATTTTCTTCTGTAGCGGATTTTGTCGATTTTTTCACCTTGACGAACGAATGTTCTGATTGTATACTGTAAAAAACAAACAGAAATTTTACAGCAGAATGAGAGACAGATATTCTGCTATAGAAGAAAATACCGGAAGATTTTTGTATGGCCGGGCAGAGTAGGAGGCTTTCATGTCAGCAGAAGTGAACGATAAGAAGCGTTTTATCAGAATACGCGGAGCGAATGAGAATAATCTTAAGAATCTCAGCGTGGATATTCCCAGAGACCAGTTCGTGGTACTTACCGGACTCAGTGGATCCGGTAAGTCATCCCTTGCGTTTGATACGATCTATGCGGAAGGTCAGAGACGTTATATGGAATCTCTTTCTTCCTATGCGAGGCAGTTTCTTGGACAGATGGAGAAACCGGATGTGGAGAGTATCGAGGGACTTCCTCCTGCGATTTCCATTGATCAGAAGTCAACGAACCGGAATCCCCGTTCTACTGTGGGAACGGTAACTGAGATCTATGATTATTTCCGCCTTCTGTATGCCCGTGTGGGAGTCCCTCATTGTCCGAAGTGCGGCAGAGAGATCCGGAAACAGACAGTGGATCAGATGGTAGATCAGATCATGACGCTTCCGGAGCGTCAGAAGATACAGCTTCTTGCGCCGGTGGTACGTGGCCGTAAGGGAACACATGCCAAGCTGCTTGACCAGGCCAGAAGAAGCGGATATGTAAGAGTTCAGATCGATGGAAGTCTTTATGAGCTTTCCGAGGATATCAGCCTGGATAAGAATATCAAGCATAACATTGAGATCGTTGTGGACCGTCTTATCGTGAAACCGGGAATTGAGAAACGTCTTTCGGATTCTATTGAGACTGTGCTGGAGCTGGCTGATGGTCTTCTGGTAGTGGATACCATGGACGGAAAGCTTCTGAATTTTAGCCAGAGCTTTTCCTGCCCGGACTGTGGTATCAGTATTGATGAGATCGAGCCGAGAAGTTTTTCTTTTAATAATCCGTTTGGTGCCTGCCCCAAGTGCCTGGGCCTTGGATATAAGATGGAATTCGATATTGACCTTATGATACCGGATAAGAAACTGAGCATCAATGAAGGTGCGATCACGGTTCTTGGCTGGCAGTCCTGTACCACACAGGGCAGTTTTTCAAGAGCGATCCTGGATGCACTGGCGAGAGAATATAACTTTTCTCTGGATACCCCTTTCTGTGAATATCCTAAGGAAATCCAGGACATCCTGATCAACGGTACCGGTGGTCACTCCGTGAAAGTTTATTACAAGGGTCAGCGTGGAGAAGGTGTTTATGATGTGGCATTTCCGGGACTGATCCGCAATGTGGAGCAGAGATACCGGGAGACCGGTTCCGAGACTATGAAGCAGGAATATGAGAGTTTCATGCGGATCACTCCATGTACCACCTGTAAGGGACAGAGGCTGAAGAAGGAGTCTCTGGCAGTGACTGTGGCAGATAAGAATATCTATGAAGTGACGAACATGCCTGTGGAGGGATTACAGGGATTTCTTCGTGACCTGAAGCTTTCCGAGCAGCAGGAACTGATCGGTAAGCAGATCCTGAAGGAGATCCGTGCCAGAGTGGGATTTCTTGCGGAAGTTGGTCTGGAGTATCTTTCCCTTGGAAGAGCTACCGGAACTCTTTCCGGCGGGGAGGCACAGAGGATCCGTCTTGCCACACAGATCGGTTCCGGCCTTGTTGGAGTTGCCTATATTCTGGACGAGCCAAGTATCGGTCTCCATCAGCGGGATAATGACAAGCTTCTGGGAGCGCTGATGCGCCTTCGCGATCTTGGCAACAGCCTGATCGTGGTCGAACATGATGAGGATACCATGCGCGCGGCGGATTGTGTAATCGATATCGGTCCCGGTGCCGGTGAACATGGCGGACAGCTGGTTGCCATGGGTACAGCTGAGGATCTGATGAAGAACGAGCAATCGGTAACAGGAGCTTATTTAAGTGGAAGACTTAAGATTCCGGTGCCGGAAGTACGTAAAGAGCCAACAGGTTTCCTTCATATAAAAGGTGCGGCAGAGAATAATCTGAAGCATATCGATGTGGATATTCCGCTGGGTGTCATGACCTGTGTCACAGGAGTTTCCGGCTCCGGTAAGAGTTCACTGATCAATGAGATCCTTTATAAGAGACTGGCAAGGGATCTGAACCGTGCCAGGATAATTCCTGGTAAACATGATGATATTCTCGGGATTGATCAGCTGGACAAGGTGATCGATATTGATCAGTCTCCGATCGGAAGAACGCCCCGTTCCAATCCGGCAACTTATACCGGTGTTTTTGACCAGATCCGTGATCTGTTCGCAGCAACTGCAGATGCCAAGGCGAAGGGATATAAGAAGGGGCGCTTCAGTTTTAATGTGAAAGGCGGTCGCTGCGAAGCCTGCAGCGGCGATGGAATCATCAAGATCGAGATGCATTTCCTTCCGGATGTATATGTGCCATGTGAGGTTTGTAAAGGAAAACGCTACAACAGGGAAACACTGGAAGTGAAGTATAAAGGCAAGAGCATTTATGATGTACTGAATATGACGGTGGAAGAGGCACTGACATTCTTTGAAAATGTGCCGTCAATCCGGAGAAAGATCGAGACCCTTTATGATGTGGGACTTTCCTATATCCGCCTGGGACAGCCGTCTACAACCCTTTCGGGAGGAGAGGCTCAGCGTATCAAGCTTGCCACGGAACTCAGTAAACGAAGCACCGGGAAGACCATATATATTCTGGATGAACCCACGACAGGCCTTCATTTTGCGGATGTGCACAAGCTGATCGAGATTTTGCGCCGTCTTTCCGAAGGAGGAAATACAGTTGTGGTCATTGAGCATAATCTGGATGTGATCAAGACAGCAGATTATATCATTGATATTGGCCCGGAAGGCGGTGACCGTGGCGGAACAGTCATAGCGCAGGGTACACCGGAAGAGATCGCTGCAAGCCCGGTCTCCTATACCGGTAAATACGTAAAAAAATATCTGGAACAGAAATAACGGGTAAAAGTCCTTTTCAATTCCGAAGGTTTTGTATATAATGAAGTGCGGGAACTGTCCGGCAGACGCAGATAGATCAGGTTTTGCCGGATGAAAGATAGAACAGAACAAGTCAGAAATGTGTCTGCACGGGAATTTTGCAGACGCAGGCGGGAGGATTTATGCCGGCAAAAGATATCGGAATCGATCTGGGAACCAGAAACAGTCTGGTGTTTTCTACAGGAAGGGGAATCGTTTTAAGAGAGCCTTCTGTAGTTATTTATGATAAAGATACAGAGAAGATCAGGGCAATCGGAGAGGAGGCCAGACAGATGGCCAGCCATTTAACTTCCAATATGGAAGTCATATGGCCGATCCGTGGCGGTGTGATCGTTGATTACAATGTTATGGAGAAGATGCTGAAATATTTTATTTCCCAGGCTATGGGACGAAGAGCGTTCCGTAAGCCGAGAGTCAGCATCAGTGTTCCGAGTGGTATTACAGAGATTGAGCGTAAGGCTATGGAGGAAGCAGCATATCAGTCCGGAGCCAGGGAAGTATTTCTCGTGGAAGAACCTATTGCGGCTGCGATCGGTGCGGGAGTAGATATTACCAAGCCGTTTGGAAATCTGATCGTGGATATCGGTGCGGGAACTACAGATGTGGCTGTGATATCTGTAGGCGGAGTAGTTGTTTCTGCTTCGGTGAAAGTTGCAGGTGACAATTTTAACCATGCGATCATGAATTATGTAAGAGAGAAACACAGCCTCTTTATCGGAGAGGATGCAGCAGAAAATATCAAGATCAAAATTGGAACAGCCAGTGAAGAAGCAGACCTCCGGACTATGGAAGTGAAGGGAAGAAACATTATCACAGGTCTGCCGAAGGTGGCAACGCTGACGTCAGAAGAGATCAGGACAGCGTTGAGAGAGACAACAGGACAGATCGTGGAAGCGGTTCATGGTGTTCTCGAAAAGACACCACCGGAACTGGCAGCAGATATCATGGACAGAGGAATTGTCCTGACAGGTGGAGGTGCCATGCTTCATGGCATGGATACGCTGATCGAGCAGAAAACAGGAGTAAGTACGCTGACTGTGCAGGATGCCATGCTGGTTGTAGCTGCCGGAACAGGGAAATATGCGGAGATCATGTCAAGAGTATAAATTTACACCAGATAAGGCGCTGCGACAGCAGTGCCTTTTGATGTTATTACAGTGTTCCGATAATTAATGCATCATACTCGCAGGGGTATCTTTGATGCGTTAAGCATTTGAACCGCGATGCAGATGGAGAATAAGATGAGTGAGACAGTTACAGGATATATAGATCATGTGATATTCCGAAATGAAGATAATGGGTATACCGTTATGGTACTGAAAGGAATGGAAGAGGGACAGGAACTGACCTGTGTAGGCACATTTCCTGCGATCACACAGGGCGTGTCAATTGAAGCTTCCGGAAATTATACAACACATCCGGTATACGGAAAACAGTTTCAGATATCCTCCTATGTGGAAAAAATGCCGGAAGATGCACTTGCGGTGGAGCGTTATCTGGGTTCCGGTGCGATCAAAGGTATCGGTGCCGCATTGGCGGCAAGAATCGTCCGGCGGTTTGGGGATGATACTATGCGGATCGTGGAAGAAGAACCGGAACGGCTGGCAGAGATCAAAGGTATCAGCGAAAAGAAAGCCATGGAGATTGCGGAACAGATGACAGAAAAGGCGGATATGCGCCGTGCCATGATCTTTTTGCAGAAATATGGGATCTCTTTGAATCTGGGAGCGAAGATATACCAGAAATACGGACAGTCGGTATATGGTGTCCTTCAGGAGAATCCATACCGTCTGGCAGAAGATATCAGCGGTGTGGGATTTCGGATCGCAGATGATATCGCATCCAGGATCGGAATCCATACAGATTCAGATTACAGAATACGGAGCGGAATGTTGTATACTCTCCTACAGGCTTCTGGGGAGGGCCACATTTATCTTCCAAAGGAAGAGCTTTTTTCCAGAGCGTCCAGGCTTCTGGGAGTAGATGTTTCTTATATGGAGAAGCACCTGATGGATATGGTCGTGGAACGGAAACTGATCCTTAAGGAAACGGAAGAGGGAACTGTCGTTTATCCCAAACGTTATTATAACCTGGAACTGGATTCTGCAAGGATGCTGTGTGAATTGAATATTCTCTGCCCTGAGGATGAATACATGATCCAGAAAAGGATTGAAAGAATTGAGAAAGAGACAGGAACCAAGCTGGATGAAATGCAGAAACAGGCAGTGATATCTGCTGCCCAGCACGGCCTGTTTATTCTGACGGGAGGCCCGGGAACAGGAAAAACAACTACCATTAACGCAATTATCCGCTATTTTGAGGAAGAAGGAGCAGAACTTCGCCTTGCAGCTCCTACGGGCCGTGCTGCCAAGAGAATGACAGAAGCTACCGGATATGAAGCACAGACGATCCATCGTCTTCTGGAACTGAATGGTATGCCGGAGGGAGAGCAGGAAGGCAGAGCTGTTCATTTTGACAGAAATTTCGAAAATCCTCTGGAAGCAGATGTGATCATTATTGATGAGATGTCTATGGTAGATATTGCGCTGATGCATTCTCTTCTTCTGGCGATAACTGCAGGAACCAGACTGATCCTGGTGGGAGATGAAAACCAACTTCCAAGTGTAGGACCAGGAAATGTTCTGAGGGATATTATCCGCAGTGGCTGTTTTTCAGTAGTGGAGCTGAAGAAGATCTTCCGGCAGGCTTCCGAGAGTGATATTGTAGTAAATGCACATAAGATCAACCGCGGAGAACAGGTTACGATCAACAATAAAAGCCGGGATTTCTTTTTCCTGAAGAGATACGATGCAGATATCATCATTCGGGTTGTGATCGCACTGATCCAGGAGAAACTTCCACGTTATGTTGATGCGAAGCCTTATGAAATCCAGGTTTTGACTCCCATGCGTAAGGGGCTTCTTGGCGTGGAAAGACTGAATCAGATCCTTCAGCGCTATCTGAATCCGCCAGATGAGAAGAAAAAAGAAAAAGAAATCGGGCAGCGCCTTTTCCGTGAGGGAGATAAGGTGATGCAGGTGAAAAACAATTATCAGCTGGAGTGGGAAATCCTCGGAAGATATAAGATTCCGGTAGATAAAGGAGTCGGGGTATTTAACGGCGATACAGGTATCATGACGGAGATCAATGAATTTGCGGAGACCGCTACAGTGGAATTTGAGGATGGACGTCAGGCGCAATACTCCTTTAAACAGCTGGAAGAACTGGAACTTGCCTATGCAGTGACCATACATAAATCACAGGGCTCGGAATATCCTGCGGTTATTTTACCGATTCTTTCAGGTCCAAGAATGCTGATGAACCGAAATCTTTTGTATACAGCTGTGACAAGGGCACGTAAATGTGTCACAGTAGTAGGAAGTGAAAATACCTTTGCGGAAATGATTCGTAATGAGAAACAGCAGCAGAGATACAGTTCACTGGACAGGAGAATACGGGAACTGGATGAAGCTGAGATCAACTAGTACAGCTACTAGTACAGCGAATATCCGCTTGACTGTACTATAAGGAGAGTGCTATCGGGGAGAAAGGACTTTCTTGAAAAAAACAGCTGAAATTTTTCTGAATATGCTCTATCCGAAAAAATGTCCCATGTGTCATCAGATCCTGAAACAGAAGAACAGCCTGATCTGTTCCGGGTGCGCCGGAAAGATCCGGCCAAATGTGGAACCATTGTGCAAAAAGTGTGGCCGTCCCGTAAAAACAGAAGAGGAATATTGTCAGGACTGCCGTAGGGAACAGCATTATTTTTCGGAAGGCAGAAGTATATTTTCATACGGAGAGATGTGGCGGCAGTCTCTGGTACGGTTCAAATATTACGGGTGTCGGGAATACGGAGATTTCTACGCAAAAGCCATGAGTATTTATGGAAAGAAATATCTGGAACGCTGGAGACCGCAGCTTATCGTTCCTGTTCCGCTCCACCCCAGAAAGAAAAGAAACAGAGGATTTAACCAGGCAGCGTATCTGGCAGAACGGCTCAGTGGTTTCTGCGGGATACCCTGGAGGGAGGATGTGGTACGAAAAGTACGAAATACAAGATCGCAAAAGAAACTCAATGCCGCAAAACGGCGGCAAAATCTTAAAAATGCATATCAGGTAACTGCAGATATAACTGGATTATCGGTGCTGGTGGTGGACGATGTCTATACAACGGGCAGTACCATGGATGCCATGGCACAGTGCCTTCTGGAGGCAGGTGCAAAGGAAGTTTATTTCCTTACAGTATGCGCCGGAAGGGCGTGAAAGCCCTGAAAAAACACTTTTCATAGGTAGGGAACTATGCTACAATAAATTTGATTGCAGTTAAACAGTATAGCTGCATAAAGTGCGAAATACGAACTATATATCAGGAGTTTCCTGATAAGAAAGCTTATGAGGAGTTATTTATGGTAAATGAAGAAAAGGTGAAGGTCATGAACCGCCTTGCCATGTATGAACATGGAGAAGGCAGGAAATATCTTCCGGTGAGCAGATATTACCGGAGCGATTATATCGGCCTTGCACTGATCAAAAATTTCTTTCTGGTAACCATTGGCTATGTGCTTCTGCTTGCCGGAATTGCTGCGTATTTCAGTGAATATCTTATGGATAATGTGAATAAGATCAACCTGGTCGCAGTGGGGATTTATATCATAGTCGGATATCTGGGCATGCTGATCGTGTATTCTGTGCTGACTTATATTCAGTATTCTGTGAAATATCACCGCGCCAAGAAGAGTGTGAAGGAATATTATCAGGATCTTACCAGACTGGAAAAAATCTACGGACGGGGAGAAAAGAGAACACCGGTCCGGAGAAAATCGGGAGGACATAGAAAATGACAGCTTTACTTGAGATTAAACAGAATATCAAGAGGTTTTATGGAGAATATGAAGTATATATACTGCCGGTTCTGAAGTTCGCTCTGGCATTTGTCTATTTCCTCTGGATCAACAGTAATATGGGATATATGAAGCAGCTGGATAATATATTTGTAATTCTTGTACTGGCACTGGTGTGTGCTATTTTACCTGTATCCGTGATGATGTTCATCGGATTTGCCATGATGATCGGTCATTGTTATGCGGTGGGACCGGAAGTGGCCGGATTTATGCTGGTACTGATCCTGTTTATGATGATCCTGTTTCTTCGGTTCAGCGGATCTCAGAATCTTACATTGATCCTGACACCTCTTTCTTTTGGATTCAGTGTTCCTACACTCCTTCCACTGGGAGCAGGTTTACTTGGCAGTGCGGTTTCAGCACTTCCGGCAGGATGTGGTGTGGTGATCTATTATTTTATCCGTTTTGTACATGCACAGTCCGCGGCACTCAGCGATCAGGGAACAGAAATTGCCGAGAAGCTGAAACTGCTTTCGGACGGACTGGTCCAGAACTGGGCTATGTGGATCACAGTGATTGCTTTTGTGGTTGTTGTATTACTGGTGAATCTTCTCAGAACACGCTCTTTTGACTACGCGTGGAGAATTGCGATCATTGCAGGTGGTGTGGCCTATATTCTGGTTATTCTTGCGGGAGATTTTTGCCTGGATGTGACGGTATCAATGGTTCCGATGATCATATCTACAGTAGTTTCAGTTCTGATCGGGTTTGTACTGGAATTCTTTGTCTATGGCGGAGATTACAGCAGGACAGAACGGTTGGAGTATGAAGATGATGAATATTACTACTATGTAAAAGCGGTTCCGAAAGCATCAGTGGCAACTTCAGAGAGAAGTATCAAAAAGATCAATGCGGAACCTGTACGTGAAGAAAAAAAGAAAGAAGATAAAGTAGTTTTCCGTGAAGAAAATTTTCCGGAAAGAAAAGAAACACCTGTTACACAGAAACCGGATTTTGGAAGTCCGGTGAATGAGACACCACAGAAAATTGATGAGATTGACTTTGAAAAACAGCTGGAAGAATCATTGAAAGATCTTTGATTTAACCAAACTGCGGAGCAGTTATTTGGTGTAGAGCTACGTAGCGAAGCGGATCGCGAATATCCGCTTGACATATTTTTGCTGATGGTATTTTACTCAGGATGAGCGGAAAGAAAGGAGGAGACTTATGCAGAATATACTGACAGTTCTGACCGGATATCTGGGGAAGATTTCCCTCCCGGGACTTGGGGTTATTGATATTATTGAGATTGGACTGATTTCTTTCTTTGTATATCAGTTTATGGCCTGGATCAAATTTACAAGAGCATATACATTGCTGAAGGGTATTCTGGTAGTTCTCGGTTTCATTCTGATCGCTTATATATTCAAGATGAATACGATCCTGTGGATCTTCCGCAATCTGGCCAATGTGCTGGTGATCGGTGTGATCGTAATTTTTCAGCCGGAATTGAGAAGAGCGCTGGAACAGCTGGGACAGAAAAAAATCGTATCAACCATCATTCCATTTGACAGTGGAAAGGAAGTCAAGGAACGCTTTAACGACAAGACGATCAATGAACTGGTTAAGGCATGTTTTGATATGGGTGAGGTTAAAACCGGTGCACTGATCGTTATCGAAGAAGAAATCCGTCTGGATGAGTATATACGTACCGGTATTAATATTGACGGAATTCTCACCAGTCAGCTCCTGATCAATATTTTTGAACATAATACACCACTCCATGATGGTGCAGTTCTGGTGCGTGGCAATCGAATTGTAGCAGCTACCTGTTATCTGCCTCTTTCCGATAATATGGAGCTGAGCAAACAGCTTGGAACCAGACACAGAGCTGGTGTGGGAATCAGTGAAGTAAGTGATTCCCTGACAATTATTGTTTCAGAAGAAACTGGGCAGGTGTCCATGGCCCAGAACGGACAGCTCAGTAGAGGTCTTACCAGTGCTGAACTGAGATCTGCATTGATCAAGGCTCAGAATAAAAAGGTTGTAACTAACAGTAAACTGCGTCATCTGTTGAAAGGAAGAATGAGACATGAAGAAGACAAAGCTGACTAGGAATTTTACCTTGAAGATCATGTCTGTTTTCATCGGATTTCTGATCTGGTTTATTGTGGTAAATGTAGACAATCCGGTATCTAGTAAAAGTATCACCATTGCCGGAGAAAATGTAGAACTTCAGAATACGGCTTATGTGGACAGTGCCAACATGATGTGTATGCAGGATGATGATCCGGATCCTATAAGGGTTACAATTACAGGAGAGAGAAGACTTCTTTCCAGGATTACACAGGCCAATATAACATTGACGGCAGATCTGCAGCAGGCAGGAAGCCTTGATACAGATCCGGTTATGGTTCCGATCACTGCCTCCTGTCCGGGAATCAGCCCTGAGAATATTAAAGTGACACCACAGTATCTCAGTGTCAGACTGGAAGAAAAAGTAACACAGGAGTTTCTGGTTAATGTAAATTACGGTTCCAGCCAGCCGGGCAAAGGCTACGAGGTTGGTTCCCAGACTGCAAGTCCGGAGA
>ENA-ORTI01002766-ORTI01002766.1-human-gut-metagenome-genome-assembly--contig:-NODE-2766-length-14727-cov-2.914599_pt1 | contig 14727 bp, 8 predicted proteins | sample MGYA00242071_ERZ509191 | MGnify/ENA primary metagenome ERZ509191 (study PRJEB26280, sample SAMEA2338832) | human gut metagenome | biome: human gut; feature: human-associated habitat; material: faeces...
AATATCGGGATTATCGGATAAGACCAAAAATTCATGCCGAAACGACTTCGGCTTACAATATTCAACATTGATAATCAGATATATAACATATATAATCTAAAGTATCAAAACATATGTTTTCTCTTTTTTATTATCGATATGTATCAATATTTCACTGGCTATTACAATTGTAAAAAGCTATTTTTGATTTTTGTCGTGTATTTTTGTAATCTGCATGCGGGGAATTCGAGCAAATTTATTTAACTTTGTAAAAAACCGAAAAATGCGCGAAAGGCTGTCGAAATTCATCGAAATGGAAAGGCTGACTTCTTCCAGACTGGCGGAAATTCTGGGTGTTCAGCCGTCGAATATTTCCCATATTCTCGGAGGCAGAAACAAACCCAGTTTCGAATTCATCGAAAAGTTATTGCTGCGTTTTCCGAAACTCAACCCGGATTGGATTATTCTCGGCAAAGGACCGGTTTATCGTCCCGAAATACCTTCTGTCGTTCGGCCGACAGAAATTCCTGAACCGGAAACCGATCTGAATCTTTTCTCGGATACTACGACCGCGATCCGTTCGCAACAACATGACGCTCCCGAAAAATTCCTCCCGGCCTCCGATGTCCAAAATTCGGCAAAGGAAAATTACACGGCCTCGGAACCATCCGTTCATGCGGATATCGATGAAGTCCCGGAATCGGAAATAGATCGAATCATCCTTCTCATGAAGGATAAAAGCTGCATATGCTATCGTCCGAAATGATTCGTATGAATTTAACATAATATCAAGAGGCATTGTCGATTTTACGGAAGGAATCCAAGAACAAAATTGTTAAAAGTCATATCTCCGTAAAGAAAATACCTTTTCTCTACGACCGTCGTTCAGTGCTTTCATTAAGAAAGCTTCAAGACTAAAAGAAATCACAGAAACAGGCAAACTAAGATTCATACAATAGTCCTATTTACAGCGTATTATAATTTGAATCCTGCAAGTTTACGTATGAATTATAATTATCATTATGTTAAATAATGGTGCTTTTCGCTTCTCCTATAACAAGCAATTGCCTGCAAACATTCTCAACCAAATCTACACTACTATCTCAAATCATGATAATAATGCTCGCACTCCGACGCACTGCAACAATAGAAACCTTGAGTCGAACGATATTTCAGTTCAGACTGCTCCGAGGAGACGCAGCTCATACCCAACATCGATGCGTTCGGCTTGCGGCATTGAGCGAACTGATATAGATCGTTTCCCGTTCGATTCGCGGGCAAGAATGGACAAGGCCGCCCGCCACAAACGGGTATAACGACTCGCCTCATACGCTGCGCTGCAAACGGTCGTTACAGGGATTTACGACGGAGCCGATACCTTGCCCTGTCGAAGAAACGCCGGACGAATTTCCAATAAAAGCACGTAGCTCGTCCTACGGAGCAGCGAAACCCTATTACCCTATTCGAAATGCCGATCGTTGTCGCCGAACACGATCTCATCCGCCGAACAGGGCGAACATCACGAATATTCGGCCCGTTCTCCCGGCTCCCATTTTCCGCCGCACCCGACAGCCTTCATGTGCCGCCGCAGTTCTCGAACCCGAAAACCGACACGACCCGATTTCGCAGCACGAACAGTCCCTCGATTCAGTGAGGGCCCGACCAGACAAGCGAGCCTTAGAAGCGTTATTGGCTGCATTTACCGGTCATCATGCCATGCACGGGGGAGATACGGGAGTCCCCGAAAGCCGATTTATCCTATCCCATTTTTTATCGGACGACAGCCCAAAACAAACATATGTCGCCTGTATCGCGCGGTTTCCGACGAGCATCCGGCAAACAAGAAGGACGCCCGACGGACGTCCTTCTTACTTACTCTCGCGAGACCGTTACCCGATCCCGGGCTATCGAAACGCCTCGCTTATGTCAAGCTGAAGCGCTGATAACATAACTTTCATATCGAGAATAACCGGTTACCCTCGATCTACAATTCGGAAAGAATCCGTTTTTTCAAGGTATTCATATCCGCATCGGTCACATACACTTTGCCCCGGACATGGTAACGCTTTTTCGTAGGAGCATCGACAGGCTTCAAAATCAGTCCCATGCTCTCTCCCCTATGGAAAGCTCCTTCGGCATTGAGGAAAACCAAGGCCAAAGCATGCTTTCCGTCGGACGAACGGACCGCCACCGCCCTTACGGAACCGGCCAAGCTATCCTCCACTTCGGCCCATTCTCCGTCGACCAAAGCCTCCGGACGAGCACCTTCGAACGCCGTTCCGCTCAAGTCGATCGTATACTCCGGCGAAGAATGGCTGTAATCCGGTTCGTAGTTCTGCCACCAATATTCCAGATCGATGTCGTCTTCGTTGGGGCTCAGGCGGCCACCTCTCTCCCACTCTGCAAATTGCTGCTTGAACCACAGCGAGTTGCCTTCGCTGAGGCTCCATTTCGGCGTGAAACGCTCGTCTCCGACAGCATACATCGTAGGTTGCGGAATCGTCAGTACGACATCTCCTGCGGGCGTCGCGATCTGCACGGCGCTTCCGACGGGAGCACCCTCATACTCGATCTGGCTCAACTCGATCTTACCCGGCATACGGAGGCTCTCCCCTACCGTCACTTTCAACTGTTGCGGCTCCTCAGAGGCCGAAACGAGGAAAACGGCTCCGAACGTTCCGTCCTCGTCGCAGAATACCTGATAGCCATCCAGAGCGTTGTTGCGCGAATGATAGATAGGTCTCCACGCGTCTCCCTCACGAACGAATATGCGAGGCATGCGCCATTGGGTCAACCCTTTGACCACAACGGGAATCAGGTTCTTGCCACCGGCCACGGTGAACAACGCTCCGTTGTTCTCGGCCCTGACCACAATCGGCAGATCGCTCACCTTCTCGCCCTGCTCGACCGACACCACGTGCATAGCTCCCTCTGCATCGTAACGCACGACCATTTCGGGGCTCTTCGTGTCGAACGTAGCTCCATAGGGCAACCAATAGCCCTCGATCTCGATAACGTCGCCCGCTTTCAGCTTCAGGTCGTCCGTATCGGGCACCAGACACATGCGCGTGTCTTTCGCAGCATCCTGCTCGAAGACATTCTTATAACCACCCAACTGAACCGTAGCGGCCGGCTTGAGTCCCCCTGCGCTGAATCTCTTTACGATAATCGCATTCGATCCTCTTTTGTTCAGCGAATCGCCGTACTCCGCGATAAAGAAATTTTCCTCGGGCAATGCGACTCCTTTCACGGGGAAAGGCTTTTTGCTCGGATCGAGCCTGATCTCGTCGACACCGGTCGCCGCAAAGCGGTCGAAACGCAGCCCCTGAATAATCGACGCGATAGTCAAGAAGCGGCAATTCGCGCGAGCATCGGCGATTTCCAGCGGCTGGAGCACCTCGTAGCGAACCTTGAAATAACTGCGGAGCTCGTCGTTCTGAGGCGTCTCGAAAATGTCGGCCGTCACTTTGATCTTGCCGTCGGAAGTCAAATAGCGCAGACCTATATCGTACCAGTTGGGCCCCGTACTGCGATAAACGGTTCCCGTATAGACCGGATGAATCCAGTCCTTGCCGTCGTAATAGGACAGGAAGCTGTGTCCGGCCAGATTGTCGTGCTGAGGCTGGTCTACCCAGAAGCATTCCTGACTCATGGCGCGGAAATCGGCGATCGTCACACCTCCCAATCCGGCAAACTTGAACGGCACGTAACAGGTCGTCTCGGTCACGCCGGTCGAGCTGTGAAAATAGTCCATCCATGCTCCGAGCGACGACCAATGCTTGGTCATGTGCCGTCCCCAGTTCTGGAACAGGTGCAGGCTCGTCAGCGTATGGCTCTCGCCCGGCTCGAGATAAAGCGGAAAAATCGTTTCGCTGAACGGCTGGTCGGTCGGATTATAGAAAGCCTCCTCTTTTTCGCCGGCAAAGTTCTTTGAAACCTGCACGACGATCGGCATCGGATGCCCTTCGCGATCGAGCAGCATGCCACCCTCGGTGATTTCTCCTCCGTCGGACGACTCGTGGCAGACATAGATTTTACGCTTCAGGCTGTCGTTGTCCACACGGAAAGTAACCGTCTCGTAAAAATTCGGCTCGTCGTAAAGTTTCTTTTGGAAGCCGCCGTCCGTGTGACTGCCCAGAACATAGCAGCCGCGCTTGCGGTCATACCGCACCGGATTACGTCCCGCCAACAGGCGGAAAGCATCGGCCGGCAACGGTTCCGACTCTCCGAATATCGGGAACGAGTAGCTCTGGATCGTACCTTTCGCAAAAGGCTTGAAACCGTCGTATTTCTGCTCGACGAGACCTTTGACCTCCATCGAGGCGGGAACGAAGCGACCCGATCCGTGCCAGGTAATGTCAGCCAGTATCTTCTCGGGATAGCAATACAGCGTCAGGTCGCCGCGCAGCGCAGCCGTATCCTTCTTATCCGTAGCCAAATGCACGTCGAACCAGTGTATCTCGCAATAGTACGGTCCCCGGCGATAGAGATTGATGCGCGTCTCGCCTCGATAGTTCCGCGTCGAATATCGAGTGCCGGACGCGTCCTCCATCTCGAACCAAAGCCAAGGAGTTCCGTCGGCCTTGTTCTGCAGCAAATGAGGCGCGCGCAACTGTCCTATCAGATGATACTCTTCGGCAAGTATTTCAAAAGCCGTGCGCGAGGAATCGGTATAGGCCACTTCGAGCTGAGGCCTCGCCGCAACAGGCTGATAACGGAAATCTTCCTGCCACAGAGCCGCATCGGGCTCCCGGCCGGCAGAATCGGAACATGACGTCAGCCCCGCCGTCAAAAGAGCGGTCGACGCGCAAATTACCAACAGGTTTCTTTTCATAACAGGTTCGTGTTAAAGGTTAGTGTCAAAAGGTCGGTGATAGTACCGGCGATATCAAGGTTAGTGTCAGCATATGGCAGCCGGTTTCCGTCGTCTGCCCGGAACAAAGGAAAGAATCGTAAACCTCCGACGCCGATGTTCCGAACCGAAACGGTCCCGGCAAGAGCGTTCCCCTCGATCGAACAATCGGAAAGCTCCCCTACTCCGACCGGACCTCCTCGTCCGGTCATTGCAAAAAACGTCACGGTCCGAAACGGAACGTGACGTTTTTTGCTAAAGAAAGCCGTAAGGCTTATCTGGAAAGACCGAATCCGCGGAGATAGATTGGAGATCCGTCACCATGCCCATCAATATCAAGACGCATAACCTGACCTTCCTTGCCAGCGCCGGGGCCAGTAGGAGCCCCATTTTGATATTTGTCAAAAATACCTGGAACGCTTGCTGAAAAATCAAATGTCACTCTCTTCCATTCATCGGAAGGATCGCAGGTAGGAGTAGTAATCGTATCATCACCGATTACCACGAAGAAAATCTGCAACTGAAAAGCAGATGTCGCCTTGTATTCAAAAGTCAACTTATTGTAATCCGCAGTAATTTGCTTGCTACAAAGAAACTGAAGCCATGCATCACCGGAATTCGCCTCATTCTGGAATTCGTAAATCGGATAGATTCCATATCCTTTAACCGCACCATCATTCTGTGACTCAAATTCCATCTGATTGGCAGGCATACTTGCAGTGAAATTGAAATAAAGCATATCTGCTAAATTCGCTTCCTCGGAAGTACGCCCGCGACCAGCCAGATTGCGAATCGTCAGCGTCACGCCGGCCTTGTCGCCCAAACCGATCTTCATGGAAGAGCCGATACTCCCCCAAGTGCTGGACAACAGACCCATGTCGAAAGAATAGGTCTGCCAGTCGTCAGAAGCAACCAGATCGGGCAAAACCGTGTAGGAATCGCTGTTGCTCTGATCCAACTGAACGCTCGGGGTAATCGTTTCCGAAACCTTGTACTCGAACGTCAGCACCTGCCCTTTCGTCGCAGCCAGAGCCTTGTTCGTAAAGAAGTAGGCATCCGCCCCTGTCGTCTTGACTTCGAAAACGACGTCGTCGCTCTCTTCCTCCGTGAGATCCGTTAGTTCGACGTTGTTCTGCTTCGTTTCATCGAACGTGAAATAATTCGCATTGACACCGGTATCCCATCCTGGGCGACCGTACACATCCTCGAAAGAAAGCTGCGTAGGATCGTCGTCGCTGCAGGAGGAAAAGCCTACACCGGCCGCAAAAAGAAAAAATATCAATCCAATCTTTTTCATATTTTCAACTTTTCATGCATTCGGCCGTCCGGAGACTTCCCTCGGAGGGAGCCTCCGGACATCCGAATTCCATTTCAAACTCGATTACTGCACATAAAAGGTAAAGCCGTTCGAAACCTCGTTGTGGTCCCAATCCTCCACCACCAGCCGAATCTCGGTATCATCCTTCGCATCGATCGTACCGGAAATCGTTACGTTCAGATCGTCGGGAAGACCGGCAACCAGCCTTTCGGTAGGCACCTTGACCTCATCGCTGAGAACCTGATAGCGAATCTCCTTTACGGTAGCGATTCCCGTATGGGCGAAGACCTCGAAACTATAGCTGATCCTATCTCCGGTAGCCACAGTGAACCGTTCGGTCGACGAAGCGTCGTACTCGGCCCCGTTCACATACACCTTGATCACGGGCGGATCGGCCAAATCGTCCTTGCAGCCGAACATGACCACGGCAATCAACAGCAGCGCCAACCGACTCATCACCTTTTGCAAACCATTGAATTTGACATTCATTATTCGTATCATAACAGTATCTGCATTAATAAGTTAGTTTTTCTCAACGACCACATCGAGACTGATCGTCTGGTTGTTCGAGACGTCTTCGTTCTTACGGTCGATCTCTTTCACCTTCATCAGGCCGTAGCGGCCGTCTTCGGTCCGGAAAGCGATCATATCCTCCTCTTCCAAAGCCGGAGCGATCTTGCCCGCGGTATAGTCGAGAACCGTAGGATAATCTTTCGCCCGATCGAAGATATCCTTCAGGTCGGAAGCCTTGTCGACTTCGTCGAACACGCTCTCCTTGGTCACCAAATCCGTCACATCCTTAAAGATCACCTCCGGATTCAGATCGTTGACCACCATCGCGTAATTACCGGTCTTGTAATACTCGTCGAGAGAAACCAGACAGGCCTTGTTGTCATTGCCCTCGTAATAGGTAAATCCGAGGTCGATTCCCTTAGGATCGTTGGCGATATTGGCAACGTAGAAAGTACGTCCCGTCTCAAGGCACAGGAAAGTCTTCGACGTAGCCGCAGGCATTCCGTCCGTCAGTTCGACATTGTACTTGGTTACGTCCATAAAGAGATTCACCCGAGCCGACGAGAAATTCCGATTGACGTCCTCGACATAAACCGAGTACGAGCAATCCTCGCTCAAGATCAGCGTATCGGAAACGACGTACTCGTTGTACACGTTCAACTCTGCGCTCAGGTCGATCGTTTTCTCCTCCATCGGGGCATCCATATTCGCCCCCAAACCGGACCGGTACCATACTTCGATCTTGGCAATCGGCGCGGCCGACTTGATGTCGAAGCGGTAAACCACCTCGGTTCCGTCGGGAACTCTCAGCTCTGCCGTACCCGGTTCGGAACCGGCGACGAAAGTCGTCGCGGAAATCTCGGGTCCTTCCGGATCGTTGTCATCGCATCCGACCAGTCCGAGCCCTCCGAGCACCAGCATTATCATGAACAATTTCAATTTTTCCATAATACCATGTATTTACATTTAATATAAGACGAAATTCTACCAACCTTCATTTTGTTCCCATGACGGATAACGCATCTTCTCGGCAAACGGAATCGGATAACGATACATCGCCGGTCTGAACGTACGATCCTCGACCTTGACGACATTGTAGTCGAAACGCTCTCCGATCTTGATGATCCGCATACCCATCAGCGGCTGATTCTCGGTCGTTTCAGCGATTTTCCAGCGACGGACATCCCAGAATCGATGCCCCTCGAAGGCCAGCTCGATCCGACGCTCGTTACGCAGCTTGGTTTCGTTCAGCGAGGCCAAAGGAGGCATATCGACTCCGGCGCGCGCACGGACCTGATTGACCGCCTCCAAAGCCGACAGGTCGCCGCCGTTGGTCACATATCCCATCTTGGCGTTAGCGCCGTGAGCGTAGAACATGGCCTCGGCATAGTTGAGCAGGATTTCGCCGTAACGGAACAGGTACCATACGTGCGGCACGGTCGTACCTTGCGGCAACTGCACCTTGTCCTGAACGAACTTCTTCAGGTAGTAACCCGTCGTCGTACAGTTCGTATTGTTGATGCCGGCAAGGCCGCCCACGAACGATTCGACGGTAGCATCGTTGAAAGTATCGCCGTTGCAGAGAATCGTCTCATAGAAACGGGGGTCGCGGTTCGCATAAGGATCGTCCGGGTCCACAGCCGAACCGTCTACCGTCTCGTAAGCGTCAACCAGATTCTGCGACGGGCAGGTGGCATTACCGCCGACCGAAGTCGTCACGTACTGGTCGGAACCGCCTTTGGGATAATTCCACGACTCCATGTGATTGAAGTTGCCGAAATTGGGACGATTGTCCAGAATATTCTCGGGATTGCTGCTCGAACGGTCGAACTGCATATCGCGATAAGAGATATTCGTCGAATAAAGCCCCAGATTGATCACATCGGCAGCGGCACGCGCAGCGCGATCGCACAACTCGACATCGTACTGTCCCGAAGGCGAGTTCAGCGGGCTGGCGGCATACAGCAGCACGCGGGCCTTGAGAGCCAGCACGGCGCCCTTGGTTATGCGGCCGTACTGGTTGTCGATCCACTTGCCGTTCGTGTACTGCGTATTCTTCATCGTCTCCAGAGCGTCGTACATCGGAGCCAGACTATCCAAAGCGTGAACGATATACTCGACCACTTCCTGTCCCGGAGTGCGCTCCAGCGCAAGAGCTTCGCTTTCGGTCAGCAGCTTGTCGGCAATGGCGATATCGCCGTAGCGCTTCCAGAGTTCGAAATGATAGTAAGCCTTCAGAAAGCTGGCATCCAAACGATATGCATGCCAGTTGAACACTTTGGTAGCATACTTCTCGGGCTCGCCTTTCTCGTACTCACGGAAAGTGTACTGCGGGTTGTTCACCGTATCGGAAAGACGCAGGAAGTCGTTAGCAGAACGGATCGCCTGATAGAACCGGGCATAAAGGTCATCCGGATTACTCTGCGCATTCCAGCTACCCGTATTGAACTTCTGAACGCTGGAACTCTGCTGATTGTTGTCGGCCTCGTCGCACGCACTGGCATAGCCGCCGTTGCCGACTGCCGTGAAGCCGTCCTCCATCGCCCAATACAGGCCGGCCCACAACCGCGCCAAGTAATCTTCGTTATTGACTACCTTCTCTTCGTCCATCTGCCCCTTCAGGTCGACCTCGAAAAACTTGTCGCAGGAATAAAGCAGTCCGCAAACGGAGAGGACGAGCAGAATTTTTGATATCTTGATTTTCATAATATCCTGTTTTCAATTGGTTAGAATGTCAGACTGAGTCCAATACTGTACGAACGAGTGGCAGGATAACCAGTGAAGGTTTCCGGATCGATGAAATCCATCTCGCGACTGATCGTAAACAGATTCTGTCCCCTGAAATACACCTTGGCTCCACGGAAACCGATCTCCTTCATCCATTTCTGCGGGAATTCGTAACCGATCTCCAGGTTGCGAAGCTTGAAATAGTCGTTCGACCGCAGCCATACCGTGCTGGCCTGCGAGTTGTTCGGGTTATTCAGCGTAGACAACCGCGGCAGTACGGCCGTAGCGGCCGTCTCGGGCGTCCAGCTTTGCTTGGCATACTGGAACGCATTGTTATTGTTCCAGAACGGCAAGAAAGTATCGGCAGCATTGGTCAGCATGATCGAGCTGTTGATCGTTCCTTGTCCCATAGCGTACAGATAGACGTTCTTATACTTCAGGTTCAGGCTGAAAGTATAGGTATACTGGGGAAGGTCCTGATACCCCATAGGAACGACATCGAAACTGTCGATCATACCGTCATTATTCACATCGACATAGCGCGCATCGCCTTCCTGTACGGAACCGTAGGAAGGAATGGCCGTCATGTTGTCGAGATCCTCGGCCGTATAGAAGCCGTCGCACAAAAGGCCCCACTTCTGTCCTACGGCCTTGCCGATCCAAGAGAGATACTTCTGCGTATTGAGGTCGTAAAGATTCGCATCCGGCCGCTTGTTGATGATGTTGTGATTGTACCAGATGCCGCCCTGAACCGAGTACTCGAAATCGCCGGCATGGCCGAACACCTCGAGCGTAGCCTCGTAACCGCGATTGGTCACTTCGCCGCCGTTACCCCAGCTGGCTCGCTCTATACCCATCGTGAGAGGCTGCGAGCCCGTGTTCCGGGTAAGGATATCCTTACGCACATCGTGGAAATAATCGAACATCAGGTTGACGTGGTTGAAGAAAGTACCTTCGATCGAGATATCGGTCTTATACGACTTGTCCCAAGTAATGAAAGGGTTAGCCAGCATATCCTCGAACGTACCTCCGATTGAGGTCGTCGTGCCCGGCACACCGAAAGTGTAAGTGCCCGAATTGTAATAGAACTGCTGATAGAAGATACGATCGGTGGCAGAACCTCCGGTGAAAGCCGAACCGCCCACCTTGCCGTACGAAGCGCGCAGTTTCAGGTAGTTGACCACCTTGCTGTCCTTCAGGAAGTTCTCCTTGGAAATCACCCAAGCCAACGCTCCGGCGGGGAAGAAGCCGAAACGGCGCCCCGGCATATACTGTTCCTCGCCATAGTAGCTGGCTGCGAACTCGGCGAAGTAACGATCCTTGAATCCGTAGTGCGCACGGAATCCGAAACCGGCCGTATTGAACTTGTAGTAGTTTCCGCTCTGCTGATAACGGTCCATGTGATACATCAGCATGGCGTCGACCGAGTGGTCGCCGAAAGTCCGGTTGTACGCAGCGAAAGCCTCGAAGTTGAGACGCTGGTACTGGTAGCTCACGGAGCTCTGCCAAGCGAGGTCCGTATCGTCGTTGTACTGGCGGTACGCATACTCGCCCGCGCCGGTCACGGGATCCGGAGCCCCCGTAATATCGAATACCGCAAAGCTACGCAGCTTGTCGTCGATCAGGCTCATCGCATTCATCGCCGAACCGCCGATGCCGACCGAAAGTCCCTTGACCGTTTCGCCGAAATCGTACTTCAGTTTCAGCGTCATATCCAAGTTGCGGTAGAGCCTGGTTTGGTAACCCTTGTGCGCGACCAGACCCAGCGGGTTGTTCGTATAGCGGGACGTGCCGCCCAGCGAGCCGTCCGGGTTCACCAACGGATACTCTTGAGGCGGAGTACGCATGGTAGCGTCGAGAATGCTCGCGGTGGTGCTACCGGGGAAACGACGGCTGTCGACACGGCCTCCCATATCGATCTGCGCAGAGAGGTTCTTGGTGATGTTGACGTCCAAGTTACTCCGCAGATTGAAACGGTTCATCCGCACCTGAGTGGTATAGTCGTTCAGGTCGGTATGATTGAACATACCGCCGTTGTGCATGTAGCCGGCCGTCACCATGTACCGCACGGCTTTCGTACCGCCGCCGATATTGATGCCGACGTTCGAGATCAGAGTCGACTTCTTGAACAGCTGGTCGAAATAGTTGTTGTCGGGATGCGTGTACTGGTACACTCCGCCCTTGCCGTAGTTCGGGAGGTCGGTGATCGGGTCGTACAAGACAGGCAGACCGTCGTTGGTACGCGCCTGATTGTGCAGCACGGCGTACTCGTACGCATTCAGCATATCGGGCTTGTTGGCGAATTCCTGCCACCCGACGTTGACGTTCACGTCGATCGTCGTCTTTCCGACAAAACCGCGCTTGGTCGTTACCAACAGGACTCCGTTGGCAGCCTGCTGTCCGTACAGAGCGACCGCAGCCGCGTCCTTCAGAACCGAGATGCTTTCGATCTCATACAGGGAAAGCTGGTTGTACTCCGTCCTGAAACCATCGACGATCACCAGCGGCGTATTCGCGCCACCGTAGGTATTGAGTCCCCGGATGTAGATGCTCGGTTCGTCTCCTCCCGGCTCGTACGAGCCTTTTTTAACGATCAGACCGGGCAGACGGCCGATCAGGGCCTCGCCTATCGACGTAGCCGTCGACTTTCTCAGCTCGTCGGCATGGACCGTGCTCATCGACGAAGTCACTGCGTCGTATTTTTGCTTGCCGTAAGCCACGTCCACCATCCTTTCGGATGCGCGAAGCGTGTCTCCCAAAGTCGGAATCTCTGCGAAAGCTCCCGTTTTAGGTCCTTCGGCCTTGACGGTCGTCGCGGACACAAACAAGATCAGGAACGATGCAAAGCAACTTTTCACCTTGTCATTTATATGTTTTTTCATATCGTAGTCTCGATTTAGAAATTAATTACTACCATCCCGGGTTCTGTGCCAATACACCGTTCGTTGTCAGAACATCCGTCTGATAGAGCGGGAACAGATACCACTTCGACGACCATACGCGCGTCTCGTAAAGGAATTTCGAGAAAGTCGGATTTTCCATGTCGCCGGTAATCTTCATACCGTACATATTGCCTCCGATGTACTTGTCGCCCACTTTCCAGCGCTTGTAGTCAAAATAAATCTGATCCTCATAGCAAAGCTCGACGATACGCTCTTTGCGGATGCATTCGCGAACGTAAGCCTGAGTGGCTTGGAAGCCGGGCTTATCCTCCAGATTGGGTTGGCCGGCACGATTGCGGACCAGATTCACGTAGTGAAGGATTTCCCCCGAATTGCTTGCGTAATCCACCTCGTTGAGCGCCTCGGCGTACATCAGGTAAAGATCGGACAAACGCATGTAAGGCCAGAAAGCCTGCGGATAGTTGCCCAAACCTGCGATGTAATCGTCATCGAAGAACTTGGCGAGATAGTAGCCGGTGAAAGCCTGCTTACCTTCAGGATACTGGTCTCCGGCAGGCTCCATTCTCATGTCGAGGATGAAAGGACCTATGTTCTTGCCCAAACTGTAGCCATGATGATAGATAGTCGCGTTGAACCGGCGGTCCAGGTTATTGTAAGGATCGCTGACATTCTGCCAATAGTCGGAAGGCTGGTCGCTACCGTCGCGCAGCTCGTATTTGTCGACCATATTCTGCAACGGAATCAGATAGGTGCCGACCGTTCCTCTCAACTTCTTAAGCGTAGACCAGATGGTCACGCGCGATCCGGACTGGTAAGCCTCGCTGGCGTAAGAGTCGGCCGGGCGGGTACCCCAGATGATTTCGGGATTGCCTTTCGCGGTTCCGTTGGCGTCGATGTCGGGGAACTCGGTCACGGCAGCCTTGTAGTCTTTCACCGGATCGCCATATTTAGTATAGAGCGCATATCCGGCTCCGTGAGCGGCATTGATCGCCTCGAGGCAAGCATCAGCCGCTTCCTGCCAACGATTCTTGTCGTAGGTCTCGTGCTTGATCAGCTCCTGCTTGCTAAAGCTCGGATAGTACGACTGGTTGTTCTCGGGATTGAACAGCGGGCTGGCCGACCACAGCAGGACGCGGGCCTTCAGCATACGCAGAGCCACCTTGTTCACACGGCCGAACTCATTCACTGCGTTACGCTCGGGGAGCTCGGGCATAGCGATCGCCCGGTCGAGCAGGCTGCATATCGAATCGACCGTCCGGGTAATCGACATACGGGACATATCGACCGATTCGCCCATCGTAACGTAATGGTCGATCCAAGGCAGACCGCCGTAGCGCTTGAACATTTCGTAATAGCGCTGAGCGACCAGCCCCAAAGCCTCGGCCTTACGCTGATTGATATAACTCTGAGGCGTACCGTCGTTCACCATATCCACCTTGTCGTAGAAGTACCATGCGTTACGAATGGCAAACCAGTCGTAATCCCATTTGTCTTCACGATAGGGATTGATCGTACCGGCAGTCAGCAGACCTTCGTGGTACTGAGGATGTACGAAGTTATAACCGCCCTCCAAAGCCGTATCGGCCTCGTCGGAAGCGCACGAAATCGGAGCGAAGTAGATCAGGATACCCTGACTCCAAGGACCGTTACCGTTCAAGCAGGGCCAGCCCCACGGAAGCGACGAGTAAGGCGCGGCCAGCACTTTTTCGGCATTCTCGATGGTAGAGAACACCACCGCCTCCGTCATTCCGGACACGTCGCTCGGTTCCTCCAAGAAGTCCTGACAAGACCACATCAACGAAGATGCCGACAATAATAATAATGCTATTTTTGTTTTCATCGTTGTATTATCTTTTTAATTAAAAGGTAATGGAAACACCTACGTTATAGATCTGCATAAGCGGATAGAACAAAGTACGGTGCTGAATACTTTCAGGATCGAAGTTCTTCATCTGGTGGGTAGGAGTCCATGTCCATACGTTCTGAGCCGTCAGGAACACCCGAAGGTTGTCGATGCCGATCGACTTCATCCACTTCTGAGGCAGGTTATAGCCCAGCTCGACATTCTTCAACCGGAGGTAAGTCGCGTCGTAAGCCCAGAAGCTCGAGTTCACGAAGTTACCGGTCTGCTGGTTGTTCGTCGTGTGCAGGATCGGATACCACTTGCTGCGTCCCGTCGGAGTCCAGCGCTCTTCCACACCGCCGAAAGCGGCACCGCCCTCGAAGAAGTGTACCCGGTTCTCCTGCTGAGGCATATAGTAGAAGCCGGCGCCTCCCTGAAACAGCATCGAAAAGTCCAAACCCTTGTAGTTGAATCCCAGCGAAGCCGTAAACGTCGAACGGGGCATATTCGAGTTACCGAAATAAACGCCGTCCTTGTCGTCGATCTTCATGTCGCCGTTCACGTCCTTGAACTTCAGGTCGCCCGGCACGGG
>ENA-ORTI01002773-ORTI01002773.1-human-gut-metagenome-genome-assembly--contig:-NODE-2773-length-14696-cov-3.324705_pt1 | contig 14696 bp, 8 predicted proteins | sample MGYA00242071_ERZ509191 | MGnify/ENA primary metagenome ERZ509191 (study PRJEB26280, sample SAMEA2338832) | human gut metagenome | biome: human gut; feature: human-associated habitat; material: faeces...
TTGAACATAATATTTAAGAATCCATATATTGCATTCGTATGGAGTCCTTCCGCATTTGTCAGATCCGGAAGTCCGAAAAACGCCCTGTTCAGAATACTGTGTCCGTCTATCAATACGATTTTGCTCATAATCAACTGCCTCTCTGTAAGTCTCATCACTTACTTCTATCTTTTCTATCTATTCGTTCAAATATACAACATCTCATTATGACATTTTTTTTTGATATTTTCAATACATGAAGGGGTAAAAAAGATCCTCATCAAAATTACAGATACACGAAATGTGCCACAACAATTGTGTATATACGAAAAAATACATCACGAATCATCGCAATGTACTTCTCATATCTTTTATTCAATTCCAGTTAATTATCAACTGCCGGCAGCGGGACTTGAACCCGCACGCGGTCACCCGCAACAGATTTTGAGTCTGCCTCGTCTGCCATTCCGACATGCCGGCATAAAATTCATGTTTTTTAATCACGAACCGAAAATAATCATATCATACTTATCTTCGGTTCGCAAGTATTTTTTCAAAATAAACTATTTGAAATTATTTTCCAAGCTTATCCGCTTCTTCCGTATTCTTCTTAAGTTCCTCATAAACCGGGAAGCAGTCGAAAGTTGCAAAGTAATCCATCGGCGTCTCTGCTCTGCGGATCAGCTGTGTACCTCCGTCCTCTTTCAGAAGAACTTCTGCGGAACGAAGACGTCCATTGTAATTATATCCCATAGAGAATCCATGTGCTCCGGTATCATGGATCACAAGCAGATCTCCCATGTCAATCTTCGGAAGCTGACGGTCGATTGCAAATTTATCATTATTCTCGCACAGAGAACCAGTCACATCGTAAGTATGATCGCATGGTTCATTTTCTTTTCCCATGACAGTGATGTGATGGTAGGCACCATACATAGCCGGACGCATCAGGTTTGCGGCACATGCATCTACACCGATGTACTCTTTGTGCGTATGCTTTTCATGGATTGCTTTTGTCACAAGGCATCCATAAGGTCCAAGCATAAAACGGCCAAGTTCTGTGTAAATCGCCACATCGCCCATTCCAGCCGGAACAAGAACCTCTTCGTACACTTTTCTTACACCTTCACCGATCACCTTGATATCGTTCGATTCCTGATCCGGTTTGTAAGGAATTCCCACACCACCGGAAAGGTTGATGAACTTGATATGTACACCGGTCTCTTTCTGAAGCTTAACTGCTACTTCAAACAAAGTACGTGCAAGTGTCGGATAATATTCATTAGTTACAGTATTACTTGCAAGGAATGCATGGATACCGAACTCTTTTGCGCCTTTGGACTTCAGGATCTTGAATGCCTCAAAAATCTGTTCAGTTGTCATACCGTATTTGGCATCTCCCGGATTATCCATAATGCTGTTGGAAATTTTGAAAAGTCCACCCGGATTATAACGGCAGCTGATTGTCTCCGGAATCTTTCCGATCGTCTTTTCCAGAAAATCAATGTGTGTGATATCGTCCAGGTTGATGATCGCGCCGAGCTTATCAGCAAGTGCAAATTCCTCTGCCGGTGTATCATTGGAAGAAAACATAATATTTTCTCCAACCTGTCCGACAGACTCAGACATTAAAAGCTCTGTATAGGAAGAGCAGTCACATCCGCATCCATATTCTTTTAAAATATTGAGGATATATGGGTTTGGAGTTGCCTTTACTGCAAAATATTCTTTATATCCTTTGTTCCATGCAAAGGCTTCTTTGAGTGCTTTTACATTTTCACGAATCCCTTTTTCATCATAAAGATGAAACGGAGTCGGATATTCTTTTACGATTTCATCTAACTGTGTCTTTGTTACGAATGGTTCTTTTTTCATTCTGTTCATCTCTCTTTCGTCTAGTCGATGGTTGCAATACGCATCATATTACTTACAGAACCCTTTTCACGCTGTACGCTCGGTGAAGGAATACCAGCTGTCAGGACAACAATATCTCCACTGTCCACGCATTTCTTTGCCTGTGCAAGATCAATTGCCCCACTGCAGATATCATCTGTTGTATGGAATTCCAGAGACTTCAATCCTCTTACGCCCCAGTAGATCGACATCCGGCGAAGGGTACGTTCGTTCGGTGTAATTCCAAGGATTTCCTGTCTCGGACGAAGGTTGGATACAACCCTTGTTGTTGCACCGGATACAGATGGAGTGATGATGCATCTTGCATTCAGGTTCGCTGCCGCAAGTACAGAAGCATATCCGATTGCACTGGACACACCTGACTTCAGATGATCTCCGGCTTTAACAAGAATGGAATCATAGTCCAGATGTTCCTCTGTCGTCTCTACAATTTGAACCATCATCTGGAGTGCTTCCAGAGGGTATTTCCCCTGTGCTGTCTCTCCGGAAAGCATAACTGCATCTGTTCCGTCGTATACCGCATTGGCAACATCCGTCACTTCTGCTCTTGTCGGACGCGGATTACGCATCATAGAATCCAGCATCTGTGTTGCAGTAATAACAGTCTTAAAGTTGTCATTACATTTCTGGATGATCATTTTCTGGAGATGCGGCACTTCCTCTGCCGGGATCTCTACACCAAGATCTCCACGTGCCACCATGATACCATCAGCCGCACGGATAATCTCATCAATATTCTCAATACCTTCTGCGTTCTCTACCTTTGCAATGATTGGAATATACGGAGCGCCGAGTTCTTTTAAGTATGCCTTGATCTCAAGTACACACTCTGCATTTCTTACAAATGATGCTGCGATAAAGTCAATATCCTGCTCTACACCGAAACGGATATCATCCTTATCTTTTTCTGTAATAGCCGGAAGACGAATGGCTACGTTCGGTACGTTAACACCTTTTCTTTCGCCAAGTTCTCCACCATTTACTACAGAACAGACAATCTCTGTCTCTGTCTTGCTCTCTACACGAAGTCCGATCAGGCCATCGTCGATCAGAATGGTACAGCCTTTATAAATATCCTGTACCAGTCCCTTATATGTGATAGATACTCTCTTATTATCTCCTACGATATCTTCTGTTGTCAGAGTGAAGGTTTCTCCTTCTTTTAAAGTAATCTTCTTTCCGTCTTTCAGGATTCCTGTACGAATTTCCGGTCCCTTTGTATCCAGAAGGATTGCAGTGTTTGTATGTTCCTCTTCACGAAGTTCTTTGAGCATATCCATTCTGAACTTCTGTTCTTCATGATCACCATGTGAGAAATTGAAACGTGCCACATTCATTCCATTCTGGATCAGCTTTCTCATCATTTCTCTATCGTTGGTGTTTGGTCCCATTGTACAAACAATCTTGGTTTTTTTCATTGTTTCCTCCTCTTATTATTCAATTTGATTCTATGTTAGAACTCTACTTCACATGTTCGTGTGTGAAAAGATGATCCTGGCAATATTCATAATTCCCGTTACACTTTGAACAATAACGGAACTCCAGTGTCGGATCGTCAAGTTCAGTACGACCGCACACTGCACATCTGTGCTTTGCACCGCCTGCATACTGATTCTGCGGACGGCTTATCTGCTTCTGGAATTTCTTTCTGCGGGCAGCCTGTTTCGGACTGTGTCCACGCAGATTCCGGTTGCAGAAAAAGAAAATAATAAAGTTCAAAAGGGATGCGATGATCACGATCCGTATGATCAGACCACCCTGCACTGCGTCTACCGCAAGCAGAACCACATCCAGAATTGCAAGCCACTTCATCTTGATCGGGATAATGCCGTAAAGCAAAAGCTGATAATCCGGCATGATGGATGCACATGCAAGGAAAATGGACATATTGATATAGTAAGTACTGTAAAGGCTTCCAAATCCGGTAATGCCTCCAATCAGTCCATTCACAATAAAAGCTCCAATAACTGTAAATAATATTCCTGAAAAAATGTAAACATTGTAACGAAATGCCCCCCAGTAGCTTTCCAGCGTATTACCAAGGGAATAGTATAACAGCATCATAAAGATAACAAAAATAATATTGTCATTCGGCGGGATGATCACCCAGCTTAGAAGTCGCCACACCTGCCCTTTCAAAATCAGTGCCGGTTCCAGTGTAAAATAGGTAAGAAGCTGTGGCATCGTAAAACTCAAAAGATATCCGATCGCATAGCCTGCAAGCAGATACATCGTAAGATTTCTAATTGCATAGCGCCCGAACCTGCGCTCCATTTTATCTAACCAGTTCTTCATTCAAAACCTCCTTCCACGTATGTTATTTTATCGTCTGCTTTTTACTTTGTCAATTCCATTCCACCTCTTTACTCTCTTTTCACATAATTTACATCTTTTGTTCACTTCCAGGCACTTTTTTCTACAATGCCATACACAACTTCTGTTTGTATTTTCGTTGGTTCTGTCGTATAATGTAAGATACTGTAGTTCTCTGCGAACTACATTTAATAGGTAATAACACAGACAAATTTTTTTATTGTAATAAGGAGTAGTTAAATCATGAATCAGACAGAATTACATACCCTGGGGATTGACATCGGTTCTACAACTGTTAAAATCGCAGTTCTGGACAGTAATAATGATGTTCTGTTTTCTGATTACGAGCGTCACTTCGCCAATATTCAGGAAACCCTTTCTGATCTGCTTGGTCGTGCTATCTACAAGCTCGGTCAGATCAAGGTATCTCCAATGATTACCGGATCAGGTGGTCTTACTCTGGCAAAGCATCTTGGCGTACCTTTTGTCCAGGAGGTTGTTGCCGTTTCCACCGCTCTTCAGGATTATGCACCACAGACCGATGTAGCGATCGAGCTGGGCGGCGAAGATGCCAAGATCATCTATTTTGAAAATGGAAATATTGAACAGCGTATGAACGGAATCTGCGCCGGAGGTACCGGATCTTTCATCGACCAGATGGCGTCCCTTCTCCAGACAGATGCAACCGGTCTGAACGAATATGCCAAAAATTACAAAGCACTTTATACGATTGCAGCCCGTTGCGGCGTATTTGCCAAGACAGATATCCAGCCGCTGATCAATGACGGTGCTACCAAAGAAGACCTGTCTGCTTCTATTTTCCAGGCAGTCGTCAACCAGACCATCAGTGGTCTTGCCTGCGGAAAACCAATCCGCGGACATGTTGCTTTCCTCGGTGGACCGCTTCATTTCCTCTCTGAACTGAGAGAAGCGTTTATCCGTACTCTCAAGCTGGATGACGAACACATTATCGCACCAAAGTATTCCCATCTTTTTGCAGCCGTCGGCTCTGCGCTGAACTCTAAAAAGGATGTAGTCACCTCTCTTGGTGAGATGCAGAAAAAGCTGGATGCCCATATTGAAATGGACTTTGAAGTTGAGCGTATGCAGCCGCTCTTTTCCAGCGAAGCAGATTACAATGAATTTAAGAACCGCCATGCAAAGCATCAGGTGCCGGTTGGTGATCTTGCCAGCTACCGCGGTAATGCCTACCTTGGAATCGATGCCGGTTCTACCACCACGAAAGCCGCTCTGGTCGGAGAAGACGGTACTCTTTTGTACTCCTTCTACCATGGCAATGACGGTGATCCTCTTGGTACGACCATCGGTGCGATCAAGGATATTTACAGCCAGCTTCCGGAAGGCGTACAGATCGTTCACTCCTGCTCAACCGGTTACGGAGAAGCGCTCATTAAAGCCGCACTTCTTCTGGATGAAGGCGAAGTTGAAACCGTATCTCACTATTACGCCGCTTCTTTCTTCGAACCGGATGTAGACTGTATCCTCGATATCGGTGGTCAGGATATGAAGTGTATCAAGATCAAAAATCAGACTGTAGACAGCGTACAGCTCAACGAAGCATGTTCTTCCGGATGCGGTTCCTTTATCGAGACTTTTGCCAAATCCCTGAACTACACCGTAGAGGATTTTGCACATGAAGCACTTTTTGCGAAACATCCGATTGACCTCGGTACCCGTTGTACCGTATTTATGAACTCAAAGGTAAAACAGGCACAAAAAGAAGGTGCTGAAGTATCTGATATTTCAGCCGGACTTGCTTATTCGGTTATCAAAAATGCTCTTTTCAAGGTTATCAAGGTATCCGATGCATCTGAGCTTGGTAAAAAAATTGTTGTACAGGGTGGTACATTCTACAATGATGCCGTACTCAGAAGCTTTGAGACCATCGCCGGATGTCAGGCAATCCGTCCGGATATTGCAGGAATCATGGGTGCTTTTGGGGCTGCACTGATTGCAAGAGAACGCTATGGTTTCAAAGAATGTAAAAATACAACCATGCTTTCCATTGATGAAATCAATGAACTTACCTATACAACCTCAATGGCAAAATGTAACGGCTGTACCAACAACTGTCGTCTGACCATCAACAAATTCAGTGGCGGACGTCGTTTTATTTCCGGAAACCGTTGTGAGCGCGGTCTTGGAAAAGAGAAAGCAAAGAGTGATGTGCCAAACCTTTTCGCTTATAAAAATGAACGTTATTTTGGTTACACGCCATTAGATCCATCCGAAGCAAAACGTGGAACGGTTGGTATTCCAAGAGTTCTCAACATGTATGAGAACTATCCGTTCTGGTTTACTTTCTTTACAAAACTGGGATATCATGTGTTACTCTCTCCTGCTTCTACACATAAGATTTATGAACTTGGTATTGAATCTATTCCGAGCGAATCCGAGTGTTATCCGGCAAAGCTGGCGCACGGACATGTACAGTGGCTGATCAACCAGGGTGCAGACTTTATCTTCTACCCTTGTATACCATACGAACGTGGTGAATTTGCCGATGCCGACAATCATTATAACTGCCCGATCGTCACCTCATACGCGGAGAACATCAAGAACAATATGGATCCGATCGTACACGGTGAAGTAGATTTCATGAATCCATTCCTCGCCCTCACAAGCGAAAAGACAATCACAGACGGACTGGTCCGTGAATTTACTTCTGCAAAGAATCTTCCAGCAGAAGAAATCAAAAATGCCGCTCATGCTGCATGGGAAGAACTTGCTGCATGCCGTCAGGACATCCGCAAAAAAGGTGAAGAAACACTCGCTTACATGGAAAAGACAGGAACCCGCGGCATTGTACTTGCCGGTCGTCCATACCATTACGATCCGGAGGTCAACCACGGTATCCCGGAAATGATCACCTCCTACGGACTTGCCGTTCTGACGGAAGATTCTATCTCCCATCTGAATCCGGTAGAACGTCCGCTGATTGTTATGGATCAGTGGATGTATCATTCCCGACTGTACGCAGCAGCCAATTTTGTAAAGACAAGAGATGATCTGGATCTGATCCAGCTGAACTCTTTCGGATGCGGTCTTGATGCCGTAACAACCGATGCTGTTGCAGATATTCTGACCGGTTCCGACAAGATTTATACCTCTCTTAAGATTGATGAGGTTAATAACCTGGGTGCTGCACGTATCCGTATCCGTTCTCTTCTCGCCGCCATCCGCGTCCGCGAGCAGAAGCATATGGAGCGCACCATTCGTCCGGCAAATATCGAAAAAATTCCTTTTACAAAGGAAATGAAGGAAACCTATACCATTTTATGTCCGCAGATGTCACCGATCCACTTTTCACTGATTGAGCCAGCCTTCCAGGAAGCAGGCTACAAACTGGAAGTACTGAAAAATGATAACAAGCATGCAGTTGACATGGGCCTTAAATATGTAAACAATGATGCCTGCTATCCGTCTCTGATGGTAGTTGGACAAATCATGGAGGCTATCCTTTCCGGCAAATATGACACCGACCACCTGGCTGTCATTATTTCGCAGACCGGTGGCGGATGCCGTGCTTCCAACTATATCGGATTTATCCGCCGTGCTCTTAAAAAAGCCGGTTACGGACATATCCCTGTTATTTCAATCAACTTAAGCGGACTTGAAAGCAATCCTGGATTCAAGATCACCCTTCCACTTGTACTGAAAGGTGTGTATGGTCTGATATTTGGTGATCTCTTCATGCGCTGCCTGTACCGTGTCCGCCCATATGAAGCTGTTCCAGGCTCTGCCAATACCATGCATAAGAAATGGGAAAAGACAGTTATCGAATTTATCAAGAAAGGCTATCCAAGCAGACACGAGTTTAAGCGTCTCTGCCGCCAGATCGTAGAAGATTTTGATTCTCTTCCATTAAAAGATGTCAAAAAACCACGTGTCGGAGTTGTCGGAGAAATCCTTGTTAAATTCCTTCCAGCTGCCAATAACTACCTGGTAGATCTTCTTGAACAGGAAGGTGCCGAAGCCGTGGTTCCGGATCTGACCGACTTCCTGCTCTACTGCTTCTACAATACAAACTTTAAAGCAGAACATCTCGGCATGAAGAAATCAACCGCCCGCATGGGTAATCTCGGAATCAAGGCTCTGGAATGGTTCCGCAAGCCTGCCGTTGATGCATTAAAAGCAAGTAAACGCTTCGATCCACCATCACATATTGAACACCTGGCTTCGATGGCAAAAGAAATTGTTTCTCTTGGAAACCAGACCGGTGAAGGATGGTTCCTTACCGGAGAAATGCTGGAGCTGATCCACAGCGGTGCACCAAACATTGTCTGCACACAGCCTTTCGCCTGTCTGCCAAACCACGTAGTCGGAAAAGGTGTTATTAAAGAACTGCGCCGCCGTCATCCGGAATCCAACATCGTTGCAATCGATTATGATCCGGGAGCAAGCGAAGTAAACCAGCTGAACCGCATCAAACTGATGCTTTCGACTGCGCAGAAGAAGATGTAAGACTTTTGGATATGTAAAAATAATAGGTTCTAATGGGACGACCAGAGGAATCCAAAATACTCCCCACGCATTCAGTTGCACTAACCATTCCGTTCAAGCCTCTTAGGGCGGGAATCGTGTTCAGCAAAGGCTTCCACGATTCCTGAGTCTTGAACTCCACAGTGCAAATTCATGTGTGGGGAGTATTTTGGATTCCTCTGGTCTGTGTATTGGTAACTTTTTTTACATATGCAAAAGTTTTTTGGATGGTGAGAACTAGGATTTAGGGAATTGCAGTCGGAAGGGAAGATTAGTGTAATATCTTTCTTTACAGTTTTTTCTCTCCGAATTCGGCACCGTCATTTTCACCAGTACAGTTAAACGGTCGATTTTACAAAAGAAAGTCCTGCAATTCACTTTTGTGCAATGGAGATGAGACTCAGAAATCATGGAAGCCTTTGCTGAACATGATTTCCGCTCTAAGAGGCTCATCGGAATGGTTTGCACAATGGAATTGGAGGACTTTCTTTTGTAAAATCGACCACACAACCTTTATTTAAAAAAACAGCGGACTCCTTTTCGGGAAAATCCACTGTTTTTCACATATATTAAGCTTCTTCGACTTCTACTTTTTCGCCAAGAATTTTATCAATACTTACCAGTTTTACGCTGAGTACGAATACCTGTGCTGCAACTTCCAGTTCTTCTGGTGTCGGGAAGGACGGTGCAATTCGGATATTGCTGTCTTTTGGATCCTTTCCGTATGGGAAAGTTGCTCCCGCTTTTGTCAAGATCAGTCCGGCTTCTTTTGCTTTTGCTACGATTGCTTTTGCACATCCATCCAACGCATCGAAGGAAATGAAGTATCCTCCTCGCGGTGCCATCCAGGAACCAATCTCAAGTCCGCCAAGCTCACTTTCCAGTACACTTAATACGGTGTCAAATTTCGGTCTTAAGATATCTGCATGTTTCTTCATATGCTGAACCATTCCATGGATATCACCGAAGAAACGCGCATGTCTGAGCTGGTTTAATTTATCATGACCGATGGTCTGTACGGACATCATCTTGCGGATTTCCGCAAGGTTTTCATCGGATGCTGCAATTGCTGCAATACCAGAACCCGGGAAGCTGATCTTGGAAGTAGAACCGAATTTGTAAACCATGTTCGGATGTCCTTCTTTTTTACATTCCATCAAAATCTCGATCAGATAATCCTGTTTATCCTCATACAAATGATGGATTCCATATGCATTATCCCAGAAAATACGGAAATCTTCTGCCGCTGGATTTAATTTCGCAAAACGGTGTACGGTTTCATCAGAATAAGTGATTCCCTGTGGGTTAGAATATTTCGGTACACACCAGATACCTTTTACAGCCGGATCATTCTCCACATACTGCTCTACCAGATCCATATCCGGTCCATCCGACGTCATTGGAATATTGATCATCTCAATTCCAAAATGTTCGGTGATTGCAAAATGTCTGTCATATCCAGGTACCGGGCAAAGGAATTTTACCTTGTCAAGCTTTGCCCAAGGGGTGCTTCCCATGATACCATGTGTCATCGCTCTTGCAACAGTATCATACATTACGTTCAGGCTGGAGTTACCAAAGATGATAATATTGTCCTTCGGTACTTCCATCATATCAGAAAGAAGCTGTTTTGCTTCTTTGATTCCGTCGATCACTCCATAGTTACGGCAATCTACTCCTTCTTCGCAGACAAGATCTGATGTGCTCTTAAGTACATCCATCATCCCCATAGAAAGATCAAGCTGTGCTTTGGACGGTTTACCTCTGGACATATCCAGTTTCAGACCTTTTCCTTTAACATCTTCAAATTCTTTTTCCAGTCTGCTCTTTAATTCAAGCAGTTCTTCTCTACTCATATCTTTATATGCAGTCATCTTGAAAACCTCCCATAATCATCAACTAATCATTGTGTGTTTCCTGCCGTACTTTATACTTCCGAAATCTGCCATCTGCAGTTTCGTTCAGCTGTTTTGACAACATCAAAACTCACTACAAGTAGTAAGTATATAGGAAAAATGATTTTTCGTCAACCAATTCTTGCATATAAATATGACATATCGTGATTTTTGTTGATTTAAATGTGTTTTTTTGAATTTTTGTTTTTCATTTCATGCATTTTTCCATTTTAATGCTTTTCAAAAAGAGTAGATCAGATTTATATGCAGCATATTTTCTTTTCTCCTGCAGTATGTTTTGCTCTTCTGACAACAAAACACCCGGAACCATTTTCATGATTCCGGGCAAATATATTTACTATTTTACTAATAATGATTTTCCAGTCATATCTGCTGGCTGCTGCATTCCCATCAGCTCGATCAGCGTCGGAGCGATGTCTGCAAGGCATCCGCCTTCACGAAGCTTATATGCAGGATCTGCATTTACAAGAATGAACGGAACCGGGTTCGTTGTATGAGCGGTAAATGGTTCTCCTGTCTCTTCATCGATCAGCTGTTCTGCATTTCCGTGGTCAGCGCAGATAAACATCTGTCCACCAACTTCTTTCACTGCATCAACTGCTTTTCCTACACATTCATCAACAGCTTCAATTGCTTTGATCACTGCTGCTTCTACACCGGTATGACCAACCATATCCGGGTTTGCAAAGTTAATTACGATTACGTCGTACTTGTCCGCTTTGATTGCATCTACAAGCTTGTCACATACTTCATACGCACTCATCTCCGGCTTCAGATCGTAAGTTGCAACCTTAGGCGATTTGACAAGGATTCTGTCCTCTCCCTTGTTTGGTTCTTCTACTCCACCATTAAAGAAGAAGGTAACATGTGCATATTTCTCTGTCTCGGCGATTCTTGCCTGTGTCATGTTGTTTGCTGCAAGAAATTCGCCAAATGTATTCGTGATGCCTTCTTTTACAAATGCAACCATTTTATTTGGAATTGTCTCATCATACTCTGTAAAACATACATAAGTTGTCTTGATACGTTCTCCTCTGGCAAATCCGTCAAAATCATCCGCACAGAATGTTCTGGTGATTTCTCTTGCTCGATCCGGGCGGAAATTAAAGAAGATCACAGAATCTCCGTCTTTTACAGTTGCAACCGGTGTACCGTTTTTTGTCACTACAAATGGTACTACGAATTCGTCAGTTACTTCTTTGTCGTAAGAAGCCTGGATTCCTTCTGTTGCTGATGCTGCTGTGTCACCTTCGCCGCGTGTAAGTGCTGCGTATGCTTTTTCTACACGGTCCCAACGGTTGTCACGGTCCATTGCATAGTAACGTCCGGAAACACTTGCAACTTCACCTACACCGATTTCTTTCATCTTTGCTTCTAACTGTTCAACATATTCTTTCCCAGATGCCGGAGGTGTATCACGTCCGTCAAGGAAGCAGTGAACATATACTTTGTCCAGCCCCTGTCTCTTTGCAAGTTCCAAAATTCCATAAATATGTGTAATGTGACTGTGTACACCACCATCAGATACCAGTCCCATCAGATGAAGAGCTGTACCGTTCTTCTTTGCATTTTCACAGGCTGCAAGAAGTGCCTTATTTTCAAAGAAATCGCCATCATCGATTGCTTTTGTGATCTTGGTGAGCTCCTGGTAAATGATACGTCCTGCGCCCATATTCATATGACCTACTTCCGAGTTACCCATCTGACCGTCCGGAAGTCCTACAGCAAGTCCGCTTGCATTTCCTTTTACAAACGGATATTCAGCCATTAATTTATCCATAACCGGTGTGTTTGCCTCTGCAATACCGTTGCCTTTCTTTTCATCTCTCAGACCGTAACCGTCTAAGATCATCAAAACTGTTGGTTTTTTACTCATCGTCTTACACTCCTTCATTTTGTCTTAAAGCGTTTGATTTCTCTTTCAGTTAAATATTGTACATGATTTTATATATGCTTGCAAGCACTTGTTAAAACTTTGACAGTCGAAAAACGCAGGCATTTCTGCCTGCGCCTTGGTATAATTGACTATTTCCAGTTTACAATCTTACCAAAATCCGGTTTTAAAGAAGCACCACCTACAAGTCCACCATCGATATCCGGCTGAGCGAATAATTCCGGTGCTGTAGCTGCATTTACAGATCCGCCGTACTGAATACGGATTGCTTCTGCTGTAGCTTCATCATAAACTTCAGCGATACATTCACGGATAGCTTTGCAAACCTCCTGAGCCTGCTCTGTTGTAGCTGTCTTACCGGTTCCGATTGCCCAGATTGGCTCATAAGCGATAACTGCTGTCTTAGCCTGATCTGCTGTTACATTCTGGAATCCAACTTTAACCTGCTGACGGATGAAGTCCATTGTCACACCCTGTTCACGCTGTTCAAGAGTTTCTCCACAGCACATGATCGGTGTAAGTCCGTGTTCAAATGCTTTCAGCATCTTTTTGTTCACAGTCTCGTTTGTCTCTGCGAAGTATTCTCTTCTTTCAGAGTGTCCGAGAACAACATATTTAACACCAGCATCTGTAAGCATGTTCGGAGAGATTTCTCCTGTGTATGCACCTTTTTCTTCAAAGTACATATTCTCTGCTCCAACCTGGATGTTGCTTCCTTTTGCAGCTTCTACAACCGGAATGATATCGATTGCCGGTACGCAGAATACCACGTCAGCCTCTTCTGTTACAACCAGAGATTTGAGTGTATTCACAAGCTCTACTGCCTCTGAAGGTGTCATATTCATTTTCCAGTTACCTGCAATAATTTTCTTTCTTGCCATTGCAATAATCTCCCTTATTTTATCTTAATTACAGACGCTGCTTATTTATCGTTAGCAGCTGCTACACCTGGCAGTTCCTTACCTTCAAGGAATTCAAGGGAAGCTCCGCCACCCGTAGAGATGTGAGTCATCTTGTCGCCGTATCCGAGCTGGTTAACTGCTGCTGCCGAATCACCACCACCGATGATTGTTACTGCATCTGTCTCAGCAAGTGCTTTTGCGACTTCTTCTGTTCCTTTTGCAAAGTTCGGCATCTCGAATGCACCCATAGGTCCGTTCCATACAACTGTCTTTGCATCTTTTACAGCGTCAGCATAGATCTTGATTGTCTCTGGTCCGATGTCAAGTCCTTCCCATCCTTCCGGAATTTCGCCAGCTTTAACAACTTTGATATTTGCATCATTTGAAAAATCATCTGCAATTACGTTGTCTACCGGAAGAAGGAGTTTTACGCCTTTGTCTTTAGCTTTCTGAATCATGTTCAGTGCATATTCACAGTAATCTTCTTCAAGAAGAGATTTTCCAACGGTTCCGCCCTGTGCTTTGCTGAATGTATAAGACATACCTCCACCAATGATCAGAGTGTCTACTTTATCGATCAGGTTTTCGATTACAGAAATCTTGCTTGAAACTTTAGCTCCACCAAGGATTGCAACGAACGGTCTTTCCGGATTGTTTACTGCATTTCCAAGGAAATCGATTTCTTTCTGCATCAGATATCCAACAACAGCTGTATCTACATATTTGGTAACACCAACGTTAGAGCAGTGTGCTCTGTGAGCTGTACCAAATGCATCATTAACAAATACATCACAAAGAGAAGCAAGTTCTTTGCTGAATTCGTCTCCGTTCTTTGTTTCTTCTGCGCGATAACGTGTGTTCTCAAGTAAGATAACATCTCCGTCTTTCATAGCTTCTACTGCAGCTTTTGCGTTTGGTCCTACAACTTCCGGATCAGCAGCAAATTTAACTTCCTGTCCGAGAAGCTCACTGAGACGTTTTGCAACAGGTGCAAGAGATAACTCAGGCTTCGGCTCTCCCTTCGGTTTGCCAAGGTGGGAGCAGAGAATTACCTTTCCACCGTCCGCAATCAGTTTTTTGATCGTCGGAAGCGCTGCCACCAGACGGTTTTCATCGGTGATCTTTCCTTCTTTTAACGGTACGTTGAAATCACAACGTACCAGAACGCGTTTGCCCTTTACATTGATATCATCCACGGATTTTTTATTCAGCATATCCTGTCTCCTTTACATTTAAAAGAAAAATGGATCCGGTCCCGACCGAGGACCGGACCCA
>ENA-ORTI01002775-ORTI01002775.1-human-gut-metagenome-genome-assembly--contig:-NODE-2775-length-14687-cov-3.926052_pt1 | contig 14687 bp, 9 predicted proteins | sample MGYA00242071_ERZ509191 | MGnify/ENA primary metagenome ERZ509191 (study PRJEB26280, sample SAMEA2338832) | human gut metagenome | biome: human gut; feature: human-associated habitat; material: faeces...
CAGGGGGAAAGACCTGTTTTCACAATTTTCATTGCTCCCAGCAAGCCACGAAGATCCAGCGGTTTTGTGGAAATCTCACTGTTTACAGATTTTTTCTGAAGGTCCATAAAAACGCCGATAAACTGTTCCACTGCTTTTTCTTTTGCTTCCGGGAACATTTTGTTAAAAATGAACCCTAAAGTTTCCTCTGTCTGGGCCGGCATATCGATCACCAGAAAACGGGAAACAAGGGCTTCGTTCAGCTCTTTTGTTCCTGCATATCCATAATTCATGGTTCCGATAAAACGTGCCGCCGGATGGAGATCAATCCTGTCATATCCAGGAACATCAATGGAACGGCGGTAGTCCAGCGTTGCGTGAAGGACTGAGACCGCATCGTTCTTTGCCATGTTGATCTCATCCAGGATACCGAAACCACCGTACTCGGCACACTGGTAGATGCTGCCCTTCCGGAGGCATACTTCATTGTTTACAAACGTGTCCGTTCCGATGAGATCCCCGCTGTTTGTGTTGACATGAAACGATACATTATAGATCGGGCGGCCAAAAGCATAAGCCAGATTTTCGGCCAGGATATTTTTTCCGGTGGCTTTCGGACCTGCAAGGAGGAGATTTTCCCCCTCCAGAAGACCTGCGATGGCCATTTCCAGGATTTCTTTTCCATAGAACGGAATGGACGGTCTGGTGACTCTGGCTGCGGCCGCTTCATCAACGCCATAATTTTTTCGGAATTCCTCGACGCCATGGATCAGGTCTTCGGAAACGTTTTGTTCTTTTAAAAATTCTAATTCTTTCATATATTTACTCCTGAATCTGATTCAAGCGGATAAAAACCTAACAGTTTCTCTCTCCGCCAGGTAAAAAACGGGACAGATCTTACATCCGTCCCGTCATTTGCTTTCAAAGATGCCTCTGCATTCAGGGAACATCTCTTATTTCCTGTATTTTATTCAGCCGATCATACCTCAAAGATCAGATCGCCGTAAGATGGCATCGGCCACATATCTTTATCCACGATCATCTCAAGCTCATCGACCGGTTTTCTTAATGCTTTCATTGCCGGTACAACACTCTCTCTGAAGAATACGGCACGGTCACGTCCCTCTTCATGAGCTTCTGCCTCTGCGATCAGTCCGGAAAGTTTATCCATAGCTGCCTTGGTCTCTGCGAGAAGGGTGGAGGATTTTTCCAGAAGGCTTGTCTGTACGCTGACATCAAGTGCTGCACTTACTGCTTTTACAGAATTGATGGACTCTGCAAGAACGGTTGTGTAACGGATGACTGCAGGGATGATCTGCTTGGTTGCGATATCCACCATGGTCTTAGCCTCGATGTTGATGGCTTTTGCATAGCCTTCGTACTGGATCTCTGCTCTGGACTCAAGCTCTGCTCTTGTGAATACATTGAAGGATTCAAAAAGCTTCACAGCCTTGTCTGTAGTCAGTGCAGGGATGGCATCTACCATGGACGGAAGGATCGGAAGTCCACGTCTCTTTGCCTCAGCCTCCCACTCCGGTGCATATCCGTTTCCGTTGAATACAATACGCTGATGCTCCGTTGCGTACTCTTTGATCAGGTCATGTACTGCGGTGTCAAAATCTTCTGCTGCTTCCAGACGGTCGCATGCCTCGCGGAATACTTCTGCCGCAATGGTGTTCAGTACAACGTTGCACTCGGAAATAGAATCACGGGAACCTACCATACGGAACTCGAATTTGTTTCCTGTGAATGCAAACGGTGAGGTTCTGTTTCGGTCTGTTGCATCTTTCATGAAATCCGGAAGTGTCTTAACACCGGTATCCAGGATCTCGCCGGTCTTACTGTGTGTGGCGGTACCTGTGCTGATCAGCTGCTCCAGCACATCCTGAAGCTGCTCACCAAGGAATACGGAGATAACTGCAGGCGGTGCTTCATTTCCACCGAGACGTTCATCGTTTCCAACGTCTGCTGCAGACTCTCTCAGAAGATCTGCGTGCTCATCAACGGCTTTCAGGATACAGGTGAGAACAAGAAGGAACTGGATATTCTCATGAGGAGTTTTTCCCGGCTCAAGAAGGTTGATTCCGTCATCGGTTGTCAGGGACCAGTTGTTGTGTTTACCGGAACCGTTCACTCCTGCGAAAGGTTTCTCATGAAGCAGGCAGCGCATACCGTGGCGGCTGGCAACTTTTTTAAGGATACGCATCATGATCTGGTTGTGGTCTGCAGCGATATTTACCGGTGCGTAGATCGGAGCCAGCTCATGCTGTGCAGGTGCAACCTCGTTATGCTGTGTCTTGGCTGTTACGCCCAGTTTCCAGCACTCCTCGTTGACTTCTTTCATGTATGCGGAGATTCTCTGACGGATGGTTCCGAAATAATGGTCATCCATCTCCTGTCCTTTCGGAGGCATGGCACCGAAAAGTGTTCTTCCTGTGTAGATCAGGTCTTTTCTCTGGAGCCATTTCTGTTTGTCAACCAGGAAATATTCCTGCTCAGCTCCAACGGAAGGCGTTACTTTTTTGGAAGTTGTATTTCCGAAAAGGCGGAGAAGTCGAAGTGCCTGTGTATTGATTGCTTCCATGGAACGAAGAAGCGGTGTTTTCTGGTCAAGTGCCTCTCCTGTGTAGGAGCAGAATGCAGTAGGGATACATAAGATTCCGCCGGCTGCGTCATGACGTACAAAGGCCGGTGATGTACAATCCCATGTTGTATAGCCTCTGGCCTCGAATGTTGCGCGAAGTCCTCCGGACGGGAATGAAGATGCATCCGGCTCACCCTTGATCAGCTCCTTGCCGGAAAAGCTTAAGAGTACCTTGCCATCTTCTCTTGGTGCTGTGACAAATGCATCATGCTTCTCGGCAGTAACGCCTGTCAGCGGCTGAAACCAGTGACAATAATGAGTGGCACCCTTCTCGATGGCCCATTCCTTCATCTCATGTGCAACCACATCAGCGATCTCCATGGACAGCTCCTTGCCCTCTTCTATTGTCTTTTTCAGTTCGCGGTATACCTTCTTCGGCAGACGGTCCTGCATAACAGAATCGTTAAATACATCGCAGCCAAAGATTTCCTTTACGTTGATATAATCTCCCATTTCTTCCTCCTTTTCGTTCCTGTATATCCAGTCTTTCTTATGAGGAAAGACGTTTTCACCTCTGTATGATCACCTTGTCCTCGGATGCCCGGATCATTCTTCGCTGTTCTGGGTGATCTCCTTGAGCTCCTGCATTTTCTGGTTCAGCCGGCTTTTTTTCTGTTTCTTACTGCTGGTGAGATAAAGGTTCATGGCCTCATGAAGATTATCGATCTCCACACGGGTCTGGTCTCCTCCGAATTCTCCGTCCAGCGTCCACGGAACAGCCTCCTCCGACTCAATCACAACATGTGCGGATTTGAAAGAATAGATCAGATCTGTATTATCCTCTGCAGTAAGAAGCGCAGTCATGATCTCCTGAAGCTCCAGCGGATTCTTCGGGTTGGTGATCAGTGTCACCTCAAACAGTCCGTCATTCATATCCACATTTTTTCCGGTGAGGTTCTTAAAACCGCCTACAGATCTGGAATTACTGATCATGCCGTAGATAAAATCATTCTCTACGGTCAGCTCATCGGAAGTTACTTTCAGATGATAGGATTTCACCTCAAAAAGCTGTTTCATCCCTTCCAGCACATAGGCCACATGTCCCAGGATATTTTTCAGATCCTGGTCTGTCTCATAGGAAACATTGGTAAACAGTCCAAACGCAGCCACATAGGCAAATGTCTGGTTATTAAATTTACCGATGTCACAGTGATAGATCTGCTCCTCCATGATCATGGATGCAGCTGCAGTCATACTCTTCGGCATAAACAGACTATTGGCAAAATCATTGGTGCTTCCTGCCGGGATATAGCCGATGGGTGTCTGGCTGCCCACTTCCACGATTCCGGTAACCACTTCATCCAGTGTACCATCACCACCACTGCAGGCGATCAGATCCACCTGATCCGCATATTCCTTCACCTGTTCATAAGCATCCTTCGGTCCCTGTGTGGCACGGATGATCACTTCGTACCCACCTTTGTTAAAGATATCCACAATGTCCAGCAGATGCGTCTTGATTCTTCCTTTTCCTGCTTTGGGGTTGAAAACAAAAAGCATTCTTTTTTTCATTATCCAATCCTCATTTCCCGAAATGATTCGTTATGTCTATTCTTTTACTATGATAAAAAAAACGATGTAAAATGTCAATCTTAAGTTTTTACATCTGGTCTTACAACAGACATTCGGAAATTTATAACAAAAAAAGTCCGAAAACCCAATAAAATTGAATCTTCAGACCTTTTGTTAAGTAGCGAGAGGGGGATTCGAACCCTCGACACCACGGGTATGAACCGTGTGCTCTAGCCAACTGAGCTATCTCGCCATATTCTTTTGTAACATGGGACCTATAGGGCTCGAACCTATGACCCTCTGCTTGTAAGGCAGATGCTCTCCCAGCTGAGCTAAGATCCCATAACAGTTGCTCGTCTTAAGAACTCTTCTGTTCCGCAACTCGCTTTGCTATTATATAATGGTTTCTGACTTGTGTCAACAGTTTTTTTCACTTTTTTTAAATTTTTTAAAAAATATATGTTTTTTTGTATTTTTACAGTGGCAGGGAGGTCTGAAATCCCCTGCCACTGCAAGCTTACGGATATTACTTGAAGTATTCTACACCAGATTCGAAAATCTTGATATCCTGCTCTCCATAGATATTTACAGCCACACCTGCGTCACGACGCTCGCTGTGCGCCATCTTTCCGAGAACACGTCCATCCGGGCTTGTGATACCTTCGATGTTCATATAAGAACCGTTTACATTGAACTCGCCCTCATAGCCTGTTTCATCTACCGGTACATACTCCGTTGCGATCTGTCCGTTTTCTTTGAGTTTCTTCAGCCACTCATCATTTGCAACGAAACGTCCCTCACCGTGGGAAGCCGGGTTGCAGTATACACCGCCAAGCTGTGCTTTCTGAAGCCATGGAGACTTGTTGCTGACAACCTTGGTGTAAACCATCTTGGATACGTGGCGTCCGATGGTGTTGTAGGTCAGTGTCGGAGAATCCTCTTTCTGACCACAGATCTCGCCGTACGGTACCAGTCCCAGTTTGATCAGGGCCTGGAATCCATTGCAGATACCAAGTGCCAGACCATCGCGCTCATTGAGAAGCTTCATAACAGCTTCTTTGATCTTCTCGTTCTGGAATGCGGTTGCAAAGAATTTAGCAGATCCATCCGGCTCATCACCTGCTGAAAATCCGCCCGGGAACATGATCATCTGTGCCTGGCTGATAGCTTTCTCAAAGATTTCCACAGAATCATGGATATCTTCTGCTGTCAGGTTTTTGAATACTTTTACATCTACTTCAGCGCCTGCTCTCTCAAATGCACGGGTGCTGTCGTACTCACAGTTTGTTCCAGGGAATACCGGAATGAATACGCGTGGTTTTGCCACTTTATGTTTGCATACATAGATGCTGTCTGCTTTGTAAAGGGAACCGTCATCTGCTTTGACATCCTCGGTTCCTGCTGCTGTCTTGAATACGTTCTCCAGAGTGCCCTCCCATGTGGAAAGTGCCTCTTTCAGAGTGATCTCAGTATCGCCGTAGGAGAATTTCGCATCGTCTGTAGCCTCACCGATCACTGTGTAAGTGATAGCAAGCTCGCCGACTTTTCCATCCGGAACTTCGCAGATGATATCTCCGAATGCCGGGGCAAAGAAATCTCTTGGATCAAGGCTATGCTCGATCTTCACGCCCATACCGTTACCAAATGCCATCTTGCTGACTGCTGCGGCGATTCCATGACGGTCAAGTGCATATGCGGAGATCACACGGCCAGCCTGGATATCCTGATGTAATTTGTCATACTGCTCCATAAGAGCCGGATAATCCGGAAGGTCATAAGCGTCCTTCGGTGCACGGAGCCATACCAGTTTGCTTCCTGCTTTTTTGAGCTCCGGTGTGATCACGTCTTTTACTTTTGCAACATCCACTGCGAAAGATACCAGTGTCGGAGGAACATCAATGTCATTGAAGGTTCCGGACATACTGTCCTTACCGCCGATGGAAGGAAGGCCGAATCCGATCTGTGCCGCATAAGCGCCAAGCAGTGCGGAGAACGGCTGGCTCCATCTCTTCGGATCTTCGGTCATACGACGGAAGTATTCCTGGAATGTGAAGCGGATCTTCTTATAGTCACCACCGGTTGCAACGATCTTGGCAACAGACTCTGTTACTGCGTAAGATGCTCCATGATACGGGCTCCAGGAGGAAAGGTATGGATCGAAGCCGTAGCTCATCATGGTAACTGTCTCTGTTTTTCCGTTCTGTACCGGAACTTTTGCAACCATGGACTGTGTCTCTGTCAGCTGATATTTACCACCGTGAGGCATAAATACGCTGCCTGCGCCGATGGAGCCGTCAAACATCTCCACAAGACCTTTCTGTGAGCATACATTCAGGTCAGCGAGAGTATCCAGCCATTTTTTCTTTACGTCTGTGACATCCGGACGTTTTTCAAAAAGGTTTCCGTCTTTGGACGGGATCTCAACCTCAACGGAAGTCTCCTGATGTGCACCGTTGGTATCCAGGAATGCACGGGAAATATTTACGATCTCTTTTCCTCTCCAGTTGAGGACAAGGCGTGGCTCCTTAGTTACAACTGCAACAGGAACTGCCTCAAGATTCTCTTCATTTGCGTATTTCAGGAAAGTATCCACATCTTTCGGGTCAACCACAACAGCCATACGCTCCTGGGACTCGGAGATGGCGATCTCAGTTCCGTCAAGACCTGCATACTTCTTCGGAACTTTGTCAAGGTCGATCTGAAGTCCTGGTGCCAGCTCGCCGATGGCAACAGAAACACCGCCCGCACCGAAGTCATTACATTTCTTGATGATATGGCTGACTTCTTCTCTGCGGAACATTCTCTGGATCTTACGCTCTGTCGGTGCATTACCTTTCTGCACCTCTGCGCCGCAGACCTCAATGGAAGCCTCTGTGTGAACCTTGGAAGAACCGGTAGCACCACCGATACCGTCACGGCCGGTACGTCCTCCAAGAAGGATGATGATATCTCCCGGATCGGAATTCTCACGGATAACCGCACGTCTCGGAGCAGCACCCATAACCGCACCGATCTCCATACGTTTTGCAACGTAGTCCGGATGATAGATTTCTTTTACAGCACCGGTTGCAAGACCGATCTGGTTTCCGTAGGAGCTGTAACCGTGAGCTGCGCTGCGGACAAGTTTCTTCTGCGGAAGTTTACCCTTCAGAGTTTCTTTTACGGATACAGTCGGATCAGCCGCACCGGTTACACGCATTGCCTGATATACATAGGTACGTCCGGAAAGCGGGTCACGGATGGCACCGCCAAGGCAGGTAGCCGCACCACCAAAAGGCTCGATCTCGGTCGGATGGTTGTGGGTCTCGTTCTTGAAGTTGATCAGCCACTCTTCTTCTTTTCCGTCCACATCCACCGGTACCACGATACTGCAGGCATTGATCTCATCGGACTCTTCCTGGTCTGCAAGTTTGCCTTCTGCTTTCAGTTTCTTCATTGCCATAAGAGCCAGATCCATCAGGCAGACAAATTTGTCATCACGGCCTTTGTACATGTTCTTATGGGCATCCAGATATTCTTCGTATGTTTTTTCGATTGGAGCTTTATAGTCGCCTTCATCAAACTTCACGCTGGTAAGCTCTGTGGAGAAAGTGGTATGTCGGCAGTGATCAGACCAGTAAGTATCCAGAACACGGATTTCTGTCATGGACGGATCACGTTTCTCTTCTTCTTTGAAATAATGCTGGATATGCTGGAAATCCTTGAATGTCATGGCAAGGTTCAAAGAAGCGTACAGCTCTTTCAGATCAGCCTCTGCCATATCCTTGAATCCGTCAAAGATCTTCACATCCTCAGGGTCCGGGAATACGGTTACCAGTGTCTCCGGTTTCTCAAGTCCTGTCTCACGGGAATCCACCGGGTTAATGCAGTGATGTTTGATTGCCTCAAACTCTGCGTCTGTAACGGTTCCCTCAATTACATAAGTAGTTGCGGAGCGGATGATCGGTGCCGCATTCTCATCCAGGAACTGTACACACTGTACAGCGGAGTCTGCTCTCTGGTCAAACTGTCCAGGGAGGAATTCTACGGAAAATACACGTGCGCCCTCTGCCACATCAAATTTCTCAAGATACAGATCATCTACCGGCGGCTCTGCAAATACGGTCTTGCAGGCTTTCTCAAATACTTCATCGGAGATATTCTCCACGTCATAACGGATCAGCTCACGGACTGCTGTCACAGTGCTGATGCCAAGATAATGTTTGATCTCATGTTTCAGTTCCTTTGCTTTTACTGCAAAGGCAGGTTTCTTTTCTACATACACACGTCTTACGTTGCTCATAGAAGGCTCCTTTCTCTATATCCGATAATAAGGATGGTAAACGTGCAGAAAGCATTTCTGTCTTTCTTTTCTGCTGAAAATATAGTATCATAGGAAATATCATTAGTAAAATTAATATATCTTATATTTTTTATTAATACAATTAATTAATCACCGTTCACACTCCACTGTCGACGAGATATTGGGGAATGAATATGCCAAAATCCCGAGACATACAATCTAAAGTTCCATTGCTGTCGACAATTTGTATCATCACATTATTTTATGAAAGGATTTATTTCTATGGATATTAATCTTGAACTATACAAAGTATTCTACTATGTTGCCACCACCCTCAGCTTCTCAGAGGCCTCCCGCCAGCTTTTTATCTCCCAGTCAGCAGTCAGCCAGTCCATTAAAACTCTGGAAAAGAAGCTAAATCATCCTCTTTTTATCCGCAGTACCAAGAAAGTATTGTTAACTCCTGAAGGCGAACTTCTGCTCCAGCATGTAAAACCGGCTCTCCAGCTTCTGGACGAGGGAGAATCTCTCCTGTCAGGAGACAATCTGCTGAAAGGCCAGCTGCGTATTGCTGCCAGCGATACGATCTGCCGGTATTTTCTCATTGATTATCTTCAGAAATTCCATCAAACCTACCCGGATGTCCGTATCAAAGTCACAAACAGTACCTCCATCGGCTGTGCAGAGCTTCTGGAAAAGGGTCAGGCAGATCTTATTGTATGCAACTGTCCCAATTCCAGGCTTGGCAGTCATTTTCAGACACGTGTGCTAAAAGAATTCCACGATGTATTCGTTGCCAATACGGATTACTTTCCTGTACACACTGTTCAGACCGAACTGCAGGAGCTTCTGAACTATCCGATCCTGATGCTTTCCCCCAAAAGTACCACCAGTGAATATCTGCGAGAGGCATTCACAGCCCATAATCTCAAGCTTCTTCCTGAAGTAGAGTTAAACAGTAATGACCTGCTTCTGGATCTGGCACGGATCGGACTGGGGATTGCCTGTGTTCCTGATTATATGTTAAAAGAAAATGATCAGCTGACACCGCTCATGTTAAAAGAGCCTCTTCCCGGACGTCAGCTTATACTTGCCCAGCATGACAGTCTTACTGTCTCTCAGGCTGCTGAACGCTTTATTGAAATGTTTACTTCCATACTATGAAATTTCTATGCTGCAGTTGCAAAGCCTTTGTACAATAAAAGAAGTCCTCTCTCAGTACTGAAACAACAATTTTTATAATCGCGTTTCTTACTGAATGAGAACTTCTTATTATTTTCTATTCTGTTTTTCAGTCTGAAGTCCGGCAGATATTCACAATCCGCTTCGCTATTTGGTCAACTTTCTTATTTCGGCATTACAGCCAGCGCATCAGTAATATACTGATTATCGATTGCTGCAAAGAATCCGCCGTCTGCCTTGGTTGCATAATCCATATCAATCGGCATTTTTCCAAGTACAGGAACCTTCAGCTCTGCTGCGATTTCATCAATATGGCTCTCACCAAAGACTTTGATCTCTTTTCCGCAGTCCGGACATTTCACATAGCTGTAGTTCTCTACGATTCCAAGTACCGGTATCTTCATCATCTCAGCCATATTAAAGGCTTTCTTAACGATCATCTTAACCAGATCCTGAGGTGATGTTACAATCACGATTCCTTCGATCGGCAGAGACTGGAATGCTGTAAGCGGAACATCACCTGTTCCAGGAGGCATATCCACAAACAGATAGTCTACGTCGCCCCAGATAACATCTGTCCAGAACTGTTTTACCATATTTGCAAGAACCGGACCTCTCCAGATTACAGGAGTATCCTCTGTAGGAAGCAGAAGGTTGATGGACATTACCTTGATCCCGTTTTTTGTGATCATCGGGTAGATACCTTCATCATTTGCCATTGCTGCACCCTTTAATCCATACATTTTCGGGATGGACGGTCCTGTGATATCCGCATCCAGGATACCGACTTTGTATCCCTGTGCTGCCATCATGTTTGCCAGAGAGCCTGTTACGAAGGATTTACCAACTCCACCCTTTCCGCTGACAACCCCGATCACATGTTTTACATTTGACTGAGCATTCATTTCTGCCTGAAAGCTCTGCTGTTTCTTGCTGCTTGAACAACCTTCGCAGCTTGCTTTGTCGCATGAAGTGTTGTTACATTCTTTTGCCATAATTAATCTTCTCCTTTATATTTACGCACTGCTGTACTGACAAAATATTGTTACTGTTCACTCCGTTCACAGTAACGTAGCCAAAATTCATTCCAGATTGCCTGCGGCAATGGAATTTTGGCTTGTATGTCTCGGGATTTTGGCATATTCATGCCAAAACACCTCGCGGGATAGTGGTGTGTGAACAATAACAGAATATTCTCTATTGCCAGTCTGGAGTACGCATATTACTTTACAAATCTGTCAATTGCTACCTCAAGTTCTTTAATTGCCTCTTTATCACCATGTTCCACTGCATCTACGATACAGTGTTCGATATGATCCTGCAGAATGATCTTACCTGTATTATTGATAGCAGATTTCACTGCTGAAAGCTGTATCAGAACTTCCGCACAGTCTCTTCCGTCCTCTATCATACGTTTGATAGATTCCATATGTCCGATTGCTCTGGACATACGATTCAGCACTGCCTTTGTATGCGCATGACTGTGATGATGCCCATGCTCCCCGTGAGAATGTTCAACTACCGTCCCATCCTCCAGTACATGCGTATGTGTCTTTTGTTCCTCGGCCATAACATTCCCCTTTCTCTTTCAGAATATCCGATTCTTTACCGCTTATCTGTCTTTATATCCTCACACACTGTCTGTGGCTTTCCTGCTTACAGCACTTCCGTACAGCGTAAATGATATTATACCACATTTGTCAAATTTCTGTAAAGGAGCAACGCTGTTTTATTTGTGAAGTCGTAATATCAAAAATAATGGTTCCATCCTCCAGGACAGTTTTCTCATAGGAAACTTCTTTTCCTTTGAATTTATTTCTGATATATTCTTCCGGATCCTCAAGTTCCAGCTCTTCCACAAAAACATCACGCATCTGATTCCGCGGACATTTATTAAAAATTTCCCATATTAGTTCATATTCTTTCATATTCCATCTCCAGTCCGTAAGACGGATATTCACAATCCGTATCCGGGTCAAGCGGATATTCGCAATCCGCTTCGCTACTTACTTGATTTGGTTAATCTATCTTTTATTTCAGTTCGTCTTCATCCTGAAGAAGTTTCTCAAAAACAGGGAAGCAGTCAAATGTTGCAAAATAATCTCTCGGTGTCTCGGCACGACGGATCATCTCAAAGCTGCCGTCCTCATGAAGAAGGATCTCTGCAGATTTCAGTTTACCATTGTAGTTATAGCCCATTGCAAAACCATGAGCGCCTGCATCGTGGATCACAAGGAGATCTCCCATGTCGATCTTCGGAAGCATACGGTCAATGGCAAATTTATCATTGTTCTCACAAAGGGAACCTGTCACATCATATTTATGGTCACATGGCTCGTTCTCTTTTCCCATAACGGTAATGTGATGATAAGCACCATACATAGCCGGACGCATCAGGTTTACCGCACAGGCATCTACACCGATGTACTCCTTATGTGTATGTTTTTCGTGGATGGCTTTTGTAACAAGACAGCCATACGGTCCCATCATGAAACGGCCAAGCTCTGTGTAGATCGCAACATCACCCATTCCTTCCGGAACAAGAACTTCCTCGTAAACCTTGCGGACACCCTCACCGATCACGCGGATGTCATTTGGCTCCTGATCCGGTTTGTAAGGAATTCCGATACCGCCTGAAAGGTTGATAAATTTAATATGTGCACCAGTCTCTTTCTGAAGCTTTACGGCAAGCTCAAACATAACTTTTGCAAGCATCGGATAGTAGTCGTTGGTTACGGTGTTGCTGGCAAGGAATGCATGGATTCCAAATTCTTTGGCACCTTTGGATTTCAGGATGCGGAATGCATCAAAAATCTGCTCGGTAGTCATTCCGTATTTTGCATCTCCAGGATTATCCATGATACCGTTGCTGATCTTGAATACTCCGCCTGGATTATAACGGCAGCTGATCACTTCCGGAATTCTTCCGAGAGCTCTCTCTACGCTCTCAATATGTGTGATATCATCAAGATTGATGATTCCACCGATCTCATCTGCATATTTGAACTCTTTCTCCGGTGTATCGTTGGAGGAGAACATGATATCGCCCTTCTTGCAGCCCACTGCTTTTGCCATCATAAGCTCTGTGGCGGAGGAGCAGTCACAGCCGCAGCCATACTCCTGAAGAATGTTGATCAGATAAGGGTTCGGTGTTGCTTTTACTGCAAAAAATTCCTTGAATCCTTTGTTCCAGGCAAAAGCCTCTTTCAGAGCTTTTGCATTCTCACGGATTCCCTTCTCATCATAAAGATGGAAAGGTGTCGGATATTTTTCGGTAATCTCGTTGAGTTTCTCAAGTGTCACAAATGGTACTTTTTTCATAATAACTGTATCTCCTGTTTTCCGACCGCTGTTCCTTAAGAACCCCCGGTCTTATTCTGCCTCGATCACGTGCATCATATTTGTCACTGCACCATGACCGTTTGTCATGTTGGTCGCAGGGTCTCCTGCTGTAAATACAACAAGGTCTCCTTTATGGATCAGATGACGGCTGCGGACAACATTCATAGCCTGAGACATGATATGGTCCGTGGTATCTCTCTGATATCCTTTCAGAGGTGTTACACCCCAGATCAGCTGAAGTTTGTGCTGGATGGTTGAGTTCGGTGTAATGGCATAGATCGGAACCTTCGGGCGGAAATTGGAAATCAGTCTGGCTGTATTTCCACTCATGGTCGGTGTCACGATAGCATTTGCCTTCAGATTCTTCGCAGTGCGGACTGTTGCAAGTGCAACTGCGCTGGAGATCTTCTCTCTTCCATCCATGGAGCGGTGCTCAATAAATACCTTATAATCCAGATGCGGCTCTGTCATCTCTGCGATCTCTGCCATCATCTGAAGGGCATCAACCGGATATTTACCAGCTGCTGTCTCACCGGAAAGCATGATCGCATCGGTTCCATCGTAGATCGCATTGGCAACGTCCGCTACCTCCGCACGTGTCGGACGCGGATTACGGATCATGGAATCCAGCATCTGTGTTGCTGTGATAACCGGTGTATAATGTTCATTGCATTTACGGATGATCTCTTTCTGGATGTGCGGCACCTGGCTTGCAGGAATCTCCACGCCAAGATCTCCTCTGGCAACCATGATACCATCCGATGCTTCAATGATGGAATCAATGTTCTCAACACCTTCTGCATTCTCAATCTTCGCAATAATACCGATGTCCTTTCCACCGTTATCATTCAGAAGTTTACGGATCTCACGGATCACCTCTGCGGAACGGACGAAAGATGCCGCAATGAAATCAAATTTCTGCTCGATACCAAAAAGGATATCGTTCTTATCCTGCTCTGTGATACCCGGAAGATTTACTTTTACGTAAGGAACATTTACGCCTTTTTTCTCTCCCAGCTCACCACCGTTTAAGATATCACAGATGATATCGGTTCCTTTGATCGCCTTAACTTCCAGCTCGATCAGACCATCATCAATAAGAATCTTGTTTCCCGGTTTCACGTCTTTATAAAGTGTCTCATATGTGATGGCAACTTTTTTGTCATCACCTTCAAAATCACCGATTCCAAGTACAAACTGGTTTCCTGACTCCAGTTTTACCTTCTGTCCGTCCTTTAAAAGTCTGGTACGGATCTCCGGTCCCTTTGTATCTAATAAGGTTGCAACAGGAAGTCCCAGCTCATTGCTGACCCTCAATACTCTTGCAAACTTTGCTTTCTGTTCTTCATGTGTTCCATGGGAAAAATTAAATCTCGCCACATTCATTCCGGCAAGCATCAATTCCTTTAACTTGTCCTCTCCCTCACTGGCCGGTCCGATTGTACAGATTATTTTCGTTTTTCTCATTTATATTTTTCCACCTTTCGCTTTTTCCTGTATTATCTCATTTTTAATAAGGGATTGCAATGCGTATTTACCCCACTGCATGTAAATAAACGGCAAAGATACGGTAAAACTTTTCTATTCCGTAACGATACAGATCCTCTGCAATGTCTTGTCCTGCATCCCCTGCAGATTGAGTCCCACTTTCTGATAATGCCTTACCTTCTCGTTCAACTCCTGCGTGATCACTTCCCCCGGAACCAGAAGAGGCGCGCCCGGCGGATATACGATCACAAATTCCGC
>ENA-ORTI01002776-ORTI01002776.1-human-gut-metagenome-genome-assembly--contig:-NODE-2776-length-14687-cov-2.407531_pt1 | contig 14687 bp, 14 predicted proteins | sample MGYA00242071_ERZ509191 | MGnify/ENA primary metagenome ERZ509191 (study PRJEB26280, sample SAMEA2338832) | human gut metagenome | biome: human gut; feature: human-associated habitat; material: faeces...
TGCACGCGCGGGTCCTCCTCAACATGGAAGACGCGGGACGCCACGGCGAGCACCGTCGCCGTCACCAGCCCGAGCCCGAGGAGCACCAGTACCGATATCATAACCATAACGGTTTTCCTTTTCTATGAGGTCATACCCTTGAAGGCCATGAAGGCCAGCGACATCAGCCCCGCCATGATCAGCGCGATGGGGGTTCCCATGAGTGCCTTGGGCACACGGCAGGTGTCCAGCCGTTCGCGGATGCCCGCCATGAGGATGAGCGCGAGCATGAAGCCGAGGCTCGACGCCACCGCGTAGAGCAGCGAGGTGGTCAGGTCGTACTCCTCGCGCTGCACGAGGATGGTCACGCCCATCACCGCACAGTTGGTGGTGATGAGCGGCAGGAAAATGCCGAGCGCGGAATACAGCGGCGGGATAGCCTTCTTGAGGAACATTTCCACAAACTGCACCAAACCCGCGATCACGAGGATGAACACGATGGTCTGCAAGTAGCCAAGCTCGAAGGGAACCAGCACATACCGCTGCATGAGCCACGTGCACAGCGTCGCCATGAAGATGACGAAGATCACCGCGCTGCCCATGCCGACGGCGACCCCCTTGTCGCGGGAACAGCCGAGGTACGGGCAGTTGCCGAGGTACTGGGCCAGCACGATGTTGTTGACAAAAATGGCGGAGATGAAGAGTTCGAAGACACTCATGATTTGCCTCCCGAGCAGCCACCACAGGACGCGCAGCCGCTGGAGATGTTTTCGGGTTCTTCCCGGCCCTTGCGCTTGGCCTGCCAGCGGTTGATCAGATTCATGGCAGCAAGGATCAACCCGAGGCAAAGAAACGCGCCCGGAGCCTCGACCATAACAGAGAAGGGCCTGAACCCCTCCCACATCACCGGCGTCCCGAACAGCGTTCCAGCCCCGAACACTTCGCGGATGGAACCGAGGAAAGTCAGGGACATGGTGAAGCCCAGCCCCATGCCCAGCCCGTCCGCGATGGCGAGCGGGACCGTGTTTTTGGCGGCGAAGGCTTCGGCCCGGCCCAGGATGATGCAGTTCACCACGATGAGCGGCACGAAAATGCCGAGCTGCTGGTACAGCGGGTAGGCGTAGGCCTGCATGAGCAGTTCCACGGCAACCACGAGCGACGCGGAAATGGCGATGAAGCAGACGATGCGGACTTTTTTGGGGATGATGTCGCGCACCAGCGAGATGAGCATGTTGGAGAGCACGAGCACGAAGATGACCGCCAGCCCCATGCCAAGGCCGTTGTCGGCGGTTTTGGTCACGGCGAGGGTCGGGCACAGCCCGAGCACCAGCCGGAACGGGGGAAGCTCGGTCCACAGGCCCTTGGTGAATTCCTTGACGAGTTGCTGCATAGCTTTCCCCTTACTGCCAGGCCTTGACGATTTCAGGCTTGAGCGCCGCATAGACCTTCGCGGCGTTGCCGAGCGCGGTCACCACGCCGGTGGAAGAAATGGTCGCGCCGGAAACGGCGTCGATGTCCCCGCCCTGCGACTTGAGCCGCGCGTCGGCGGGTTTGCCGGTAAACTGTCCGGTGAAGGCCGGGTCCGCCACACGCGTGCCGAGTCCGGGGGTTTCTTTCATGGTGGTGATCCCGATGCCGGTGAGGGTGTCGCGGTTCACGTCGTAGCCGACCATGACGCCCACGTCGCCACCGAAGCCCTTCCCGAAGTGCTCCAGCGCGACGGCGACGAGCTTGCCGTCCTTCTTGCCGGGGAACACGGTCACTTTCGCGCCGTCGAGCGTGAACGTCTTGCGCTCCGCGATGGGCGAGTTGTCGATGTCGGCAAAAACCTTCAGGATCGCAGGCCCCTGCACATAGGTGAGCACCTGCTCCTCAATACGCGGGGCCGTGGAGATCTTGAGGTAGGAGAGCGCGAACCCGGACAGGCCGCAAATCGAGGAGAGCACCACAATCATTCTGATGATGGCAAGCATGACCTACCTCGCTCCGAACGGTTTGGGGTGGATGGAATCGAGCAGCGGGGCCAGCAGGTTGATCAGCAGGATGGCGAAGGGCACGCCGTCCGGATAGATTCCGTAGACGCGGATGATGATCACCATCGCCCCGCCGATGAGTCCGTAGAGCATCATGGGGATTTGCCGTCCCGGCGAGCTGGCCCACTCCGTGGCGAGGAAAAAACCGCCGAGGAAGGTGGAGCCGGTGCACAGGTGGAAGAAGGGGGTGGCGAACCGCTCGGCATCGATCACGTTGTACAGCGCGGCGGTGAGGAACACGCCCACAAAGAAACTGAGGGCGATTTCCCAGCGGATGGTGCCTCGTGTGGCGAGATATGATCCGCCGATGAACAGTGCGCCCGCCTGCGACGCGCCCAGCCCGCCGATCTGGTTGCCGAGGAGAAGGTCGGTCAGGTCGATGTGGCTGACCGCTCCGGCTCCGAAATATTTGAGCCGCACCAGCGGATCGATGAAGCTGGTGTCGAGCTGCATGGAGTTCGGGTCCATGAGCGCGGGCCACGAGACGTACAACATGGCCCAGCCGACGAGCGCGGTGTTGACAGCGTTGGCTCCCAACCCGCCGAAGGCCATCTTGCCGAGGCCAATCGCCAGTGCTGCCCCGAGCATAACCAGCCACCACGGGGCGTTGGCGGGCAGCAGGAATGCGAACAGCAGGCAGGAAACCGCTCCGGAAAAATCGTCCACACTGATATCCTGGCCCATGATCTTCTGACAGAGCGCCTCGGTGGCGATCCCGGTCACCATCGCCAGTGCCATAACCCGCGCCGCCGGGATGCCCCAGTGCCACACCGCCATGAACGCCGCCGGAGCCAGTGCCAGCAGCATCGCGTAGCTCGCTTTCTTCACCGTCCGCCCGCAGTGCCAGAACGGCGGCGCGCTCACCGCCAGCAGTACCGGCTGTTGATTCGTTTGCGACATCGGCCATATCCTCCTGAAAGCTTCCCTCTCGCATCCCCAGGTTCCACCCCTCTCCTTTCAAAGACGGTTGTAAGGGGGACGGGGGCGGTTTGGAAGTCCGTTTCTGTTTGGAGCGCATCGGGCCGCGAATGGTTTTCTTTACGCTTTATCATTACGTAATAGATAGTTACGTAAAACCGTTCGCCTTGGACACGCTCCCTGTTCGTCTTTCTCAGCGGTGCGGAGACGATTCCCCGTTCCCGTTCGTTTCCTGTGCCGTATGGAGAAAAGGCTCCGTTCCGGTCTGCTTTTCCAAGCGGGCCGGAATAGGTTTGTTTTCCGGACGCTCTTCCCCGGCGGAGGGGTTTCCTCCCCAAAGTGGCATCATAAAAATGCCGTAACATCAGTTCATTGCTAAAAATATCTGTTTTCAAGAAACCTAAAAGGCAGAGCCGTCCTTCTGGGATTTTCTCCCTAGAGTTGCTTCGTCTTCAGTTCGACCAGTCCCTTGTCCCGCTCCATCTCCGCAAGCTTGCGCTTGGCGAGGCGGATGTACTGGAGGACGGGGCGCCGGGCGATGCAGACATACCCGCAGAGGCCGCACTCCAGACAGGATTCGATGTGCTCGGCACGGCAACGTTCGTGCAGAGCGAACTCCGCGTATCGGCTGAGGTTGCTCGGCTTGAGCCGCGCCGGACAGACCAGCACGCACGCCCCGCAGCTTACGCAGGGGCTGTGCCCTTCCATCGGTGGGATGGTTCCGGCCTCGACTACGAAAATGCCGTAGGTCCCTTTGGTGACGCTGCGGTCGAGCCGGTCGAGGCTTTCGCCCCGCAACGGGCCGCCGCGCACCACCGTGTCGCCGTCCTTGAGCCGGATGTTGGCGAATTGCAGCAGCTCCCCGATGGTGGAGCCGTCGCGCACGATGTAGTTGCCCGAGTGTTCGTAACTGCCGATGGTGACGACCGTTTCGATGAGCGGACGTCCGAGGCGGCCCACGCGCCCGAGGCTCCAGATGTTGTGCAAGCCCACGATGCCCACGCCCTCGGGGTTCTCCTCGCCGGTCACGGCCTTGATCACCAGCTGGTCTACGCTGTTGGGATATTCCGGCTCGACATAGGCCAGCGGGATGCCCTCATAGGCCACCTTGGAGCCTTTGGGCACGGCGAGGATCACGTTGTCCGCGCGGGCCATGCGGCGGTGCAGCTCCATGCCCGTCCGCAGGTTCTCCACGTGCGACACAAGCATCGGTTCCGCCCACGTTACGCCGGGATCGGGGTTCAGGGCGTTGATGATCAGCGTCTTGCACCGCCGCCCAAGAGAGCGGGTGTTCACGCCCATCTTTTTCACAGCGAGGGCCAGCTCATCGCCTTCCAGCCCCTGCCCGAGCAGGTCCACGGGCTCCACTTCTGGGGCGTCCTTGGAAGGGTCGGTGGCGGCCAGGAACACGCTGCGTTCCGTGATTTCGCTGATTTCGCCGTGGATGGAGGCGAAGAGGTCGCCCTTGTCCGGTGCAGGATGCTCCCCGAGGAGCATACCCGGATAGACGGGGGTTTTCCTTTTCAGACCGGGAACCAGCGTGAAACCTTCCCGGTTGAGCCTGACCAGCTTGGGCGACGGCCCGTAGCTGAAACGCTGCGTCACCCCGTAGACGAGATGGAAACGGGGATCGTTGAGGATCTGGAAACGTTGCTTCATGACAGTCCGCCTATTTCGTGTGGCACTGGTTGCACTGGTCCTTGCGGAACGGCCCCTTGCCGTGCTTTTCGTGGCATTTCATGCAGTTGCCGTGGAGGGCCGCCATGCGGTCGGGGATGAGCTCCGAGGCCTTGACGTCTCCGTGGCAGACCGTGCAGTCGGCATCGCCGGGGTTCACGTCCACGGGCTGCCCGGAGGCGGACAGCTTGCGGTTGTCCGTAAAGGGATGGCAGCTTGTGCAGCCCTTCATGCCCGCGTCGAACCATTCCTGATGGCAGTCCGCGCACTTGGCATGTGCCGCAGTCTTCATGTCGGGGATGTCCCCCATCGGCTTGTCGAGGTGGCAGGCCGTGCAGCGGGCGGGTTCCGGCTCGATGTCGGCGTTGGCATGATGGCAGTCCGTACAGGAAAGGCCGTACTCCTCGGCATGGGCCGCGTGGTCCCACTTCGCGGGCGCGCTGTCCATATGGTGGCAGGTCGCGCAGGTCGTCTCGTCGTCCGCAAAGGCAGCGACGTGAGCCTCCCGGAAGGAGCCGTCGAAGTCGACGCCGTGGCACGCGCCGCAGGGCTGGACATTTTCGCGCGCCTCCGCCGATTCGTGATGGCAGGTTTCACAGGCTACCTTGTAGTCTTCAGCGTGCCTCCGGTGGTCGAACACGACCCGTCCCCCGGCGTTTTCGAGCAGGAGGCGGACAGGCGTTTTCCCAACCGTGTCATAAGTATAGCCTACGACCGCCACCACGGCCATCAAACAGCAAAAAACGGTGACAAAGACATGACGTCTTGGCATGACAAACATTCCTTACCTTAAAATACGAGGGATCGATAAGGCCGCGGAGTACCGGGGCAGGGTACCCGGAAAAGGGGACGGCTGACGGTGTTGACACCGTTTCCATGTTAGGCGGCATAGCCGAATCGGGCATTGGATATCTATGCCCGCCCCCTGCGGTTACGCACCGCCGTTCCGGCGCAATGTCCCGAGCCTATTCATCGTATGGATAGCCGGATGCGACGAACTCCTTAACGTGACGTGGATTGGGGTATACTCCTTTCGCGGTCAGCTCCTTGAGCGCGCCGGATTTGTCAAACCATTTGGTATGCAACAGTTCTTCCGATTTATGGCCGAGCGGCTTGCCGAGATAGGATTCGTACAGTGTCCGCACTTGCGCGTTGTCTTGGGAAGCTCTTTTGGAGAATTGTTTGTCGGCACCGTAGACGCCATTGATACGATCTCCCATGTACTCCTTGAATGCTTTTACCGCAGCTGCGGCCTTGCCGGTCATGCGGATACCGAGAAGGATTCCCCCTGAAAGCATACAGGCTCCCTTTAGAAAACCGCGCCGGGTCACAGTGGCGAATGACATGGCCTTTCTCCTTTAAACGTTGGCAGATTGGGCGAGACGTTTCCTGAATCCAGCGAAGAAACCGAGGGCGTTGCGCTCAAGCGAGGCGAACAGGGACGGCATAAGCGGCTGTCCTCCGCCGCAGACGCATCCCCCGGGGCAAGCCATGAATTCGATGAAATGGTACGGCGAGTTCCCCGCCTTCACCTGATCGCAGATCTCGGCGAACCGTTTGGCTCCATGCACGACGGCAAGGCGGAGTTCCGTGCCGTTCAGGGTCACGGTGTATTCCTTGAGACCGCTCAGCCCACGGACCTGTTTGAAATCCCATGAATCCGGACGGATTCCGGTAACGGCCTGATATGCGAAGCGCAGTGCCGCCTCCATGACGCCTCCGGTCACGCCGAAGATGGTGGCTCCGCCTGTGGATTCTCCCATCAGGCTGTCGCGTTCTCCGTCCGGGAGGCTGGCGAAATCAATGCCTGCCTTACGGATCAGGTAGGCCAGTTCACGGGTCGTCAGAGTGGCGTCGATGTCTTGCTGTCCGCTGGAATTGAGTTCCGGACGCAATCCTTCGTATTTTTTTGCGATACATGGCATGATGGACACTGTATAGATGTCCTTGGGAGCGTATTGCATCCGCTGCGCGCCGTACGTCTTCGCCAGCGCACCGTTCATGCCGATGGGAGACTTGCAGGACGAAAAATGCGGCAGCAGTTCCGGGTAGAACGTTTCGGCGTATTTCTGCCAGCCGGGGCAGCAAGATGTGAACTGGGGAAGATCTTTTTGGCCGCCCAAGCGTTCCACAAACTCAGACGCCTCTTCCCATATGGTGACGTCTGCCGCGAATTCCGTGTCCCAACAGTGAGAGAAGCCCAATGCCTTGAGGGCGGACAGCATCTTCCCAGTAGTCACAGTTCCGACAGGCAGGCCAAAGGCTTCGCCGAGCGCATAGCGTACGGACGGAGCCGGCATGGCCACGCATTTCACGTGGCTGTCCTTGAGTTTTTTTTCCAGTTTGGGGACCCATGATCGAACCTCGTATATCGCCATCGAAGGACAATGGGTCAGGCACTGCCCGCAATTGATACAGAGCTCCCGGTATTTGATGGTATGCGGCTCGAAAGTTTCCCCGTAGATGGCTCCAGTAGGGCAGTATTGTTGGCACGTATCGCACCCGATGCACTTTTCCTGATCGATCTCAACAAAGGTCAGGCTGTCAGGTTGTACCCCTGTTTCGGGCACATTGAGTTCGTATTCGACATGTTCCATAACGACACGTGTCATTCTACCCTCCTGTCGCTCATAAGGTTACAAAAAACTGCTCCATCCCCGGCGCGCCATGATGACATCCTCCCCGTGCCGCATGGAGTTAGGGGAACGGAGTGTTGGCTTTCCATAGGATATAGGAATCCGCCGGATGCTCGCCGACGTTAAGGGGCACCGCCGTTGCGGGCAGACGAATGCGGAGAGCATCCACGATATGGGCAAGGTGTTGCTGGTCTTCATGGATCCCACCCGACTGGAGAACGATAGTGTTACGGTACGTTCCGCTTTCAAAGATAGCCCCTTCGGCAAGGTGGTGGCGGTGTGGCGTGGGGTTGGCCGAGTGCAGCCCGCAATAGCGGCAGTTACGTTCATAGTGGTTCGAGAACTCGATCCGCCCGCAGACAAAGGTATGCGTCCCCTTCTCGCGTTGGCGCTCCTCACTTGCACGGGCGCAGAGCTCCGTGTAGGGCGTTTTGGACAGCTGTTTAGAAGAGCTTCCTGGAACATGGCTGCCTCCCCCCAGAACTGGCGGCTAAAACCTGAAATCTCGCTGTCCGGCCGCGATTTTCTCCAGACGTTCGGCCGCGATGTGCCTGATCCTCTCGTTCGGAATGTTGCCCAGTTCCCTCCGGATCAGCGCCGAACCGGTACGTCGCGCCTGTTCGGAGGCGTAGTCCTCCAGATACTCCTTCAAAGTCATCAGCGCGTTGGGATGACAGCAGTCGGCAATTCTGCCGCTTTTGCACAGCGCCATGAATCGGTCGCCCGTCCTGCCCTCCCGGTAACAGGCCGTACAGAAGCTCGGAATGAAGCCGAGCTCCATCAGCCAACAGACGACCTCGTCCAGTGTCCTGTTGTCGCTGACGTCGAACTGGGCCGAATTTTCCTCTTCGGAGTCCGGAGAACCGTACCCGCCGACGCTGGTTTTCGACGCGCCGCTGATCTGGGATACGCCGAGCCGGATGACCTTTTCCCGGGTGGCCTTGCTTCGCGGGTCGAAATGATCATGCCCGTATAGGGGACGGCAAGCCGCAGGCAGGCGCAGATCTTGGCAAATGTTTCGTCGTCGATGCCGTTGCCGAACTCGTCGGGATCGATGTCGTCAGCCCGCTTCACCCGGGGTACGCTTATGGTGTGTGGGCCGACGCCGTGTACGGCTTCAAGATGCTCCGCGTGCATCAGCAGCGCGGCGAACTCGTAGTGATACCTTTCGAGGCCGAACAGGACACCGATGCCCACATCGTCGATTCCACCCTGCATGGCCCTGTCCATCGCTTCGGTATGATAGGCATAATTGTGCTTCGGCCCCGCCGGATGGAGCTTCTCATAACTCTGCTTGTGATACGTTTCTTGGAACAGAATGTAGGTCCCGATTCCGGCGTCCTTGAGTTTTCTGTAGTTCTCGACGGTGGTTGCGGCTATATTGACGTTGACCCTGCGGATCGACCCGTTCCTGTGTTTGACGCTATATATGGTCCTGATGCTTTCCAGAATGTATTCAATGGGATTATTGATGGGATCCTCGCCGGATTCTATGGCGAGTCGTTTATGCCCCATGTCCTGAAGAGCCGTCACTTCTCGGACGATGTCTTCCTGCGTTAGTTTTTTCCGCGCAATATGCTTGTTTTTCGTATGATATGGACAGTAGGAGCAGCTGTTTATGCAGTAATTCGACAGATACAGTGGTGCGAACATCACGATGCGGTTGCCGTAGATATCCTGCTTGATCCGCTCAGCCAGCGCATAGATTTTTTGAACCTTTTCCGGCACATCGCAGGCCAGAAGAACGGATGCTTCGCGATGAGAGAGCCCCTTCTTTCGTTCCGCCTTTTCGATGATGGAATCGACCAGCCCGAGGTTGTTCCTGTTCTCTGACGCGTATGCTATCGAGGCGAGGGCTTCGTCGTGGCATATGAACTCTTCGGCATTCAATGACGACGGATTATACATGGCTTATGTCCTTGTCATGGTGTTTGATGGAACAGTATTCCCATAATGCCTGTTTGATGCCGGACTTTGTCCATCTCGCAACTATTTGAATATAATGAATATAAAATACTATTTTAAAGCCTACGCCCTCGTGTTACTTTTGTCAATATAATGTTACGAAAAAAGCGATTACGTTCTCCAATTCACAATAGTTGACTCGCGGAACAAGTATCCCACTGGAATCACTATCACCAGTTCTGGGTATATTGCTCGTGATATGGGTTTCCCATTACATTCCATCCTGTTATCTCTACCAGAAGGCCATGAGTTGGAAGGCCAAGTAATCACTGTTCCAACGAGGATCGAAGCGCCCACGTTTTTGACGAACTTGTGTAGGATTAAATCTGATTCCACTAGCAGCCAGACTCGGCAAGGCCAGTCTGATTTTTTGTTGTAACTTGTCTGTTTTTATTTCATCTTTTTGATTTATGCTGATCGTAGGATACTTTTAGGCATACAGGCGTCACGAAAAAGACATCCGTTGAAGGATTGGGAGAACAGGAGTTCATAGGCGACGAAGAAGAACCCTCCGATGAACGGATATGGCTTGGAAAGTGTCTTGAGGTCAGGAATGCCCTATTTCAGAAACAGTAAAAGCGCACCGAGGCTATAGACCGAAGCGGTGCCTAGTGTTGCGCCTAAGGCTTCGGTTACGCTGCGCTAAGCGCAATTAGCATACTCCATATCAAAATGGCGCAAAAGCCGCACAGGTTTGCCTTTATTGGACTCATTGTTTGTTTTTTTCCGTATGATGAGACAAGTCCGGTACACGGAATGAGCGTGTACCGGACTCTGTTTTTATTTCCAGATGGATTCGGCAATTTCCTTTATGAAAGCGATCTTAGTCCATTGCTCCTCTTCTGTCAGCAGGTTTCCTTCTTCCGTGGATGCAAAACCGCATTGAGGGCTGAGGCACAGTTGGTTGACGGGCAGATAGTCCGTAGCTTCCCGGATCCTTTCAATGATGGACTGCTTGTCTTCAAGTTGCCCTGTCTTGGATGAAACAAGTCCCAGAACGACCTGCTGGTCCTTCATGAGTCGGAGAGGGCTGAAATCTCCAGCTCTGTCGCTATCGTATTCGAGGAAAAAGCCGTCTACCTTGGTATTGCCGAAAAGGATCTCCGCTACGGGTTCGTAACCGCCTGAAGAGAACCATGTGCTGCGGAAATTGCCACGGCAGATGTGCATGGCGACGGTCATATCCACCGGCCGTTCGGAAAGAGCCTCATTGATCATGGACACATAATCCCGTTCGAGGCGATCCATGTCGAAACCGCGGGCGATATACCCGGCTCTTTTTTCCTCCGAGCAGAATTCCCCCCAGCTGGTATCGTCGAATTGCAGATATCGGCATCCCGCCTCGTAAAAGGCCGCGACGGTCTTCTTATAGGTGGCGGCGATGTCCGCAAGAAGCGTGTCATTGTCTCTATATCGCTCAAGGGGCTTGTACTGCTGATTCCGGACGGCGGTAATGAGGTGGAGCATGGACGGGGAGGGAATGGTGAACTTGGCTGGCGAGTCCCCGGCAAATGTCTGTACAGCCTTGAAGTCTTCAATAAAAGGATGACCACTGAAGCCGACTTTGGAGACGATTTCGATGGTTTCCGCCTTGGTCTGACGTTTCTTGAAAGCAATGGAGCCTTGTTCAGCCGCAACTTTCCGGACGCCGTCGAGGTTCCAGAGGAAATCGAGATGCCACCAGTTGCGGCGGTATTCTCCGTCGGTGACGGCACGGAGGCCGAGGGCTTTTTGTTTGGCTACGAGTTGGGCGATTTCGGCGTCTTCGACCTGGCGGAGCTCCCGTTGGGTTATCCGCCCCTGCGCAAAGCGCTTCCGTGCCTCTTTGAGGGCATCGCTCCTGAGGAAACTGCCGACGATATCGTAACGGAAAGGGGCAACTGTTCTTTGGGATGCAGCGAAAAGGGAACCAGTCATTTGTGGAGTCTCCATTATCGGGTAATCTTGTTTTGCGTGTCCGAGTATTCCTCGCGGAGGATCCGCACGGCCTGTACCATGTTGCCAAGCGAAAGCAGCGTTTCAGGCCATCCCCGGGTTTTGAGCCCACAATCGGGATTCACCCAAAGTTTTCCGGGGCGATAAACCGTAAGGCCTGTTCGAGGCGCTCCAGTATTTCTTCCAGGTCGGGAACGCGGGGGCTATAGATATCATAGACGCCAGGGCCGATTGCGCTTGGGTACTTGAAGTCCACAAAAGCCTGTAACAGATCCATGTTGCTGCGGCTGGCCTCAATGCTGATGACATCGGCATCCATGGCGGCGATCCACTTCAAGATGGCATTGAACTCGCTGTAGCACATATGCGTATGAATTTGTGTCGTGTCCTCGACACCTGAAACGGTCAGGCGGAAGGCGTCGATGGCCCATTGTAGATATTTTCCGCCTCATCCTTCCTTAGAGGAAGGCCTTCGCGGAGCGCGGCTTCGTCGATCTGGATGATCTTGAGCCCGGCCCGTTCCAGATCGAGCACTTCGTCGCGGATGGCGAGGGCCAGCTGCTGGGTCTGCTGCTCGTGGGTGATGTCCTCGCGCGGCCAGGACCAGTTGAGGATGGTCACCGGACCGGTGAGCATGCCCTTCATCACATGGTTGGTGCGGGACTGCGCGTAGGCGCTCCATTCCACGGTGATCGGGTTGGCGCGGGATACGTCGCCCCACACGATCGGAGGCTTGACGCAACGTGTGCCGTAGGACTGCACCCAAGCGTTCTTGGTGAACAGGAAGCCGTTGAGGTTCTGGCCGAAATATTCGACCATGTCGTTACGCTCGAACTCGCCGTGGACCAGCACATCTGGATGGTGCCAGAAAGTGTCATGGCAATGGAGCCCACATTGTCGGTGCTCGAGACCGAACCTGTCACGCCCAGGTTCTGAATCGAGCCGGTCACATTATTCGCAACGGCCTTGCCGTTAATGGTGACCGTATGGCCCTGGCCATCCAGGATGCCGTCAACGGTCTCGATCTGCCGGTCAGCGTCCATCGAAATATTCGCGCCGAGTTTGACGATCGCACCCGCCTCAATGGTCTCGGGCATATCGGCCGCATCGTTGACGATCACCGTCTCGCCCGAGTGCACTACCTTGGCGAAAGAACCTGCTTCTTCGACCTGTGCAGCCGGTACCGTTTCCTCGGACGCAATAGATTGCACGGCAACACCGGAGCTTTCCTGCTCCTGCGTGCTGCCGCCATCTGCCATGCCGGTTTCAGCGTCGGCAGAAGGCTCATCTTCATCAGGCCCGCCCTGCCCAGCATCGCCCGCCGCGGTGACCTGGTCGGCCGCCACGGCTAAGCCCGTGCTCGCCTCCTCGGCAAACGCGGTCATTCCCGTGCTCGAGCTGGCAAAGATAAACGCCATGAGCACGACGAGGAATTTCCTCGTACCTGTTCGGATGTTGTTGAGCATCCTTTCCCCCTTGGTCTGGAAGATCACTACCCCAATAAGAATCGAGGCCGACCATGTAAAGGGAAACGGGACACAGCGAAACGCCCGCACCTGACAGCATGCGGCAATGCCCCCGCATCGCATACGGGATGCGTGGAGCAAATATGATGTCATCTTCTGCTCACCGGAATCCAGCGGCTCCCAAAAGACCCTCGACACGAGAAGACCATGGGCAAGTAATCTGACTCGCGGGACAGCCCCGCACACAGTAACCGCCTTGCCTGGGATTCCCACCCAGTTCCCTTTATGCGCCAAGCGCACCCATGGTCCGGCTTCTTTTCAAACAGCATGTAATTGTATGGAAGACCAGACAACGAGCGTCCGCCGATATCACGCACACATAATTCACCGAAAATGTGGTTGAAAGTCCACCAAGGCAACGACGAGACCTTTATCCGAAATGCAAAACGGGGCCGCAGCATCATTGCCACGACCCCGCCCGCTCAAGCAAACTCTCATTCCGAGACGCTGCTGATCATCTATGAGATATTGCCCAAGAACGCCTTGGTGCGCTCACTCTTGGGATGGTCGAAGACCTCGCTCGGCGTGCCATCCTCCACGATAACGCCGCCGTCCATAAAGACGACGCGGTCGGCAACGTCGCGGGCAAAGCCCATCTCGTGCGTCACCACGATCATGGTCATACCGTCACGTGCAAGATCGCGCATAACGCCAAGAACGTCGCGGACAAGCTCGGGGTCAAGCGCTGACGTGGCCTCGTCAAAGAGCATCACGTGCGGATTCATCGACAGGGCGCGGGCGATGGCCACGCGCTGCTGCTGACCGCCCGAAAGCTGACTCGGCATAAAATCGATGCGCTCGGCCAGGCCGACCTTGGTCAGCTCCTCGATGGCGATCTTCTCGGCCTCTTCCTTACTGCGCTTGAGCACCTTTTGCTGCGCGAGCATGACGTTCTTTTTGACCGACAGGTGCGGGAACAGGTTGAACTGCTGAAACACCATGCCCAAGTGCGTACGTACCTTATTGAGGTCGACGCCCTTGGCGCACACATCCACGCCCTCGACGACAATCGAACCACTCGTGGGCTCCTCGAGACGGTTAATGCAGCGAAGCATCGTCGACTTGCCCGAGCCCGAGGGGCCCAAGACCACAACGACCTCACCCTTGTGCACATCCAGATCGATGTCGCGCAGGACCACGTTATCGCCAAAGGCCTTCTGGAGATTCTTGATGCTGACGACGACCTCGTTCGAGTTATTGGTTTCGCTCATAATAGAACCTCCTTACAGACCGGCGATATGGTCGGCGGGCGTCGCGACAACCTGTCCGGCGCTCTTGGTGGGACGCTTCTTCTTAGTTTCGGCCGTCCCCAGAAGCCTCGCCTCAAGACCGCTCACCAAGCGCGCAAGCGGCAGGGTAATGACCAGATAGAACAGGGCGGCAACCACATACGGCGTGATGGAGCCCGTCGTGGCCACGATGGTGCGGGCGTTCATGACGATCTCGACCACGCCCACGGCGGCAAGCAGCGACGTGTCCTTGTAGAGCAGGATGAACTCGCTGGTCAGCGTAGGCAGGACATTGCGGAACGTCTGCGGAATCATAACGTAGAGCAGCGTCTGGAAGGCATTCATGCCCAGCGAGCGAGCAGCCTCGTTTTGACCCTTGGGGATCGACTGAATACCGGCACGGAAAATCTCGCACAGGTACGCAGACGAGTTCATGGCCATGACGATAACACCCAGCACATAGTCGTCCACTTTGACACCGGCCAGCGGCAAGCCAAAGAACGCAATGTAGATCTGCAAGAACGCCGGCGTGCCGCGGATGATATTCACATAGATGCCGGCAAGGCAGCGAAGGATGCGCGACTTGGAAATGCGCATGAGCGACAGCGCAAAACCGAAGGGAATGGCCAACGGAAATGCCACGAGCACGATCGAGAGCGACATAAGGAAGCCCTTAAAGACGATCGGCAGGCTCTGGACCAAAATGACCGGGTTCAGGAACAGGCGAAGGAACATGTTGGAATTCCATGCCTCGACCCACGGCTGTTCCTTAAGGTCGGCCAGGAAGTT
>ENA-ORTI01002782-ORTI01002782.1-human-gut-metagenome-genome-assembly--contig:-NODE-2782-length-14667-cov-2.810635_pt1 | contig 14667 bp, 10 predicted proteins | sample MGYA00242071_ERZ509191 | MGnify/ENA primary metagenome ERZ509191 (study PRJEB26280, sample SAMEA2338832) | human gut metagenome | biome: human gut; feature: human-associated habitat; material: faeces...
GGCGGCGGAATTTTTCCAGCAGGGGATAATAATGTAACTGCCGGCGCAGTTTCCATTTGCGCACCAGGTTCAGGGGCTTGCGTTTCAGCCCCGCATGCCCCCGCACGATATAATCGTCCACGGCATCGAGCACCCGCGCCGAACAGCGGCAGTCGCGGTGCGGTTCATGGTGCATGGTGTAGCTGCGGATCTCCTCCATTAACCCCTCAGGCCGCGCCAGCGCACGCTCGATGGCCGGGCCGACGGCCTCCGGCGTATCGACGTCGATCAGATGGGGCCCCGGATGCGAATTGCGGAACGTCACGACCGGTTTGTCGAGGAACATGAATTCGAGGATGATCGACGAGCTGTCGCACAACATCACGTCGGCCTGCTGCAGAAGCGGCATCTTGTCGGAACCCTCATAGAATATGACGTTCTCGTTCTCCTCCGCAATACGTTTATAGCCGGCTATGATCCCGGGGTCAGTCAGCTTGGGATGGAACGTGATGACCCAGTCCCACGGATGGGTTTTGGCCAGACGGTCGATCTCCGCCATCAGATGGGGCGCCGAACAGACATTGCGCGTGAAGGTCGGGGGGTAAAGAATCACCGGATGGTCATTCTGCGGTTTACGCTGCACTTCGGGCGAGAAATAGGTGTCGGCTTTGGGCCAGCCGGTCTCGTAGACCCGGAAGAAGCCGTATTTCTTTTCCAGTTCCTTGAAATAAGGCGTACTGCTCGGCCCCTGCGTACAATAAATGTCGAACCATCCGCGCACCGTGAAGTGGTCGTCGACGGCCTCGATCCGCTTTTGGATCGCATAGCCGTGGAAAAGCGCCACCTTCACACCCGGGATAAAATCGGGGATGTAGTTGCCCGGTGCAAAAACCGCGACCGGGTTATAAGCGACCGCCTCCCGGATTGTCCCCAACCGCACCTCGCCCTCTTCGAGCACGACGGGACACCCCTCTTCGACAAACCAGGCCGCCTCGCCTCCGCGGCGGCGGATTTCATGTTCCAAAGGCCTCAGGATTGAATAGGCATAAGGCAAAGTAAGGTACAACAGGTATCTTTTCATCGTTCCAGGTTTAGGTTACAATACTCGGATTCAGCGTGTCAGCCGCCGCTTCAGGCTCTTGCCCCAGCGCATCAGGGTCGAGACGGCGAGCACCCCGGGGCGCATCCACCGCCGCCTGTCCATCCGCAGCAGCAACCAGTCGCAACGGCTGAAAAACCCTTCCAGCTCGGCGCGGTAGCGTTCCGCCTCCGCATTGATCCCGCGGGCAAACTCCGTGTCGCCGGCCCATGGGTTATGGCTTTTGCGCAGGTAAACCAGGTACCAGCGCATTTTATTGAGCAGCAGGTAGAACTCCAGCCGGTCGCCAACAACATCCCTGTGCCTCACCAGCTCGGCATGCACCGCCTCGCTGAATTTAACGCAGTAGCCGATATCGAGCGGCGAACGGTTGGCCGACCCGCCGCGCTGCACATATCCGTAACCCACATAATCGACGAACCGGACACGCGGCTGCTGACAGCCGATCTGGATGTTGAGCAGGCTGTCTTCCCCCAGCCGCAGCGGATAATGACGCAGTTCCTTTTCGAACAACGCCCGGCGATAGAGCCGTCCCCACACGGTCACGGAAATAGCGTGGTAGAGCGATGCAACAAGGAAATCCAGCCCCTGCATGTCCGACGTGCGCATTTCGCGCTTGGGCGCTTCGTAGGTCTTGCAAATACGTTTGTAATCGCAGCATACGATATCGTACCCGCCATTCTGCCCGATCGAGGCGGTCATCTCCTCCAACATGCGCGGTTCCCAAAAATCGTCGCCGTCGAGGAAAGCGATGTATTTTCCCTGCGCCCGGGCAATACCCGTCTCGCGGGCACGCGCAACGCCCCGGTTCGGGGTGCTCACCACGATGATCCGCGGATCGCGCTCCGCATAGCGACGCAGGAGCCCGGGCGTACCGTCCGTGGAACCGTCGTCCACGACGATGGCCTCGAAATTCCCGAGTGTCTGCGCCAGAACCGATTGCAGGCACGTATCGAGATACCCTTCCAGATTGTAAGCGGGGATGATTACAGAGACCTCGGGAGAGGGTAACTTGCTTTGAGATTCGTTCATTTATTTTATGTAGTTTGTTACTGCTTCTGCGATACGTTCGCCGTCCAGGGCGGCAGAGATGATGCCCCCGGCGTAACCGGCGCCTTCACCCGCGGGGAAGAGCCCCGCGGTTTGGGGATGCATGAGCGTCACGGGGTCGCGCGGAACCCGGACGGGCGACGAGGTGCGCGACTCGACGCCCACTACGACGGCTTCGTTCGTCACGAACCCCCGCATCCGCCGCCCGAAGGTGGCGATCCCCCGGCGCAGCCCCTCGCCGATAAACGGGGGCATCCACTCATCGAGCCGCGAAGGAATAATACCGGGGATATAGGAGGTTTTCGGCAAGGCCGCACTGGGGCGCCCCGCCACGAAATCGGCGACGCGCTGCGCCGGGGCGACCTGATGCTCGCCGCCGTGCTGCCGGGCCAGCTCTTCGAACTGCTGCTGGAACTTTAACCCGGCCAGCTCGCCCCATTCCGCACGCAGGTGCTCGAAATCCGCGGGCCGCACTTCGGTCACCATGCCCGAATTGGCATAGGGCGACGTGCGGCCGCTGGGCGACATGCCGTTGACCACCGACTGCGCGGCATCGGTCATGGCCGGAACGATGAACCCGCCGGGGCACATGCAAAACGAGTAGACCCCGCGGCCGGCCTCCTGGCTCACCAGCGAATAAGCCGCCGCCGGAAGGTATTCGCCCCGCGTCGGGCAGTGGTACTGGATCGAGTCGATCAACGCCTGCGGATGCTCGATACGCACGCCCATGGCAAAGGCCTTCGCCTCGACGCGCACGCCCCTGCGGTAAAGCAGCTCGTAAATATCGCGTGCCGAATGTCCCGTGGCCAAAACCACGGCCGCCCCTTCGACAAACGTGTCGCCGCACCGCACGCCCCGGATACGGCCGTTGCGGATTTCAAGATCCGTAACGCGGCTACCGAACACGAACTGGCCGCCCGAGCCAAGGATCGTCTGCCGGATATTCTGCATGATGCGCGGCAACTTGTCGGTTCCGATATGCGGATGGGCTTCATAGAGGATTTCGGGCGTGGCGCCATGGAACACCAGCGTCTGCAACGCCTTGTTGTAATCGCCGCGCTTCTTGCTACGCGTGAAAAGCTTGCCGTCCGAGAAAGTCCCCGCGCCGCCCTCGCCGAAAGCGTAGTTCGAATCGGGATCGACTGCCCCGTTGCGGTTGATCTGCGCAATGTCGACCTTGCGCGCCGAAACGTCACGGCCCCGCTCCAGGATAACGGGCTTCAGCCCCAACTCGATCAGCCGCAGCGCCGCGAAAAGCCCAGCCGGGCCCGATCCCACGACTACGACCTCGGTATGTCCCGAGACATCGGGATAATCGAAATGCACGGGTGCGGGCTGCGGCTCCCGGTCGACATAGACCTCCAGCGTCAGGTTGACCTTCGGTTGCCGCTGCCGGGCATCGATCGAGCGTTTGACGACCCTCACCAAGGCAATATCGTGCTCCGGCACCCCCAGACGCCGCGCGGCAAGCGAAGTGTAATACTTCGCGTCGGCAGCCTGGCGGGGCGTTAAAACGAGTGCGACATTCTGCGGCATAAGCGGATAAATTGCCTACAAAAGTAAATAAAAAAGGCTTATAATCACCCGCTCCGGATTGTGAATTGTGAATTTTTATATACCTTTGCATATAGCAAGCGGATATGGTGTAATTGGTAGCCACGTCAGACTTAGGATCTGATGCCTTACCGGCGTGGGGGTTCGAGTCCCTTTATCCGCACGGCCCGAAGCCTCCGGCGGGAAATCTCCGGAGGCATTCCGGTTTTTGGTTCAGAAAACTTTAAAAGACCCTGTTAAATGAATATCGTCAGAGAAAACCTGGAAGACCTTACCACCCTGCTCAAGGTGACCGTCGGTGAGGCAGACTACAACGAAGCCGTGGACAAGTCCCTGCGCACGTACCGCCGCAAAGCCAATATCCCGGGCTTCCGTCCCGGCATGGTCCCGATGGGCATCATCAACAAGATGTACCGCAAGGGAGTCGTGGCCGAAGAGGCATACCGTACCGCATCGAAGGCCTGCTTCGACTACATCGAGACGGAAAAGCTCACGACGGTCGGCGACATGATTCCGAGCCAGAAACAGCAGCCGCTGGACTTCGACAACGATACCGAGTACGAATTCGTATTCGAAGTAGGCATTGCGCCGGAGGTACAGATCGGTCTGAGCAAGAAGGACAAAGTGACCAAATACACGATCCGGGTCGAGGAGAAGATGCGCGAAGGCTACCGCAGCAACTTCCTGCGCCGGTTCGGCAGGCTGGTCGATGTCGAGAAGGTCGAGAAGGAGGAGGCCCTCGACGTGACGCTCGAACAGGGCGACACGAAGATCGAGGAGGCCTACGTGGGCCTGATCGGCATGAGCGACGAGGACCGCGCGCCGTTCGTCGGCAAGAAGGTCGGCGACACGATGGACGTGGATATCGCGAAGCTCTATAAGACCCCGTCGCAGCGCGCGTCCGTGCTGGGCGTGAAGGAAGCCGAGCTCGAAGGCATGGACCCGAACTACCGTCTCACGATCACGAAGATCCGCAAGTTCGCCGAACCCGAACTGAACGAGGAGTTTTTCAAGACGGCTTTCCCGGACGGCGGCGTGAAGACGGCCGAGGAGTTCGAGCAGTATGTCACGCGCCAGATCGAGGGCGACCTCGCGCGCGAGAGCGGATTCCTCTTCTCGATCGACGTGCGCAAGTTCCTGCTCAAGAAGGCCGCGCTCGTGATGCCGGAGGCTTTCCTGAAGAACTGGCTCTACACGATCAACGAGGGCAAGTTCACGATGGAACAGATCGAGAAGGATTTCGCTCAGTTCGTCGACATGATGCGCTGGAACCTGATCCAGAAACATTTCGTGTCGGAAATGAAGCTCGAGGTGACTCCCGAGGAAGCCAAGAACGAGGCCAAAGCGATGGCCGCCCAGCAGTTCGCCTATTACGGCATGAACCAAGTGAACGACGAAACGCTCGAAAACTACGCGCAGAGCATTCTGGGCAACAAGGAGGAAAACCGCAAAATCTACGACAGGCTGTTCGAGCGCAAGGTCATCGACGCGGTGACTCCGCAGATCACCGTCGTCGAGAAGGAAATTTCCGCCGACGACTTCGGAAAGCTGGCTCAGGAAGCGCAGTAAGCGCCGGAGCATTCGTTAACCGCAAAAAAAGAGGAGTTTCACGTGAAGCTCCTCTTTTTCATTGATCCGCCATGGAATTCGTCCGGCGGGGCAGGATTCGGATTATTTTGCTAACTTCGTGACGGAACGAACCGTAAAACCACGACGACATGAAATCAGGGAGACTCTTTACCCGAACGTGCTGCCTGCTGGGCCTCTTACTGTCGACGGCGTGCGGGTCCCGGACGGAGAAGGCCAGCCCGGACTATCCCGAGTTCAAGATGATCGTGCGGCTGTGGCCCGATCATCACAAGGACAGCGCGCTCAGAGAAGAGCTGCTTCAAGCGCTGAAGAAGTATCCGGACTTTTGCGACGAAGTCTGGCTCTGCATGGAATTCGAGACTTTCTCGAAAGAAGCGCACAAAGAATCCGCGCGGGCCATGGCCGTAGCGGCCGAACGGCTGCGGAATGCGGGCATCGGCGTGTCGATACAGGGAATAACGCTCGGTCACGGGGACGATTTCGAATCGGGAGCGGCGCGGCCCCACCCGGAGCTCACATGGGGCAATATCGTCGACGCGCGGAATGTCCGGACCGTCACTTCGAGCTGTCCCCGCCAGCAGGCTTTCCACGACTACCTCGGAGAAACCTATGCCCTGTACGCCGGGCTATGCCGGCCGTCCTGCGTATGGCTGGACGACGACTTGCGCGTTACCTATCACGCTCCGGCGCGGCAACTCTGTTTCTGCGATACCTGCCTCAGCCTGTTCAACCGGCAGCAGGGGGAGCGCTGGACCCGGGAAACGCTGGTCGAGGCGCTGGACAGGAACGAAGGGGAAGGCCGGCTGCGGCGGCAATGGATATCGTTCTGCCAGCAGAGCCTCGCCGAGGTAGCCCGGACTGTCGCGCGAGCCGTCCACGAGGTTTCGCCCGGCACCCGGATGGGCTTGCAGCATGCCAATTTTCACCGCGAACTCATGGAAGGACGGGACTGGAACCCGACGCTCGACGCGCTGGAGGAAGAGACCGGACTGGCCCCGGCTTCCCGGCCGGGAAACGGATTCTACGACGACCACGCTCCCAGAGGCATGCTGCTCAAGGGATACGACATGGCCCGCCAGATCCGCCGTCTGAAGCCGTCCGTGCGCGAAATAGCCGCCGAGGTGGAAGGATACAGACACCGCGCGACCGGCAAATCCCCTCACGGTCTGTGCGTGGAGTCTATGTTCTACCTGGCCATGGGAGCGACTCAGCTCTCGTACGCGATCATCTGCGCCGCTTCGGAGCCGATGCAGTGGTATGCGGACAACTATTTCAAGTCGCTGAGCGCCTGGCGCCCGTTCTACGAGCAATACGTCGCCTTCAACCGAGGGACGGAACCGGGCGGAATCGATCCTTATGTCAGTCCCGACCATGCGTTGCGCGATACGGAGGCGGGCGAACCCTCTTTCGCATGGATCGCGACGGGAGCCGGAGACATGATTTACGATATGGCGACACTCGGCCTGCCCTTCTGCCCCGACGGGAACCATTCGTCGGCACTCATCATGGACGCTTCGGCCGTGCAGGGACTGGCCCGAGACGAGGCCGCCCGGCTTTTCGGCACCCGGGGCATCCTGCTCGACCGGGCGGCATGGGAACAGGCACGGCAGCGCAGACTCGATACGCTGCTTACGGACGTTCCGGTTCCCGACGGACTCGCCGGAGTCGAGTGCATGATCTCCGGGAACGGAGGCAGGACGGCAGTCGTTCCTTCGTTCAGCGCCGACGTCAACAATGCCGGAAGACTGAATCTGCTGCGCATCGCCGACTGGCTTTCGGACGGGAAGCTTCCGGCGATCATGGAGACGATGGCTCAGGCCGCCGTCGTGCCCCGGATCGACTCGGCGCAGAACCTGCGTTCCGTCATGCTGCTCAACTGCAGTATCTCGAAACAGGATTCGGTCCGGCTCCGCCTGCGCGGATGTCCGCCGGAGGCGAAACGCACTTTCGTCTGGAAAAAAGCGGGACAACCGGACGAAATCCTGCGTCCCCGGTACGAAGGCACGGATGCGGTCGTCCGGATTCCCGCTCTGGAAGGCTGGAATGTCGGCTGGCTGGCCGTCGAATAGCATCGCGGCCCCGGCCGAAGCGAATTATCGAGAAACCGGACCGATTTTCCGGCGAATTAGGCTATCTTTGCGGACGGTTTCTGCCGACTCAACATCCGGACGATGAAATACCTTCGAGAGATTCTGCTTTGCGTCGTACTGACGGCGGCATGTTCCGTGGCAACGCTTCGCGGCGGGGACTCGCTGAGCCTGAAGATCATGACTTACAATCTTCGCTTCGGCGAGAAAGCTTCGCTGGAGGAACTCGCCGAAGCGATCCGCGCGCAGCGGCCCGATCTGGTCGCTCTTCAGGAGATCGACTGCCGCACCCGGCGGCCGGGCGTCGAGCGCCAGCACGACAAAGACTTCGTGACGGAGTTGGGCCTGCGGACCGGCATGTTCCCGCTCTACGGGAAAACCATACCCCATGCCGGAGGGTGGTACGGAATCGGCATACTGACCGCCGGACCGTACATCAGCGTGCAAAAGCTGATGCTGCCGCAGGCATCCGCGACCGAGGAACCCCGGGCGTTGCTGCTCGCCACGATCGAGGCAGGCGGAGACACGATAGTTTTCGCCTCGACCCATCTGTCGCTGAGCGCGCAGAGCCGTCGGATGCAAGCCGAGTTCATCGCCCGGGAAATCGGAAGTCTGCGCTTCCCCGCGCTCCTCGGCGGAGATTTCAACGCCGGACCGAACGCTCCGGAAATCGAGACGATGACCCGAACGGGAAAGATGCTGTGCGACCGGCAGCCCACCTTCCCGGCCGACGGGCCCGAAATCCGGCTCGACTACCTGTTCGGTTTCCCGGCCGGAAAATGGAGGCTGGAATCGACTCGGGTCGTTCCTTCGGAATTTTCCGACCATCGGGCGGTCGTTTCGGTCGTTACGCCGGTACGGTGAACGGGGAAAATCTCCCGGGACGCTTTTTGGTTCGGGGTTTGCTTTAGAAACTTGCCGTCACAGGCATTTGAACGTCAACAGAGTCGAAACAGTAAAAACGGAATAACTATGGGTAAAAGCGAATTCGAGAAATACGCCGCCGGCCACGCCGGGATCAGCAGCCTGAAGCTGCACCGGTTCAACACGATCACGCAGGAATACATTTCGCCGACGATCATCGAGGAGCGGCAGATGAACGTCGCGACGATGGACGTCTTCTCTCGGCTGATGATGGACCGCATCATCTTTCTGGGCGTACCGATCTACGACGACGCGGCGAATATCATCCAAGCGCAGCTGCTGTTCCTCGAGTCGACCGAGCCCGAGAAGGACATCCAGATCTACATCAACTCCCCGGGCGGCTCCGTATCGGCCGGACTGGGCATCTACGACACGATGCAGTTGATTTCGTCCGACGTGGCGACGATCTGCACGGGTTTGGCGGCCAGCATGGGAGCCGTCCTGCTCACAGCCGGAACGGCGGGCAAGCGCTCGGCCCTGCCCCACTCGCGCGTGATGATCCATCAGCCGCTGGGCGGCGTCGAGGGACAGGCGTCGGACATCGAAATCACGGCGCGGCAGATCCTGCGCACCAAGAAGGAATTGTACGAAATTCTGTCGGCCCACTCGGGCGTCAAGCTGTCGAAGATCGAGAAGGACGCCGACCGAGACTACTGGATGACGGCTCCCGAGGCCAAGGAGTACGGCCTGATCGACGAGGTGCTCGCCGGGCGCAAGAAGAAGTGACCGAACATCCGTTTTTGAAAACAAAGGGGACCTTTCGGGCCCGGCCCGGAAACGCCCCGCATAACGAATCCTATGGGGAAAAAGACTACTACGAAAGAAACCGATTGCTGCTCGTTCTGCGGGTCGCCCCGCAGCGAGGTCGGCGTTCTGTTCGCCGGCAGCGACGGTGCCTGCATCTGCGACCAGTGCATCGAGCACGGACACTCGCTGCTCGAGCAGAGCAAGGCCGCGCTCGACAGCAAAAAAGCCAAGCCGATCCGGCTCGAGGAACTGATGAGACCGGCGGATATCAAGGCCTTTCTGGACCAGTACGTTATCGGACAGGACGAGGCCAAGCGCCACATGGCCGTCGCCGTATACAACCACTACAAGAGGCTGATGCACGAGCAGAGCGGCGAAAAGCAGATCGAGATCGACAAGTCGAACATCCTGATGGTCGGTCCGACCGGTACGGGCAAGACGCTGATGGCCCGGACGATCGCCAAGCTGCTGAAAGTCCCGTTCACGATCGTCGACGCGACCGTACTGACCGAGGCGGGCTACGTGGGCGAAGACGTCGAGAGCATCCTCTCGCGGCTGCTTCAGGCGGCCGACTACGACGTAGCCTTGGCCGAACGGGGAATCGTCTTTATCGACGAGATCGACAAGATCGCCCGCAAGGGCGACAACCCGTCGATCACGCGCGACGTGTCGGGCGAGGGCGTACAGCAGGCCCTGCTCAAGATTCTCGAGGGAACGGTGGTCAACGTGCCGCCCCAAGGCGGACGCAAGCACCCCGACCAGAAATTCATCCAGGTCGACACGACGAACATCCTGTTCGTCTGCGGAGGCGCTTTCGACGGCATTGAGAAAAAGATCGCCCGGCGGCTCAACACGCAGGCCGTCGGCTACGGCCAACTGCGCAAGGAACGCGTCGACACGGACGACATCATGCAGTACGTGCTGCCGCAGGACCTGAAGTCGTTCGGGCTGATTCCCGAGCTGATCGGCCGAATCCCGGTGCTCACCTACCTCGAACCGCTCGACCGCGCGGCCCTGCGCTCGATTCTCACCGAGCCGAAAAACGCCATCGTCCGCCAGTACGTCAAGCTGTTCGAAATGGACGGCATCGCGCTGTCGTTCGACGACGACGCGCTCGACTACATCGTCGACAAGGCGGTCGAATACCGTCTCGGCGCGCGCGGCCTGCGCTCGATCTGCGAGGCGGTGATGATGGACAGCATGTTCGAGCTGCCGAGCCGCAAGAACTCGAAAAAGAGCTTCACCGTCACGCTCGACTACGCCCGAAGCAAGATCGACAACGAGAAGTTCCGCCGGCTCAAGGCCGTAAGCTGACCCGACGCCGGCAGTCATCGGCATACGGACCGTACATGTCTCGAGACATATACGGTCCGTTCCATTCCCCGCCCGCTCGGCCGGGCCGATTCGGCGAGCGCCGTGAAGAGCCTCTCCCGACCGGCGGCATTCCCCGACATTCTCTTCGACGTCCTAGCAAACCCGTACCGGCTCTCGCCCTTTTCCCCGCCCAGGCAGGAGGGACCGCCCGACCGGAACCGGTTCCGCCTCCTCGGAAACGGCCATACCCTCGCCCCGCGATTCCGGACATTGTTCCGGATACTTACCGGCTTTACGATTCGGGGACACTCCCCGACCGCCGGCCGCAGAGACAAGTTCCCTCAACTTGCCATAACCCGACAAACCGAAGGCAACGGTCTCTGCGAAAAAAACTCGCCGAGAACAAAAGGAAACCGGTCGTTCCAGGCCATCGTATCAGAAAACCCGTTTCCCGCCAAAAAGGAAAATCCGGGTCGAGAACCGGTAGGGCCGACCGCCGGCCGTCCGATAAATCAGATCGACATAGCAAGCCGCATACCCGAGGGAAGGGAACGGGACCGTAACGGTCGTCCGGCCGGTTCCGGACAACGCCAGCGGCTCGGCATGCCAGTCCGAACCGCCGAAGTCGAGCGTATCCGAGACGGCATACCACCGCTCCGCCCCGACGAGCCGGTCCGGCGCGAACGACAGGTCGATGCTCAGCGAGTCGCCTTTGCGACGCGCCGAATACCGGCAGGACGGAAATTCCTCGTTCTCGAGCAACATGGAGAAAAACGTTCCGAGCGCACCGAAAGCCGCCGAGTCCCGCGACAAGTCACGACCGGCGCCCGGCAAATAGCGAACCCTGTTGATGCCGGGCAGCGAATCGAGGCAGCCGGCCGTTTCCGAAACCTCCCGAGCCGAGGCGGCAGCTCCCGAAACGACCAGCTTGGGCATCGGTAGCGAATCCGCACGGGCATAAGGATCGACCGACATGACGAGCGACTGCCCTCGCTCGGTTCCGGGCAATCCGTGCAGCAGAGCCGAAGCGTACCCGCCTCCAGGCGAATCGTCTGGCGGCTGCGCGGACGAAGCCGAGCCCCGTCGCCCCGCATTCAGCATATCGGCGCACCAAGGCGAAATCGCCGACATGCGCTCGTCCCGGGAAGCGGCGAGCCACACGGCCCACCCCTGCTCGGCCGCGCCGCCGACCACGAAACCGCCGGCCTTGCGCCCCAGCATTTCGGCGCAGAACTCGGTCACGGCGTCCATCGCGCGGATCACGCACTTGGTCATCGGGAAAAGCAACGGCCACGAGTCGTCCCCGTCTTCGACGGCCAGCTCCAGCGTGCGGCGTATCCATGCCCCGGCGTTCAGACTATCCGCCGAGGACCGGTTCGGCACCTGTCCCAGCAACGCAACCACAGCCTCGCACCCGGCAGCCAGCCTGGCGGCGGATGCCAGCCAAAACTCGGCCGGCTCTCCATCGCGGACGGGAGCACCATCCCCGGCCCCCTCTCCCGAGAGGAACAGCAGTACGCCCGGATGCGAAACCCGGTCCGGAACGATCACCGAAAGCCGGTGTTTCCAGACGCGATCCCGCCACCGCTGCGAGGTCAGCCGCAGGCGATGGATCGTGCAGCCGCTGTCGCGCGCGCTCCGCTCGAGTTCCCAATCGTACGCATAATCGCCGTTTCGCAAATAGTTGCCGAGCAGGTCTTTCGGCGCACGGACGGAATCGCCGCCGAAACAGCGGGCGCAAAAGAGGAAGCCTGCCCACAGAGAAAACCCCAGAATCGAAAGATGTCGCAGCATGATATCGAGTATGTGCCGCCGAAAGACACTACCCGGGACAGAAGCGCGCGCCGGCTCCGCCGGCCCGACGCGCTACGGGAAAGTCCGGACTCAGTTCCAGCCGAGCTCTCTCTGCAATTCCGCGTCGCCGAACTTCGACGAGTTGCCGAACCATACGACCCGCCCCCGGGCGTCGAACAGCACGGCGAAAGGAACAAATTGCACGCCATAGGCCGCGAACGTCCGGTTCCCGTCGTCGAGCGCCACAGTAAAGGCGTAGCCTTTCCCTTCCAGCGCCGCGGCGAGCCGCTCCCGGCTCTCGCGGACCATCAGAATCACATTCAGCCGTTCGGAATGATCGCGTATAAAACCGTCGAGCACCAGCGCTAGTACGCTGCCGAAGAGGCCGAGAAGAAGAGCCTCAAGGAAAAGCGTGCGGAAAAGCAGGCTGCCAAGGCCACGAAAAAGAAAAATTCCACGAGCGTCGGACACGAGTCGGACAGAGCGTCCTTATGCGAGAGCCACTCTCCCACTTTCAGCTCGGGCGCTTTCTCCCCGACAACCAGCCTCTGAGCCGGGCACGAACCCGCCGAGAACAGCAGAACGACGACCGCCAAACAAAACCTTCCCATAGGCTCATCCGATTTCGCGTTAAACAAATATAAACTATTTATTCATAAAACGAAACCGATGGCGCAAAGTTACTCGCCGCAGGCGCGGAATATCCGGCCGCCCGCCCGACGCACGGCACAGCGACGGCGAACGATAAAATCCGACGATATTATTTAGCATTTTAAAGAATAAATCCTAAATTTGTAGAATCGGGTCCGTTCCCTGCCGAAGCGGGGTTCGGACCCGGAACATCGGATTACGAAACCAACCTAAACTCATCATGGAAGTTTCACACATCGAACATCTCGGCATCGCAGTCAAGAGTCTGGATACCGCCATCCCGTTCTGGGAAAAAATGCTCGGCACCAAATGCTACAACATCGAGGAAGTTCCCTCGCAGAAAGTAAAGACCGCTTTCTTCAAGGTAGGGCAGACCAAGATCGAACTGCTCGAGTCGACCTCCCCGGACGGCTCGATCGGCAAATTCATCGAAAAGCGGGGCGAAGGCGTCCACCACGTCGCCTTTGCCGTGAAAAACATCGAGGAACGCCTCTCCGAGTGCGAGGCTGCCGGCGTCCAGCTGATCGACAAGGCCCCGAGGGGCGGAGCCGAAGGACTCAGCATCGCCTTTCTGCACCCCAAGTCGACCGGCGGCGTACTGACGGAGCTCTGCGAGGACAAAAACGAAAAATAGCAAATCTGCCGCTAACCCCGGCCGAGGAGCCGCAGACAGGCAAACGAACCTAAAATCACACCAAAATTTCGATATGAGCGACATTCAAAACAAGATCAAGGAACTGATGGAGGTCCGCGAGCAAGCCAAGCTGGGCGGCGGACAGAAACGCATCGACTCTCAGCATAAGAAAGGCAAGAAGACCGCCCGGGAACGCATCGAGATGCTACTCGACAAGGGCTCGTTCGAGGAATTCGACATGTTCGTCACGCATCGCTGCAACAACTTCGGGCTCGGCGAGGAGACCTATTTCGGCGACGGCGTCGTGACCGGGCGCGGCACGATCGACGGACGGCAGGTGTACGTCTTCTCGCAGGACTTCACGGTATTCGGCGGCTCGCTTTCCGAAACCTTCGCTGCGAAAATATGCAAGGTAATGGACATGGCGATGAAGAACGGCGCGCCGGTCATCGGCATCAACGACTCGGGCGGAGCGCGCATTCAGGAAGGCGTCAACAGTCTGTCGGGCTACACCGAGATTTTCCAGCGCAATATCCTCGCCTCGGGCGTGATCCCGCAGATTTCGGCCATTTTCGGTCCGTGCGCGGGAGGCGCGGTCTACTCGCCCGCCCTGACCGACTTCATTCTGATGAATCAGGGAACGAGCTACATGTTCGTGACCGGACCGAAAGTCGTCAAGACCGTCACCGGAGAGGAAGTGAGTCAGGAGCAGCTCGGAGGCGCGTCGGTCCATGCGGCCAAGAGCGGCGTAGCCCATTTCGTCTCCGAAAACGAGGAGGAGGGCATCGCCACGCTGCGCAAGCTGCTCGGCTTCCTGCCGTCGAACAACATGGAGGACGCTCCCGCAGTGGACTGCACCGATGCGATCGACCGGCTGGACGACGTGCTCAACGACATCATTCCGGACAATCCGAACAAGCCCTATAACGTGCTGGACGTAATCCGGGGCGTCGTCGACAACGGCGACTTTCTCGAAAGCCAGCCCAAGTTCGCGCCGAACATCGTGACCGGCTTCGCCCGGTTCAACGGACAGAGCGTCGGCATCATCGCGAACCAGCCGAAGTTTCTGGCCGGCGTGCTCGACATCAACGCCTCGCGCAAAGCGGCCCGCTTCGTACGGTTCTGCGACGCGTTCAATATTCCGATCGTGACGTTCGTCGACGTACCGGGCTTCCTGCCGGGCACCGCTCAGGAATACGGCGGCATCATCACCCACGGAGCCAAATTGATGTTCGCTTACGGCG
>ENA-ORTI01002783-ORTI01002783.1-human-gut-metagenome-genome-assembly--contig:-NODE-2783-length-14666-cov-2.716447_pt1 | contig 14666 bp, 15 predicted proteins | sample MGYA00242071_ERZ509191 | MGnify/ENA primary metagenome ERZ509191 (study PRJEB26280, sample SAMEA2338832) | human gut metagenome | biome: human gut; feature: human-associated habitat; material: faeces...
CTGATAAATTCCCTGATATGCTACATTGATTCCTGCGAAAATAAAACTAATTGAAATAATACCAATAAGTTTTTGTATGAGTTTGGTTTTTAGACTGATGAGAAATATTATGAGAGGTGCATAAGTTACTATGTGAAGTATTGTTGGAGAGATTGATAAGCCTGGAAGATTATTGATCATGATTAACATCCAGAAAAATAACAATGCGCATAATTTATTTTTTTGCATATTATCTATTTCCATTTAAAGTTTCCCAAATTGAGCGGGGAAGTATTTTCTTTGTTATGTATGCTATGAAGAAGCATAGAAGAATTGCGGCAAAAGGTCTAAATAGAATTGAAATAATTGTTGCTTCACTAGGTAATGGATATGAAATTATACGAATTATTACGTAGTGAATCATATAAACAAAAAATGTATATTCATGTAGCTTGATACTTTTGAATTGAATTATAGAAAAAGAAATCGGGATAATAAAGAGTGAAGATATTATTCTGTATGAGTAGTATATATTACTATTTTGATTATACTGAGATGTAATATATATTAATACAAAAAACAATAGTATGCATATTGATAGAGCATTATGATTTAATTTTATTTTATCATATGCATATGGGTAATTTAATCCAAAGAATGCCCCTATTAATAGAGATGGGAGCCAAAACAGTAGGCTATCATATGGGAAATGGTGAATATAATTAAGTATTAAAGTGAGAATGCAAATACCAATACAAATATGTTTATTTATTTTTGTGTATAAGAAAAATATGACTGGTGATATTAAAACGAAGTAGAATAAAGTCCTCAGGTACCAAATTGGAGGATCATATGTTGCCTTATAAATATTTCTACTGGATATTGTTTACTGCCAATAATGGATTCTACAAAAATGAATATGCCAGCAAAAGTTGTTGAAAAAATTAAATATGGAATAATAAGTGATTTGAATCGTTTCTTTATTTTAACTATAATTTGTGAGTTGCTAAGGTTTCTAAAAAAAAGGAAACTAGAAATAACAAAAAAAGTAGGTACTGCTGAATCGAACAATGTAACAAGAGCATTGTAACAACTTATATATAATATATCACTATCCTGAAAAATAGTTCTATCAGGATTATACAAAGAGTGTAATGTGACAATAAATAGAGTAAGTAAAAGATTTAAATCTGCTATTTGAGTTGAACGCTTTTGCATATTTATTTTATTTATCTATGCTTTGTTTGAGATATGTATAAGCTTGATTTTGTAATTCTATAATGCGACTTTGTGTTTTATGAAAGTCCCATGTTTCTAAAATATCATGTGTTAAAAGATAGTTCCCATTTTGAAGCCTATTAGGTAACTCTAATTGTGAAAGGAGAGAAACAGCTCTATCGTCTTTTATATTATGCATAGAGGACTCAATATACCAAAAGGGTTTATTAAATATGACTGAAAAAACAGTTCCATGGAATGATGTCGTTAAAACAAGTTTTGCATATTTGGTAAGATTGATAAATGCTGCCGGGCCAAATTTCGGAGAAAGTTTAAATCCTATATTTCTTAATCCTCTGGCTCCCCAGTTTTTAACATCCATAATATATACAGGTAAATTATATTTTTTTGATATCTCAGAGACTATATGATTGACTTCCTTAGAATAATTAAACGCATAGTAAAAAATGTATTCTTCTTTGATTAGACGATCACCTATCTCTATCGTGTCTGTCCATTCTTTTTGATTCATAAACAATGTTGGATCAATATGCATTTGGATATCATTTCTACCAGACAGCATTCCTATTTGTGATACAGCATTTTTTTCCCTAACAGATATATAATCAAATGCCTTTAGATATTTAATATATTTATCTGGATTAGGAGAAGTCTCTTTTATATCATTGGCTCCTAATGATGTTGCATAAGCTATTTTACGCCCATTGGAAACAAAGTTTAAAAAATAGGCATCATCAGCATCTACGCAATTGATATTCCAAACTTGATCACTACCTGTAATATAAGCATCAAAATTAAAATTCTCATTGCATAGAGACCCATTGTCAAGATATTGTGTTTTTGTAAGGATAAAATATTTTTCTAAAAAAGAAATGTAGTCGTTATTCTCTTTTATTAAGAGATTCTTATAGGGGATACATAGAAACCATAATTTAACCTGTGATTTTCTAAACTTTCCTTTAAGGAAAAATGAAGGCATGATTGAATATAACTCTCGTTGACCTTTGCTGGAGAAATCTATAACTGTTGGATTATAGCCTAAGTCACTTAATTTCTTTTGAAGTGCAAAAGCTTGTAGCATAGATCCACTGTTGTTCGATCTATGAAATGTTATTATTCCAATTTTTTTCATCATTTGAATTTACGTATTAAGTGATAAACTTTTTCTTTTGCTAGTTGCTTTTCATTTAAATTCATACCAATTAAATATATCGTAAGTAAACTAGTCATTATACTTGTAAGGATAATGATAATTAATCTTATGAAAGATGTTGGTATCAGTTGTTGAAGAAGTATAGGTATAACTAATGATATAATTAGAACTTCAAAAATCTTTAAATACACATTTCTAGCATATAATTTAATTGATAGCTTTATTAATTTTTTTGCAAACAATAATCTAATAATTTGGGCAATAATGGTTATTACTAGATGAACACAAAAAACTGTTTCCGCAGGAAAACCTAATTTTAGTGCTAGGTATGAGATGGGTACAATTAAAAGTAGTATAGTACCAATAGCTGATTGATATCTTTTGATACGACCGTTTGCATTTATACCTGTTGTTACTGAATTGGCACATGTTTCTAATAAAGTTATTCCTAAGATTAGTCTAACGAAATTTCCAGTGTGCTCAGGTACAACGTCAAGCCATATATTTAAGATTGAATTTATTTCTAGTGAAATAGGAATTATTAATATCATCAAGACATAAAAACTAAATTTAGAACTGGTGATTATTAATCTATGCATATAGTCAATATTACCTGATGAATAAGATTTTATAATTTGAGGATTTATTGCTACTTGAAAATTACTAGCAAATCCTTGAACTGCATTTTGTACCTGAACAGCTATTCCTCTTGCTGCATTAACAGCTGGGCCAAAAAACACATTAAGTACAATGTTGACACCTTGAGTTAAGCCTATAATAGCTATATTGCCTAAAAAACTCCAACCTGCAAACGAACCTATTTCTTTTATTTGCCTGTGATTGATATTCCATGTAAATGAAGGCATGTCAAAATTTTTATAGCAATAGTGTTGATATAAAAAACGTATGATAATTTGAATAAATAATAGTAAGAAGGAATAAACAATGAGACTATCATAGGTTTTGAAATACATTAATAATATAACGATTAATAGTTTTAAGGATGCTTCTGCAATTGATATGTAAGCAAAAGCACTCATTTTCTCTTGTGCTATTATCATTGCATTATAGGGTACGCTAATAATCATTATTACAGAGGAAAATACTGAACATTGGTATACACAATTAGCTGCAAATAATCGTGTTGAATCAAATTGGATTTTTTCATTTAGGAACCATAGACCAATAGTTTCTGATAGTAATAAAACAATCAATGCTATAATTAAATGGATATGAATGCTACTTATAAATATTGTTTTTGAAGAACCATCATCTTTTTCAATTGCGATATTTAGGTATCGTTGTATAGAACCAGCCATTGCCGAATTTATGAAAGAAAACATAGTTACAATGCCCCCAACGACGTTATAAATACCGTAATCGTCTATTCCCAAACATTTTAAGGTTACTCTACTTGTATAAAGAGTTATTAGCATTATAAGAAACATTCTTATGTACATAAAGAATGCGTTTTTTGCTATTTTATTGCTCTTTTCTTTTGTTCCCATTAAGATACCTCTTAATCAATATTACTATTTTTTTATTGTTATCAGAAAATTTTCGTGCAAAGAGTTTGTTACTATTCTTTAGAATGTTGAAATCATCTTCTTTATATTCATAAGGATTCCCTCTTAGCCAATCAATTTCGCGTTGATTACTATTATATTCATCCTCCATAGAATAAATATTTTCTTTAAATGGAGAGTTTATAATTATTGTTTGTTTATAAATTTCATCAGCACATTTAGTATGTTTAAAGTTTTTATATATCTCATTATGCTTATTTAAAAGAAAGGCTACACATCTTTCAGAGAGACTAGCCCAATTAGTACCTTTCCGGTAACAAGTGTAATATTGGGGACGATGTATCTTTGCGAAGACTTGTACCTTGGTAAAGATGTTGTCTAACTTCTCGGCAAGTTTATAATTCTTGTAATATGGTGTTAGTATATGATACAAAAGAACTTTATTGCCAATCTCTCTTTGTAGAGTTGAGTTATTGTCTATTCCAATAAACTCTTTTCCTCTGTTCTTGTAGAAAAAGTCATGAATATATTTATTGTTTTTTATGGGTAAATCAACTCCTGATAATAAGTGAAAGTATTCATATTTACCATAGTTATAGGCGTACTGGTACAATTCAAGCTCACATTCTATTTGACTGAAATCTCCCCATCGTACATCTTTTCTATTATTGATAAATATCAATTGGGAATAATTACATTTTATACTTTGGAAGTCCTTTATATTTACTTTCTTATCAATGTGTATAAATATGTCATTGTCTTTATCATCTAATAACTCAATCAGAGTTTGAAAAGTAAAAGGGTTATTATGTGCAATTATTAGAAATGCATGTCTCATTGAAGTGTATTGTTTAGATTAACCTTTTTCTTTCTACAAGTCTCTTATATAATTATTTGATTAAAGTATAATGTTATATGTGTTCTATGTACTGGATAAAGTAGAGATAGTGTGGTATTATTCTTTTTGTTTGGTTTCATATCCATATCCATACCCATACCCGTATCCGTAGCCTTTGCCGTAACCATATTTCTTACCGTATCCATAACCATAGCTGTTTTTACGTTTACTCATATCAATACCGTTAATGACAGTAGCCAGTTTCGGGAACTTATGTTCGTTTTTCAGTACATTGATGTATTCATAGCCGGCCTTTGGAGTCACATCCGCACGGCAGACGTACACACACATATCAGCTACGCGGCCAATGATGGCGGTATCGGTCACCATACCGATAGGGGCGGTATCCAAAATGACGTAATCGTAACGGGATTTCAGCAAGTCGATGGCATGATCCAATACATCGCGGGCTACCAGTTCAGTGGGGTTGGGAGGCACGGGGCCACCGGGCAGGATGTCCAAGTTCGGGCTGATGTCGGAACGCTGGATCATGTCAAACAGGTTGACATTGTCCGGATCGCTCAGGTAGTTGGTGATACCTTCGGCCCGGCGGCTCAGGTTGAACACCTTGTTCAGACCGGGTTTGCGGATGTCCATACCTACCACGATGACTTTCTTGCCCAGGAAGGCCAGGGATACGGCGGTATTACCTGCCACGAAGGATTTTCCTTCGCCCGGCTGGGTAGAAGAGAAGAGGACTACCTTGTCGGTCTTGCCCAGCATGAAGAGGAGGTCGGTACGCAGACCGCGGAAGGTCTCTTCCATGATGTCGTTCTTGTTCTCGCGCACCACGATGGCTCCGTGTTCGGGCTTGGCGCACTTGGGCAGTTCGGCCAGGATGCCCACGCTGGTGATGCGTTCCACATCGTCCCGGTTCTCAATCTTGTATTTCAGCAAATCGCGCAGGTACACAAAACCTACCGGAATAGCCAGTCCAATGATAAGGGCAGCCAAGGCTACCATTTTCTTTTTCGGAGAAACCGGATTCTTGTCCGGCAGAGCTTCTTCGATGATGCGGCCGTTGGTGGCGGTAGCGGCCAGGGTGATGGCGTTCTCTTCCCGCTTCTGAAGCAGCATGATGTAGAGCTGGGCCTTGATTTCCTGCTGGCGGGCGATGCTCAGGAATTCCTTTTCCTGCTGCGGCGCGCTGCTGATGCGGCCTTCGAACTTCCGGGCCTGGCGTTCGATGTCGGCCTTGGTAATCTGGAGTCCTTTCAGCACGCTGGCTACCGTGGTCTGTACGTTGTGACGGGTCGCCTCGATGCCGGTATTCATGTTGATAACGGCCGGGTTATTCTCCGACGAGGTGCGGAGCAGGCGTTTCCGCTCAATCAGCAGGGTGTTGTACTGGTCGATGACCTTGCTCAAATCCTGGTCCTGCAGGCCGACATTGACCGGGATGACTTCGTTCGCGTTGGCGGGATTGTTGATGTAGTCGCGCAGGAATTCCACCAGGCGGATTTGGGTCTGGTTCTCGATGCGCAGTTGCTCGTACTTGGAGTTTTCTTCCAGGGCCAGTTTGGCATCGCTGGTCAAGTCCGTCAGACCGGATTTCTGCTTGAAGTCCGCCAGTTGGGTTTCGGTGCTGCCCAGTTCCTCGTTGATGATGCGAATGCGGTCTTCGATGAATTCGGCCGACTTCATGGCCACTTCGTTCTTCTCGTCGTTGGCGTCCTGGTTATAGTAGGCCACCAGGCAGTTGATGAAGTCGACGGCTCGCTGGCGGCTGGTGTTCTGGAGGGCTACCTGAGCGATGGTGGTCGTTTTGGAGGTGGCAGCAACCGACAGGTTTTCGCCGTAGGCCTTGGCTACTGCGGTGGGGGAATTGACGTTGCTAACCAACTGCAGGGAGCCGGTGTTGGTTTCTCGCCAGGCGTTTAAGAGTGAATCGTTGACGGTGAAGCTGAGGACACCCACCGGAGTCGGGAGAACAGCCGGCAACTTGTCGAATGTCTTTTCCAAAGTCTCTTCTTCCTCGTTGAGCTCGTATTCGGCCTTGACTGTCAGTTGATTGTCCTGGGTATAGGTCAGGCGTAGCTTCATGCCGGCTTCCAGCTGTTCCGCCTCTTCGGGCGCCATGTAGACCCCGACGGGCGAAGTCTGGTAAAGCGACTGGGCGTAGCCGAAGAAACGTTCTTCGCCAATGGTGATATACAGTCCCAGGTGGGTCACTACCTTCTTGATGAGGGTCCGGCTTTTCAGGATTTCCACTTCGTTGTCGAAGTTGTTGGTCATGGAGAAGCCGCCCATGCTCTGCAGGGCTTCCAGGGCGCCGCTGTTGGCGCTCATGGCCTGGCTGCGGGCATCCTGTTCCTTGATGAGGACGCTGACGGTTACGTTGTATACCGGAGCCTGGTAGCGGAGGTAGACAAAGGCCAGCACCAGGCAGATGATTACGCTGGCGACAAACCAGGGCCAGTAGACCAGGTATTTGAAAATCAGTTCGTAGAGATTGAACGAGCTTTCTTCCGGATTTTCCGGCGTCGTATTGTTGGTTGTTTGTTCAGTCATGACAGATATACTATGATTTAGTGAATGGATTAGCGAAGGATATTGACTATCAGGCTGGCAATGGATACCAGGATAGAGGTGGCCGAGATGATTGTACTGGTGGTGTTACCGATGTCGGAGTTCTTGGCCTTGGTCTTGTTCGGAGTGACATAGAGGATGTCGTTCTGGCGCAGGTAGAAGTAGGGGGAGAGCACCAGGTCGCTCTTGGTCAGGTCGAGTTCCTTGATTTCGCGCTTGCCGTCGGCGTCTTCCCGGATAAGTTTCACGTTGGTACGGACTCCGTATACCGTCATATCGCCCGCCATGGCCAGGGCTTCCAGCACGTTCACTTTTTCGTTGCTCACGGTGAAGGTACCCGGGCGGGCCACTTCGCCCAGCACGGAAATTTTATAGTTGGCCATGCGCACGGTCACGATGGGCGCTTCTTTCAGATAGGGAGTCAGTCTTTCGCGAATCAGGTCTTCTGCCTGGTTCTTGGTGAGTCCGCCCACCTGCAGGCGGCCCAGCACAGGGAAGTCGATTTCACCCTTGTTGTTCACCAGATATTGCTGGAGACTAGGCTGGGTAGTGGTGTTGATGTTGGTGAGTGCGGCATTCAGCGGAGTCTGCACCGTCAGGTTGAAGGGAGCGGATGCCTGCGGGTCGGTGGTGTTCACCGTGATGCTCAGCAAATCCTTCGGCATAATCTTGGCGTCGTACAAGGGGATTTCCTTGCCGTAATTGTTTACTGTCTCGATGTCCTGCATGTAGGGGACACTCTTGTAGGAAGTACAGCTGCTCATCAGGTCGGCAGCCAGTAGCGCGATGAATAAGTATTTTTTCATGTTCCGTAAAACTAGTTTCTTGGGTTGTCTATATCTGTTTGAGGTCGTTTCTACTTGAAGAGCTTGCCGAAGAACCCCTTGGATTTTCTGGAAGGGGTATCCTCTTCGTCCCGTTCGTAGCGCTCCACCAGGGTTTCGTAGCTGAGCTTGTATTTCACCATCTCGTAGATGGTACCCCAGTCGGGCAGTCCGCCCAGGTTGCGGTCGTCGATGAACAGGTCCACCTTCAGCTTGCGGGAATAATGGCGGTTGGCCCCTTTCTCTTCTTCGGGATAGTCGCGGTTGATGGCATAGAATTCTATCCCCCGTTCGCGGCAGTAGGCCACGGCTTCGTCCAGCAGACGGCCCTCACGCACACTCCACAGAATGAGGCGGTGCCCGTCGGCCTGCAGATGTTTCAGGGTTTCGAACGCGAAAGGAATCTCTTTCCCGATTTCCGGGTACTTATGTTCGACGAGGGTTCCGTCGAAATCAATGGCTATCAGCATATATATGAGTTGTTTTTTTAGTTGACAAGGTCTATCAGCTTTCAGCTTTCAGCTTTTAACTATTAACTATTAACTTTTAACTATTAACTTTTAATTTTTAACTGACTATTTAAGCACGCTTCGCGTCTGTCTGTCACAGCTATGGACAAACAGGCGCGAGGTATTCCGATATCGGAACAGGGTTTCAAGCTTATTCTATTTATAAATGCGTAAAAATAAAAAATACTGCACGACTTTGGGCTAATGATTAACGTTTTTTAATATTATTCGGTGCTGTCTGGCGTTGTTCCGTCGGATTACAAATCCGTCGGAACACCATTCAACTTTTAATTTTTAACTTTTAACTCAATACGCGTTCTTTTCTCCGTGGAATACATTGGCTACTGTCTTATAGATAATGAAGAGGTCCAGCCAGAAGCTCCAGTGTTCGATGTACCAGATATCGCCTTTGATACGTCCTTCCATATCTTTCAGCTCTTTGGTCTCACCCCGGAACCCTGTAACCTGGCTCCAGCCGGTGATACCCGGTTTCACGAAGTGGCGCACCATGTATTTGTTGATAAGCTTGGAATATTCTTCGGTATGTTTCAGCATGTGCGGACGGGGGCCGACGATGCTCATGTCGCCCAGCAATACGTTGATGAACTGCGGCATTTCGTCCAGGTTTGTCTTGCGCATGATGTTGCCCCATTTGGTCTTGCGCGGGTCGTCCTTGGTGGCCTGCAGGGTATCCGCTTCGGCATTCACCTTCATGCTGCGGAACTTGATGACGTAGAATTCCTTGTCGTTCAGTCCGTTACGCTTCTGCCGGAAGAAGAGGGGACCAGGCATGGTCAGCTTGGTCATGATGAAGACCACAATGAGGATGATGGGGAAGAGGGTACAGAGGAAAAGGAGGGAGAACACGATATCGAACGTCCGTTTCACAATCTTGTTGCTCATGAGGCTCAGCGGGTCATTGCGCAGGCTGAGGTAGGGGACATCGCCCAGCATGTTCAGGTACACGCGGTTCTGCAGGTAGTTGTGCAGGTTCGGTACGCTGTTGAAGTGTACCAGGTGGTTCTCGCAATAGTTGATGATGGATACGATGTAGTCCCGGTAGGCGGAAGGCAGCCCGCAGAACAGGTGCTGTACCTGCGGATGTTCCTGCAGATAGGCGATGACCTGACCGGGGGTACCCAGATACTGGCATTTGTCGGGATAGGCAGCGTTCGGTTCGAAATCGAAGTAGCCGCATACGCGGTAACCGGTGGAGGAATCGTCCATCATTTCGTGGTACAGTTCCAGGTTACTGGTAGTGGCCCCTACCAGAACCACATAGCGGAGGTTGCCCCCCATGCGGCGGTAAAGTTTTACCAGACTGCTGACAATCAGACGGAAAGCGCTGACTACCAGGAAGCACAGGCAGATGTAGGCCAGGTAGAAATAAGAATCTACCTTTACGTATTTCAATACGGAAAAGGCCAGCCCCGAAACGATGGCGAAATAGAAGATATTGCGGAATACCTTCATGACAATCTGGTGGGCGTACACTTTACGCAAGTGCAGGATGACGCTGTTCCGGCTGGCTACCAGCAGGTAACTGAAACTGATGATGAGCTGCAGGGCCCAGGTAGATACCGTAGGGTCAATGGCCGTACGGGTAGTGCGGCTGAACAGGTAGAACAGCAGGTTGTACAGGATGAAATCCCCCAGTTTCACACAGAAGACAATGACATCGTTGTAACGGTTGGTTTGCGTTTGCATAATAAAATGATAGTAGTTATAATTTTAATGAGGAAAACCGGAGGGGAAAGCCGGAGTTTTCTTCCCTTCCGGGTACGCTTCGCGGCTACCTGTCCCAGCGGGGGGACGGATAGGCGCGTGCGTAATTGTGATACTTTAACCGTGCAAAATTATGAAAAAAACAGTAAAACTCAAAATCGGGAATCGGTTTTTTGCTTTGTCTGACAACGAATTTTGTACGATTTGTAAAAAAGGGGGCTTATCTGTGGAAAGTCCGGCGGAAGGTGGAGAAACCGCTTGTGGAACGGAACTTTCCGGTTTCGGAAGCGTACGGTTAAGGAAAATTGGAGTTATCTGCCAAAAGCAATAAAAAAACAGGGAAAAGGTTTCTTTCGTATCGTATTTTTTCGGAGCTTTAGGGTCTTCAGAAATTATTATTGTCATTCTTTTTGTTAACCGTTAAAATGAGTAAAAAAAATCTAATGACGCCCAAAGAGCAACGGAGGCTCTTGGATGATACCTTGAATCACCTGTCGGATGAGCTGACCGTGTTGCTTGCCCTCGACCCTCAATTCTACACGTACGACCGCTGCTGTCTGCTCCGTCAGTTCTCCATCCATTTCCGGCGCCTTACCCTCCGTAACAACCGCATCAGACGCTCGTCTTCTTTCGGCAGAAGAAACTCCCTGTAGTACCCCGTCATTATCATTGACCCCCTTTGGCACTGATTTGTTTGTTCCTTTTGTTCCGGCAGATTTGTAATCTGCCGTCGGTTTATTCTGTCTTTGCCTGTCGTTTTGTTTCGGCAGATTTGTAATCTGCCGTTGTCTGGAACGGGGTTTGTTTGTTCCTTTTGTTTTTGTTTCGGCAGATTTGTAATCTGCCGCCGGTTTATTCTGCCTTTGCCCGTCGGATTGCAAATCCTCCGGAACGGGTTCTGTCTTTGCCCGTCGGATTGCAAATCCTCCGGAACGGGGAGGGGTGTCCGGAACGGGGCGGGCGGATTGCAAATCCTCCGGAACGTGGAGAGGGGGTCGGATTACAAATCCTCCGGAACGGAATCCGCTGGAACGGTGTCGGCAAACAGAAAAGTTCCAATTAAATATTATTCAATTTTAATATATGCTAAAAGTGCCGTATATTGACCGTTTTTATCTGCCTTACATCCTTTTTAATGGCTTAAATGTATGGAAAATACCCTATTTCTTTAACATTTGATATTCCCGGAAATACCCGTTACATTTGCCTAGGTCTTATTTAAAGGCCCAATAAATTTCTTTAATTTTAAAAATTCTATTCAAATGGAAAATCAACCGATGACGCTGTTCGCCAACGTGAACAGCAGACGGGGACACGCACTCGTGACCCTTGGGGAGTGGATGCAGCGCATCCGGACCGACCGGGACATCGCCCGGCTGGTGGAAAAACGCCGGGAATGCCTGAAGAACGGGCAGAACAACGAGGCAGACCGAATCAAACGCTCGCTGCCTGCCCTGGTAGCGGCAGGAAATTGTCTGACCGGCAGGAAAGTGGAATCGCTTACCGGGCGTACCGGCATCGCTCCGTTCGATTTTGACCATGTGTCCGAAGATTTGCTGGAGGAGGTACGGCAGAAGCTGCCGCAGTATGCGTGGGTGAAGGCCGTACACCGCACCTGTTCGCAGGACGGGCTCCGGGTATTTGTCAACGTAGGGGTAGTGCATCCCGATATCTATGCCGATGCTTACCGTAAGGTAGCGGAGTGGTTCCGCACGGAGACGGGACTGAGCTACGATCCGGCCTGTAAAGATCTGTGCCGGCTCTCTTTTGCGGCCGCGGATGCCGGTGCCTATTATGCCGACCGGACGGAGGTCTTTCCGTACCCGGAAGGATTCCGGCCTTTCGACTACACTGTGCCGGCGGGCGAGGATTTTTCTGAAGCGCATCATTATCCGAAACGTCTGCAGGAAGAGAACCGCATCATACGGATAGGGGACTTCCTGCGGAGATTTCTGCGCCGGAACCCGTTCGAAGAGGGCAGGCGGCATACGTCGCTGGTGCGGATGGGGCAGGAAGCCCGCTGGCGGCACCTGACCCGCGAAGACCTGGAAGTGCTGAAGCGGGAGGCTTATCAGACCTTGGGACAACTGTCGCCGAAGGAATATCAAGATGCCCTGGAATGGGGATATAACCACTCCGAAGAAGCTCCTCTGGCGTATATGGAAAAGGTTCATAAGGTCCAAAGGTTCACCCGTGCTGAACCTGACCGGACAGAAAAGGCTTTTCCCTGGGCAGAAGAGGAAGCGGATGGACGTGATTCGGAGGAAGAAGCGCTCAGTACAGCCCCTTATTTCGACCCCGAAGCCGTACAGTCGCTGCCGTCGATCTTCCTGCGCGGAATGGAGGTGGCGTCGACCCGCCGCCAGCGGGATGCCCTGTTGCTGGGAATGCTGGCGGTGCTGTCGGGCTGTGTGCCGGGGGTGCGGGTGCGTTATGCCGACAAGGAGCTTTCTCCGCATCTGTATGCCGCGGTACTCGGTCCGGCGGGAGCCGGCAAGGGAATCATCGCCTATGCCGCCGAGCTGGCACAGCCCATCCACCGGGAGCTGCTGGCGCAATGGAAGAAGGAGATGAAGGAGTATCAGGAGAAGCAGGTGGACTGGGAGCAGGAGGTGCGGAAAGCACTCCGGGAGAAACGGAGGCCGGATACGTCGCTTCGGGTGGAGGAACCGCCCCGCAGGGCCTTGCTGGTGCCGCCAAATACCTCGAAGAGTCAGCTGATAGCCGACCTGGAAACGGCCGGGGAAACAGGACTCATCTGCTTTACTTCGGAGATGGACGCGTTCTCGGCGGCCGTATCGACAGAATACGGAAAACATGCCCCGGAACTGCGCATGATTTATCACCACGAGCCGGTGGGACTGAACTATAAGGTGGACGGGCGGATGCTGTACGTGGCGCACCCGAGGCTGGCCATCTGCATGTCTGGCACACTGCAGCAGCTGGTGAATTTCGTGCCCAGCCGCGAAGACGGCATGATGAGCCGCATCAGCCTGTACATGTTGCCGGGTACGCCGGAATGGGTGTCGGCCGAACCGAACGGAAAGTCGGTGGAGCAGGAGAAACTGTTCGGCGAACTGGGGAAGGAGGTGGCCGGGCTCTTTCATTTCCTGGAGAAGTATCCCACGGAGGTGATCTTTACGGAAGCACAGTGGCGCATGCACGACGAACGCTTTACCTCCCTGCTGGAGCGGGTGCTGATGGAGGAAGAAGAGAATACGCAGGCCATAGTAAACCGTCATGGACTGATGGTGGCACGTATAGCCGCCCTGCTCACTGCCATCCGCAAGTACGAACAGCATGCGACGGCACGCGACTGCCTCTGCCTGGAGGGGGATTTCCGGACGGCCTTGTCACTGGTACAGACTCTGCTGGTGCATAGTCTGCGTATTTCGACCATGCTGGACAGTCACCGGGGAAAACGGCATCCGATGCGTATCTTCCACCAGGTGCAGCGTATTCTGGATGGATTGCCCGAAACGTTCAGCTATACGCAGTTCCTGGAGGCGACGGCGCTGATAGGGAAATCGCGCAGCACGGCCAAACGCACGCTGGACAGGGCTGTGGAGGCAGGACTCATCGAGAAGCTGGAGAACGGCTACCGGAAACTGACCCATTGACGGTGGTGAATGGAAAACAGGTGTCTGGCAGGATGCAAGAGGGTTGTGAACTCGGATTATGACCACATACATAGGCAGCATTTCCCGGAAAACGGGAGTATCGGTACGGTAAAGGGTCACTCGAATGAACCTTTGGACCTTGTGAACCTTCGGTAAGGGGAAAGAATCTATGAAAAGCAAAACGAACGGACACATTGCGTATTACGAACGGACGTCCGAAGGAAAACGTCCGTTCGGACGGGTAAAAACGAACTCGGAAATAGGTGGACGACGGAAATGACAGAATGTAGACACAACTGGAATTTGTGGGGGATATGTTTGCGTAGTCGGCAGAAAATCAGTATATTTAGAGAAAAATAAATCAGATACACAACATGGTAGAAGAACAGAATTTTCAGTTGCGCATCTACCGAAAGAACGAGCTGGCGATGCTGTATTTCCCGGACAGCAGCAAGCAGACGGCGATGCGCAACCTGGGGCGTTGGATACAGCACTGCAAACCGTTGCGGCAGGAGCTTCAGGAACGGGGATACGACAAGAACCGGAAATATTTCCTGAAACACGAAGTAGCCTTGCTGCTGAAGCATTTCGGGGAACCGTAAATCAATGAATAATTAATAATGCGAATCAGCAGTTGAAAACATCTTCTGATTCTTGATTTAAA
>ENA-ORTI01002791-ORTI01002791.1-human-gut-metagenome-genome-assembly--contig:-NODE-2791-length-14641-cov-3.201769_pt1 | contig 14641 bp, 10 predicted proteins | sample MGYA00242071_ERZ509191 | MGnify/ENA primary metagenome ERZ509191 (study PRJEB26280, sample SAMEA2338832) | human gut metagenome | biome: human gut; feature: human-associated habitat; material: faeces...
TTCCTTACTACAATACCAACCATAGTACAAAATCCATTTAGTTATAGGTATAAAAATACCGGTTTCCAGTTGTTAGTTTTAACCTCTAACTCCGAAAACCAGTATATCAATAATATCTGTTAATAAAACAACACCAATGTGATATTAGAAGCTGTGGCCTCCGCCACCTCCGCCTCCACCACCTGACGAACCACCGGAAGACGAGCCCCCTGATGAGCCTCCTGAAGAGCTGCTGCCTGAGTCTGTCTGTACTGGTGAATATGTCCTGGTCTGATAACGGTATGTAACCTGACAATTATTAATAGCCTTTCCAGCAAATATACCTTTCATTATATCTTTTCTTGATGGTGCCTTCTTCCTTAAATATAGTCTTACAATTCCATAATTAATAATTAATGCCGCTACAACAGCAAGAAGTGCATTGCTTATATACTTCATTGGTTGTGATATTCTTCTGCCTTTAAGAAGTGCAAGTTCCTGCTCATACACCTTATATGCACACATATAATAGTCTTTTGATGAAGCATATCTGTATACATTATCAGTTATTGTATCTGCGTATGAGCTTGTAACTGTACTGTATATCTTACCATTGCTATGTATCCAGATATTACGGTTATACATATCAATTATAAATATCGTCCCACTATCAGTGCCATATTTTTCCCTGTACAGGCTTCTTACATAACTTTCAGTAGTGGTGCTGTTGGTATCTATAGTCTTTAACATTACATTACCATACACTGTTATCTGTTTCATAATGTCTAACAATGAAGAATAATTACTCTCATCTATAATGTCTGCGTCATCTTCTATAACAGCCTCATATCCTGTATCAACATTATTATATTGATACTTCTCTTCATCAGCTTTTACCTGTAGTAAAGAAGAAGCCGCAAATGCTAATAGCAATAGAACAACTGCTGTTAACGCCATAACTGCGTGAATACATCTATGTATGTCTTTAACAGTATATTTTCTATCTACAGCACATATAATACTTCTATTATGCATTATCATCACCTCCACTATAATTATCAAACTGTGGAAGCTTTCTAGTTGCAAGAACATTGTAATATCTGATTAAATCCATAATAGTATACATTATTGCAATTAATTCAGCTATAACAGCACCATAGTAATATAGATCCGATACAGGATTAATCCACAGCACTACCGAGGCTATTGCCATTGCTGCAAGTGAACCTATATTACCTGATATCTTCTTATTAGTTATCATTTTAAACATCTTATGATTAACAAGAGTAAGCACTATACCTGTTATAAGACATATAACACTTATAGAAAATCCCGCCCCAATATCTCCAGAGCCATAGAATATAGACATCATCTGAAGATAGACATACAACATAGGAAATACACAACACACCAATGAAATTATCATAGTTACCACTGCCATATTAGTTCTTGTTGTTCTTCTTTTATTCTTACGTCCATATGACCTTGCTTCACGCCTGCCTTTGTCTATAACATCAGCTATATCGCCTGCAAGCTGGTCTTCACGCTTACGCCTTGCCCATGGTGATTCATTGGCATTAATAGCTGAACCTGCATACATTCTGCCTTTGTCATCTAACTGCTGGTCTTTCTTGTATATTTTCTTTAATTCTAATACATAAAGAATTATTGTAAATAATGCTATAATCGATGCAATCCCCAATGTAGTCTTAGGTCTTAATGTAAATGAACTGTTAAGCATTAAAAATATAGGTATTGCAAGAATAACCGAACCTATAAAATACCTCATAAGTGATACTGGCAGATCCGCTGCCACCTTCCCTGTCTGTCCATTAACTGTCGCATATGCAACTCTGTCTTTATTACGGTATGATAAGAACCACACCGGAAACATTGTTCTATCCTGTGCTACTACCTTTGTCGAAAGTCTTCCCTCAATATCCCCCTGATAATTATCAAGTTGCACTGACCCAAGATGTGCTGACCTTTTGACATAGGAATATGTCTCGTCAACAGCTACATTTTTCGCATCAGCCCTGTATACATCCGGTGCAACATCTGCTGTATCTGCATAGAATCCACTAAGCATTGATGGAGTAAATGGATTCATATTCTTAACGTCATATGGTGCTATTGCCTCACTTATACTGTCATCAAATGACGATGAAGCATCATATGACAGACCCTTATACTGGCAATCCAAATCGCCAGTTATATCATAATAGTCTGTATAAATGTAATCTCCCCGTCTATGGCTTTTAGAACCGCTTAGGCACATTGGTCCTTTCTGGGTTATATAATACGTCCAATAAGGCATATATATACCTCTGAAACCATCTATAAACTTCTCATCTTTTAATTCCTTAGGGGCAAACCACGCGTGACGTACCATTTTCTTATAAGCCTGCTTACAGTCTTCCTTAGTCTTGGAAAATGGTATTATATATCCTGGTCTTTGCTGTTTTGATACTCTGCTTGTCAGAATTGTTGATGCTCCACAAAAGCTGCAAAAATTAGCTGCAGTATTATCAGTACTTAATATCTCTCCACCACAGTTAGGACATTTGAATACAGTAACGTCATATTCCTGACTTTCCTCCGCATCCTGTTCCTTACTGATTGCATATGGGTCATACTTCGTATCGCAATGGTCACACATCAACTGCTGTGATGGTATGTCAAAGACTAATCTTCCACCACAGCCCGGACACTGATACATATATTAATCCTCCCTCATATAATAATATGTAATTAAAAATCCGATTACCTGAATACAGCTACATCAAGGCATTCTTAGCCTTATCTGTAATCTCTCTCTGATATGCAATTTCGTTCTCGATATTTCTTGCAACCTCATTAGCAGTGTATGCCGCATCTACAACTTTATTAAGCACATTACCAATCTCATCTGCCTTTTCTTTCTGCTGGTTAGAATTCTCATATATGTTCTTCATAGAGCCAACTGTCTTATCAACTGACTGCTGTACCATATTGATTGTATCTGTAATCTCCTTTGATGACTTGGCCGACTGTGCAGCAAGATTCCTTACCTCACTTGCAACAACAGCAAAGCCTCTTCCGTGCTCACCTGCTCTTGCAGCCTCAATAGAAGCATTAAGCGAAAGTATATTGGTTCTGCTTGATATTGATGCTATAACGCCTGCAAACTGTTCAATGTCTTTAGAAAGCTTTTCAAGTTCCTTAATTCTTGCCGCTGATTCTTCTGCTATCTCATTAAGTTCAGTTATCATCTTAAGAATTTCCTCAACACTTGATATACTTTCTTTCACGAGATTAAGTGATGTATCTGATGAATTAATTACATCAAAAGCATCTTTTTCTAACTGCTCCTGTGATGAATCCAATCCTTCAAGAATTCCTGACAGGTCGCTTACTAATTTACTGTTATCCATATTCTTCCTCCAAATATGTATATTATTCTTGTATATTTATATTAAGTCAATTGCTTCGTTAACATTATGTATACCAATAAGATTAATTTTATCATTATTTTTAATATTTTTCAAGCATACATATGGTAATATGCAGGTTGTGAACCCTAGCTTAACAGCTTCATTCACCCTCTGCTGTGCCTGTGTTACGGCTCTTACCTCGCCTGACAATCCGACTTCACCAAATATAACTGTTCTGCTGTCAACTTCTTTATTCTTAAAACTACTGACAAGTGCTATAACTATCCCTAAATCAAGTGCTGGTTCAGATACCTTTATTCCACCTGCCACATTAAGATAGGCATCGCTTGAGGACATTCTCATTCCCGCCCTTTTTTCAAGGACTGCCATCAACAGATTAACCCTGTTATAATCCGTTCCCGCAGCAGTACGCCTTGGCATACCAAAGTTAGAGTCACACACAAGTGCCTGAACCTCAACCATAAGAGGTCGCGTGCCTTCAATAAGACATACTACAACTGAGCCTGACGCCCCTTCTGGTCTTCCAGACAACATATACTCCGATGGATTGGCAACCTCACTTAAACCGTCCTGCCTCATCTCGAACACCCCAATTTCATTGGTAGACCCAAATCTGTTCTTTACACTTCTTAATATTCTGTATGAAGCATATCTGTCCCCTTCAAAATAAAGCACTGTATCAACCATATGCTCAAGCACTCTTGGCCCTGCAACAACACCTTCCTTGGTAACGTGTCCTACAATAAATATCGTTATATTAAGTCCCTTGGCTAACTGCATAAGAATAGATGTACTTTCCCTTACCTGTGACACACTTCCAGGTGCCGCAGATATTTCTTCCCTGTACATAGTCTGTATAGAGTCAATTATAACCACCTGTGGCATTTCTTTTTTTAGAACCTCTTCTATAATATCAAGATTAGTCTCGCAGAACGTCTTAAGGTTATCGTTACATCCACCTATCCTTTCAGCTCTTAGCTTAATCTGTCTTAACGACTCCTCTCCGGATATATACAGCACCTTATTGCCTGCATCTGATAGGTAATAGCACATCTGTAACAAAAGTGTTGACTTTCCAATACCGGGATCTCCACCTACAAGCACCAGTGAACCCTGCACAATTCCACCACCAAGAACTCTGTCAAGTTCGCCTATTCCTGTTGATGTTCTCTCCTTCTCTTCAGAATTAATCTCTTTTAAGCTCACCGGATGGTTATCCTTATAGGTGCTTTCTTTCCTGACTGCTGATATACCCTTAACCGATGACTTAGATGCTATTGGTTCTTCAACAAATGTATTCCACGCCTTGCACGCCGGACACTGCCCGAACCATTTTGCTGACTCATATCCACACTCACTGCAAAAAAATGCCGTATTTTTTGCTTTTGCCACTTCTCTTCTCCTCTCTTTCTGATACCAAATATAAAAAAGCTGCACCCCGCATTGGTCTATATATGACTTTATGCCAGGCACAGCATTTATTAAAATTTACAATTATGACACCTGTTAATGTTAAAGATTGTAGTATTATTATGCTTTAACAACTTCTACACTAACACTCTTACCTTCTTCAAGGCTTACTGAAAGTACAATCTTGCCACCCATATTAGTAGCCATAGTTCCCTCAGATACTCCATTGATTGTTACATTATAAGAAGCGCCTTCTTCAAGCTCAACTGTTATCTGTGCATCATCGCTTCCTTCCACCGTAAATGATAAGCCTGTATCTGCAGCCTTAAAATTCATAACAGCTGTTCCAGGAACAGATTCATATACAAATGAACCATTGCGTTCGAGCTTTGTAATCTCCTTAAATGTCTTTACCTTGTAAGAATCTCCACAATGTTCAAAATCTGATAACTTTGACTTAGTATCCAGCTTATAATTACCAAAGCTAAGAGTTCCATCCTTCTCTGAACGAATTAACTCATTAATTACTGGCATATTATTGTCCTCCTATGTTTTATTACGAATATCTATACACACATTATACAACATAATGTACAATGACGCTAGTATTTTAGTAGTATTATTTGTGAATATTTCTATTATGACCTCGTTTGCAGCTAAAGTTCAGTTTACCATCCTTAACTGTTACCAATACTTTGTTGCCAGCCTTAATACTGCCTTCAAGTATCTTCTCTGCCATAACATCTTCTATTTCATTCTGTATTGTTCTTCTTAATGGACGTGCTCCATATTTAGAATCGTAGCCCTTATCAACAATATAAGCCTTAGCCTCATCATCAAGTTCGACTGAAAGCTTCATCTGCTCCATAATCCTGTCATTGACAGTCTTCATCATAATATCTACTATCTGGCCTATCTGCTCCTTCTTAAGCATATGGAATACAATTATGTCATCAATTCTGTTAATGAATTCCGGACGGAATATTCTCTTAACTTCTTCCATTACTTTGCTCTTCATATCTTCGTGCTCTTTTTCCTCTGATGTTTCCGAAGTAAATCCTAAAGATTTAGGTGCTACAATATTCTCTGCACCTGCATTGGAAGTCATAATAATAACTGTATTCTTAAAGTCTACAACCCTGCCTGTTGAATCTGTTATATGCCCATCATCAAGCACCTGTAAAAGTACATTGAATACATCAGGATGGGCTTTTTCAACCTCATCAAAAAGTACAACCGAATAAGGATTTCTTCTTACTTTCTCACTTAACTGTCCACCCTCATCATATCCTACATATCCCGGAGGTGAGCCAATAAGCTTAGACACCGTATGCTTTTCCATATACTCAGACATATCAACTCTTATAAGGGAATTATCCGTTCCAAACATACAGTCAGCAAGTGCCTTTGAAAGTTCTGTCTTACCTACACCTGTAGGCCCTAAGAATAAGAATGAGCCTATTGGCCTGTTAGGGTCTTTTAAACCTACCCTGCCTCGTCTTATAGCCTTAGCTACTGCTGTAACTGCCTCATCCTGTCCTATAACCCTGTTATGAAGCATTTTCTCCAAATTCATAAGCTTCTCTGATTCAGCTTCTGCTATCTTGGCAACCGGAATCTTAGTCCACATAGACACTGTCTTTGCTATCTGTTCTTCATCAACAGTAAGGTCACTGCCATCTATGCTCTCCTGCCAGCTTGTGCGAAGCTTCTCAAGCCTGTTCTTCTTTCTTGTCTGCTGTTTCTTAAGCTCTGCCGCTTCATCATACTTCTCTGACTTAATAGCCTGCTCTTTCTTAACTGAAAGTTCATCTATCTGTGTTTCAAGCTTCTTGATATCCTTTGGCACAACAAATGCTTCAAGCCTTGTTCTTGAAGCAGCCTCATCTATAAGGTCAATTGCCTTATCTGGAAGAAATCTGTCATTAATATATCTCTTAGAAAGCTTAACCGCCGCTCTTACAGCATCATCTGTAATAACTACATTATGATGTTCCTCATACTTAGGTCTAAGCCCCATAAGTATATCAATTGCCTCATCTTCTGTTGGTTCTTCCACCTTAACTGGCTGAAATCTTCTTTCTAATGCCGCATCTTTTTCTATATGCTTTCTGTATTCTTCTAAAGTTGTAGCACCTATAAGCTGGATTTCTCCTCTTGCAAGCGATGGCTTAAGAATGTTAGAAGCATCTATGGCTCCTTCTGCACCACCAGCACCAATAATTGTGTGAATTTCATCTAAGAATAATAAAATGTTGCCTGCATTTCTTACTTCTGCAATTACCCTTTTAATTCTTTCTTCAAATTCACCTCTGTATTTAGAACCAGCCACCATACCTGACAAATCAAGTGTAACTAATCTCTTATCCTTAATAGTTGATGGAACTTCGCCTTCAACTATTCTTAATGCAAGGCCCTCAACAACCGCGGTCTTACCTACACCGGGCTCGCCGATAAGGCACGGATTATTCTTTGTTCTTCTTGATAATATCTGGATAACTCTCTGGATTTCCTCTTCCCTGCCTATAACAGGGTCAAGCTTTTTATTACGGGCAAGCTCTGTTAAATCCCTGCTGTACTGATCTAACATGGTTGTTGCCTTTTTATCCTTAGCTTTAATTCTGCCATTCTGAAAATCTTCTTTAAGACGTGATACATCTTCGCCCATTCCCTCTAATAACTCTGTATATATCTTCTTAATTGATACACCCATTGTATTAAGAAGTCTTGAGGCAACACTTTCAGTTTCCTTCATAATGGCAATAAGAATATGTTCTGTACCTACTTTATCAGCTTTAAATCTTGCAGCTTCCTCTATTGAGTTAGTAAGAATCTTACGGACTCTTGGAGTATAGCCTGCCGGTTCTTTAACACTTACCGCATTATCCGGTGCAATAAGCTGATATATAAGATTAAGCACTTTAGTTTCTGTTACATCATTGTTCTGTAAAACCTTGTATGCAAGGCTGTCTTCAACTTGTATAAGTCCTAAAAGCAAATGTTCAGACCCAATATAGCTGTGTCCATTAACCGCAGCAGCAAATGCAGCCTGTTCCAATACTTTTTTGGCTTTATCTGTAAACTTATCCTGCACTTTATTTCCTCTCTTTCCTGATTATATGATGTTGTGGTCAAAAGCCCCCAACTATGATACCTACGAATTGTTCCGTGCTTTGCACTCTCTGATATATCCAGACTGTTTTGTAATAATACCATTTATCAGAATACATCTTTAAACTTCTTCATCAAAAGAACATATGGTCCAAAATATGTGAGTGCCGCAACACACAATGCCACAAGCACTGATATTGTATTAGACATTGTAATATTATTAATTATATTATATGTCAAAAGTGTACATATACCCATTAATGCTGAACATATAACCGGCTTTGCAAATATTGATATAACAGGAAGCCTGTATCCCTCATCTTTATAAAGTGCTATAAGATTAAGCACAAATATAATAACAGGGAATGAAGCATTACCTATTACAAGTGAGAATATACCAAGATTAGTAAATTCCAGCAATACAAGCACAAGTATTATATGGACAACTAATGATATAAATGAATTAATCATAGGAGTCTTAACTCTGTCAACCGCCTGAAGTGCTGAGCTTGTAACTGTTGATAATGTATAAAATACAATGGCTATAGCACCTATTTTTAACATAAGCCCACCCTGCACGCTGTCATATCTTGAAAATAGCAGTTTAATAATAGGCTCGCCTATCACAAAAAATCCAACAAATGAGGGTACCGCTATAAACATATTAGTCTTAAGAGTCTTTGTTATCTTTGAATATATACTGTCATAATCATCTTCTGTATAAGATGCTACAATACTTGGAAGCATCGAGGCTGATAACGCTGTCGCTATACCCTGCGGTATACTTATAAGCAGTGTATAACTTGAACCAAAGTTACCAAGATCCATTGATATATTTTTCGATATATTTCTTGTCATCATTATATTACTAAACATTACATCATCTATTAAGGCACTAATCTGATAAAACGTCTGGCTTAATATAATAGGAACCATTGTAATTATAATTGTCTTATAAATGTACCTGTTAGTATCCTGCCTTGTAACACTCTTATCTTTAGCAACCATACGCATAAATGTAGGTCTGTATATAAGATATAGAAATATAAAGAATACAAGTGCAGTAAGAGCACCCATAGCTGTACCAAGTGTACTTCCTGCCGCTCCATAAGCAGAAGCATTAGAAGCACTACTGTATGCTTTCATAAGCATATAACCTGCAGCTATACTAACACCTGCATTGACAAGCTGTTCTATAATCTGTGAAACAGCCGTTGGAATCATAGTTCCCTGTCCCTGAAAGAAACCTCTTAATACACCTAATAATGCAACTATAAATATGGTTGGGGCTAATACTCTTAATGGTATTGCAAGACCAGGTACACCCCCGCCATATATAACATTTTCTATAAAATCAGCACCAAAGTATACAAACAGTGCCGCAACACCACCAGTAAACGCACCGACTGTCAGCGAACATCTTAATACCTTCGCCGCATTCTTATATCTTCTTTTAGTAAACCTTGCAGAAATCAGCTTTGAAACAGCCATCGGAAGTCCATATGATGACAGCACAAGTATTATGTTATATACATTATATGCCGTTACATATATACCATTACCTTCACTTCCAATTATATTAAGCACCGGAATTCTATAAACCATTCCAATTATTCTTACAAAAATTCCAGCCATAGCAAGTATGGAACCATGTAATATAAAATTGCGCTTATTATCCTGTGACATAACTTTCTCCATTCCTGCGCTGACAGCGCATTGTTATTTCCTGCTATATATGTCTGTTGTTTATAATTATCTTATCTATAATTATCTTATAGAAAAATCAGCTAACATCCACTTGTCATTCTGCTTAACAAACACATATGTTAAAGAAATATTGTATGTTGTGCTTCCTGATGACCACTTTACATTAAGATTGTAATCTACATCACACGAATAACAGTCATCTGAATATTTTCTAAAGTTACTTACATTCTCGTCAGTGATATCATATGTAAAAGTTCTTCCTATCAGATATACATCGATAGCCGGAATATCACTCATATATTCCTTGGCATTACCAATCATATAGCTTGAAAGAGTACTTAAGCTTCCTCTGTTAATCATATATTTGCCGTAATTCTCAGCAACTGTTAATATATGGCTCTTCTCGCTTGAAAGAAGCTCATCATCTGATGGATAATATGCCTCATATCCATCTTTAACATATTCAGTATCAAGCTCTTTGCCATTATAGGTAACCTTAACCTCTGGCTTGGCAAACATTCCGTTAATATTGTATACATCATCAACTGGTGTAGTAACATAATCTCCAACGTGCTTGCAAAGGCTTACATCTGCCTCACCTGTAATATAATCAGATGAAACATTAACTCCGTTAATTGTCACTTCACTATTCTTAGGTGCTGTAATTTTAACTGAATGTTCTGTATTCTTAGTCTTAGAGTCTACATTAAAGTCTATAGAAGCTAACTTCCACTCTGTGAACTTATGAGCGTTCTTTTTCTTCTCTGTAAGAGTAACATTGGCTATCTTCTTATCATCAGCATAAAGAATATATACCGGATTGTTCTCTGTATATTCTCCTGCCTTCTTCTTATAGCTTACTTCCTTATCAGCAAATGTATCCTTAAAATAATCTGATACAATATCTTCTGTCTCGAACTCTCCAAGGATACCTGCATCCTTAATCCATTTGCCTACATTCCCTGCTTCAATATGTGATACAAGCTTATCCATAGTATTGGCTGGCCTGCCAGCCTCGTAATCCTTTAATAACCCGTATAAAAGCACTAACGCAACAGCAATAATCACTACCAGTGCAGAGGCATATATCACAAGAAACTTCTTAAATCCTGATAATCTCTTAAAAAAATTCTTCTTTCTATTATTATTATTCTCTGACATTCTTCTCATCTCCGTGTAATTATTTAATCAAAAATGCTGTTGGAAGTGTTCTTGGTCCTGTTGGTGAATATGGCTTATTAATAACCTCACCATTATAATACATCTGTGTTGATGTACCACCATCCATAGCTGATGCATTTACAGCACCGTACTGAAGCATAATATCCTGTAAATCTGAGAACGATGCACCAAGGCTTGTAGCCTGTCTTCCGTCTACAACAAGAAGAAGGATAGCTCCGTCAGCTCTCTGTCCTATCGCTGTTCGTGGATTAAGTCCTCCACCAACACCATCAACGTCCTGTGGTTCACCGTTAATTATAAGAAATGGACCTATATCACTGCTTACATTGACACAATCTCTTATACCAAGCTCTACAGCCTTAGATGATGTCATATTACCCATTACAAGCTTGTTATCAAATGTTATTCCTGTAACGTGGTACATTGTAGATGAATCGCCCTTTAATATATTGCCATCTACCATAACAAGTCCGATTGGCATAGCTGTCTGTGGTGTTGAGTCAACGAATTCTCCACCATTGATACCTGCTAGTGCATCATATCTCTGTGCTATCTCAGCAACTGTCCAGCCCTTTTCAAGCTTGAATTCTGGTACTGTTCCTACAAATAATCTTGAAGGATCTTTGACAACCATAAGCTTACCGCTATATGTTCCAGCCTTTACATCAACAACATAAAGGTCTTCTTCATCACTAGATGAATCCTGTCCGATTACAACAAGGCTTGAATCAGTTATATCAGTAGTATCCTTAACTGAATTCTCCTCTTTAATCATATCAATCTCTTCCTGTGAACAGAACCAGTTAGCCATAAAACCAAGCTCTCCTGTCTCCTGAAGCGATAATATAAACTGCTTCTTAGCAAATGTAGAAGGTCCCCACGCAAGCATAGCCATAACAAGATAAAGACCAACTACAAGAATTACGATAGTAGTTAAAAGCGTAGCTCCAACTCTTCCTAGCCACTTAAGTACGTTATTCTTCATTATTATCCTCATTTCTATTGATGTAATTCGTGTCTAATTATTTAAACACCCATTTTTTCTGTATGTTGTAGCTTATTACAAATAAGCATAAATCAACAATTATCTTTGTAAATGCGACAGCCACACTGCCAAGCACTAATAATCTTGTAAAGATGTATACAAGAAGATATGATGCCATAAGCTGACACGCCCATAATATGTAATATCTGACCATAGATGACTTGACATCTTTGTCTGATTTAAACACAAGACGTCTGTTCATCGTGAAATTAAATATTGACGATATAATTCTTGCGGCTACCGTACTAAATAACAGTCTTATTGATATTGTAAACGCAAAAAGAAAAAATTCAAGTAAATTAAATATTAAATTATCTATAACCCACGATGCCAATGAGCTTAATATATATTTAACAACTGTTGGTGAAAATGAATACTTGAATATAACCTTATATATCTTTATTGAGTCCTTAACCGGATTAAAATGTGTTGATGCATTATCTTCTATATACACTGTCTCAATTGGCACTTCCATAAATTGAATATCCGACTTCTTAAATTCAAGCAGCATAGTTGTTTCATACTCGAATCTCTCGCCCTCAATATTACAAAATGTATCAAGATAACGGTATGGAATAGCCCTCAAACCAGTCTGTGTATCTGAAATATTAAGTCCACACATAACTTTGAATACCATACTTGTCATATTGTTACCAAACCGGCTCTTAAACGGAACATCTTCTCCATCAAAACGTCTTACTCCAAGAACAACCTTGTCATTCTTTACCATAGCCTCACAACAGTTATATATATCATCTGCCCTATGCTGGTTATCTCCATCTACTGTTACAACGCCATCATATCCCTGTCTGTTCTTAAGGCAGTATTCAAATGCCGTCTTTAAGCCTCTGCCCTTACCCTTATTAACCTCATGGGTAAGTATTGTACACTGGCTGTAACTGCCAACCTTCTCAAATGGCCATAAATGTGCCGAATCACTTCCATCATTAACAATTATAATATCTTCGAATCCCTTCTTAACAAGTGAATCAACAACACTTACAAGCTTATCATCAGGGTTAAGTGATGGGATAATTACTGATATTTTCATAATAATCTCCATTCTTATGTCCAAACCAAGGACAATATCTGCACAATTAGTATGTACACTGGCACATACTATTGTCTTATATAACAGACTACTTCGTAGCCACTTATGTGTTAAATAACAACACAAACTTAATGATATAATAATTTTAAAAATATTGCAATATTCACGAAAAAATATGTAACACAAACAAGCCCTGCCACATATTATTGTATTGTAAATGTTTTATCGGAGGATTATTTATGAGTGATTTAGCAGCAACTAACTGTGGCGGATGTAATGGATGTGGAGATTGCGGATGTGGCAACAACATCATCTGGCTCATAATTCTTTTACTTCTATTTGACGGAAATGGCTACGGCTGTGGTAATGGCTGTGGCAACAATAACTGCATCTGGCTCATCTGCCTTTTATGCTTATGTGGCTGCGATGGCGGTAATGCATTAGGCTTTGGTGGCTGTAACAATGGCTGTGGCTGCAACAACGGCTGTGGCTGCTAATAGCGGCTGACTCCCAGCAATGATTATATCTGCTAATAACTGCTATAAAATATAACATTTTATATACAGTTGCAGAATAAAAGCAATTATCAACATCAGTTGCTGATATTATCTTTTATGTCTATTTAATGAGGCTGTATTCCGTCATTTTAAATTCTACGGATACAGCCTCATATCTTGGTATTTTAATGAATATACTAAAACAAGTCTATTAGACACACATTATATATTGCGTTTGTCGCAGGAATCGAGGATTGAATGGCGAAACAATTACCTGTTACTGAATTTGATATTCTTACCCTACCCGACTACCTTCAATTATTTAAAGCCCTCATTCCTTTTATGGAATACGGTATGCAAAAAAAGCTCTCTATGCTTATAAGGGCAAATGAATTAAAACACACATTAAGCTTCTACAACTCTCCCTATAGCTGTAACACATTTAAAACATGTAGTAATAGCTCAGGAATAAATGCTAACACTTCCTTGAATGATATATTAAATAATGAAGCTATTATGAAAACCATTATGGCTTACTGCCCAGACAACATTGAACAGTTAATAAACACTTACCGGAACTTTTCCAAAATGTCTGATATGTTAGGCATGATGGATATGTTTAATAATGCCTCAGGGGATAACAGCTTTAATAATGTTAATTCAAGCGGTTTTAACAATGCCAGTTCTAATGAATTTAACAATAATAATTCTAATGATAATTCTGAATTTAGTAATTTTAATAATAACACTGGCTCTGGTGGATTTAACAATATAAACATTAATAATATACTTAATTCTTCGCAGAAGGATATGTACAATGAATATATTAAACAGCTTGATAAGCTGGACTTTAATGATGGCAATAATTATGGAAGTTCCAATAATAATTAACTGTTATAAATGACTTTTGTCTTACATATTTATATTTGTAATTATTATTCTCAATCAGAAATGGAGATTTATATGTCAGAAAATGATTTTCGCAAACAACTGCTTTTAAATGAATTCAAAACTCTTTCCAAAGGTAAGAATAAAGAAGAAATCGTTCCGCTTATATTTGCATTAAGCCAGAAGGCTAAGCAGGCAGGAATACAGTTTACAAGACAGGATTGCGAGCTTATATATAAGCAGATTGTGCCTGGTGGTAATCCGCCGGAAGGGTGAAGTGGGATACTTTGAAATGTAGATTTGATATTACTTTCCTATCGAAATGGCATACGAACGA
>ENA-ORTI01002797-ORTI01002797.1-human-gut-metagenome-genome-assembly--contig:-NODE-2797-length-14620-cov-7.317542_pt1 | contig 14620 bp, 10 predicted proteins | sample MGYA00242071_ERZ509191 | MGnify/ENA primary metagenome ERZ509191 (study PRJEB26280, sample SAMEA2338832) | human gut metagenome | biome: human gut; feature: human-associated habitat; material: faeces...
CGCTGCCCGACCGGGCAGCGGCTTTTTCTCATTTTTTCTTCTTTTTGTTTTTCTGCCCGGCGAGCGCCGCATCGGACGGGCCGGTCTCGGTCTTGCTCTCGCCGCCGCCGATGTGGTCGACGATCAGGATCATGGCGCCGAGCAGCGCCGGCACGAGATAGCCGATGAACATCGCGGCGCTGCTGGTCATGTCGCCGCGGACGATGCCCACGACCACGCTGATGACGCCGAGAATGATGAGAAAAATACCCATGAACTTCGTTCTGGACATGGTGAAAACTCCTTCTCCGGTTGGATTTCCGGTACGCTTACTGTGCGTAGTACCGGGTGAGGACGGTGGCGGCCTGCGCGCGGGTGGCATTGCCGCGCGGCTGCAGATAGACGGACTGCTCCAGGGTGATGCCGGCGATGAGCTTTTGCCCGACGGCCCAGCGCATGGCATCCACGGCCCAGTCATTCACGCTGCCCGCGTCGGCAAAACCGCTCAGGTCTGCGGAGGCTTTGGCCTTGTCCGGGGCGGCCGTTTTCGTGTAGCGGAAGAGGATCGTGGCCATCTGCTCGCGCGTGACGTTGTTTATCGGGGCGAACGTGGTATCGGACATGCCGGTGACGATGCCGTTCTGATAGGCCCAGAGAACGGCGGCGGAGTACCACTCGTCGGTCCTCACGTCCGTGAACGGCGTCTTGCCGCTGACGCTCGGGCTGCCGTTCATGCGGTAGAGCACGGTCACAAGCATACCGCGCGTCATGGTGATGTTCGGGCTGAACTCGGTGGGGGACGTGCCGAGCATCAGGTTGTGGCTGCTGGCATAGAGCGCTGCGTCGAAGTACCAGCTGCCGGCGACGACATCCGTAAACGGAGACTTGGGCAGGGTGCTCATATCGAGCGAGAACGAGACGGTGAGCGACACGGCGCTGCTGCCGGTGGCGTAGGTGTAGCTCGGCTTTTCGACGGCGGCGCTGTAGCGCGCGATGCCGGCCTCTTTGTCGTAGCTGGCGCCCTTGACGGCGGTGATGCTGCCGATGTTGTCCTTGCCGACGATCTGGCTGAGGTCAAACAGGCCCACGCCGTTTTCCGTGCCGGTGAGCGCGTAGCTGCCGGGCAGGGTCTGCACATGACCGGTGTCGGTCTCGGCGTCCTTGATGGGCAGACCGGTCAGGTCGAGCGTGGCGAGCTGGTTGCCGCCGCAGTAGATCTCACTCAGGTGCGTGTTTTTCGACACGTCGAGCGCGGTGAGCTTGTTGTTCTCGCAGTTGAGCGCCACGAGCTCCGTGAAGTATTCGATGCCGGTCAGGTCGGCGATGCCGTAGTTGCTGCAGTTGAGTTCCGACACGTGGCGCAGCTCGAGCGCCGAGAGCCGGCTGTCGCCGTTGACGTCGGCGGCCTCGGCGAGCAGGGTGCGGAAGGCCGCATCCGGGAACGCCTTTTCATCGAGCGCGACGCCGGTCGTCATGTTCTGCATCTCAAAATACACGGCCATGGACGGCAGGCCCTTGCGCCCGGTGTCGTACTGATAGGTGAAATAGTCCGGCGTCTTGGCATACGCGGCGGCGCCGGTCTGCTTGTCGTAGTTTGCGCCCGGCACGCGCGCAACGCTGCCGATGTTGTCCTTGCCGACGATGGCGTCCAGGTACACGGTGCACTGCTGCCCGTCCGTGACGGCGCCGGTCTGCTCCGGCAGGTACTGCGGGCTGAGGATCGGGTTTGCGGTCTTGCCGTCGCCCTGCGCGGTGGCATTGAGTGCGGTGCAGCCGCTCAGGTCGAGCGCGGCGAGCGCGTTGTCGCTGCAGTCGAGCGACTCGAGCGCGGTGCAGCCCGTGAGGTCGAGCTTCATCAGGCTGTTGAGGCTGCATGTGAGCACCTTGAGCGTTTTGTGTCCGCTCAGATCGAGCGCGGTCAGGTGGTTGGCGCTACACTCGAGCGTGGTCAGCTTTTCGGCGGCGGACACGTCGAGCGCGGTCAGTTTGTTATACGAGCACGCGACGGTTTTCAGCGCGGTGCAGCCCGTGAGATCGAGCGCCGTGAGCGCGCAGCTCGAGGCGTCGAGCGCCGTGAGCGCAGTGCAGCCGGCGAGCTTCAGGCTCTGCAGCTCGGTGCAGCTGGACACGTCGAGCTTTTCGAGCTTGGTCATGCCGCTCAGGTCGAGCGTTGTGATCTGGTTGTTGCAAGCGATCAGTTCGTGCAGGTTCGTGAAGTGCTCGATACCGGTCATGTCGGCGACCTTCGTGATCTGCATTTCGAACAGGTCAATGCACTGTACGGCCGCACACTCGGCCGCGGAGAGCTTGTTGTCCTTGTTCGTGTCGCAGTAATCGGTCACGTACGTGCGTAGCGCCGCATCCGGGAAGTGCTCGGCATCGACCGGGATCTCGCCCGCTGCCATGACCGGCACGCCCAGCGCCAGCAGCATCACGGCCGCCAGCAGCAGGCAAAACGCCTTTTTGAGATGTTTCATTGCGGTTCCTCCTGTAAAAATTCCAGAAAACGCGGTATTTGTCATTGCCTTCATTGTATCAGGTCTGCCGCTGCGGGTCAATCTCCAGTTGCGGCGCAGTGGTTTCCCGCGCGCCGCGCGTGCACGGCGTGCTCGGCCACGAGCAGCATGGCGGCCATGCCCAGATAGCCGTAGACCGGGTAGACGGTGCCGATCAGGTCGCCGAAGCCGAACAGACTTCCGGCGAAGGCGGCGGCCGTGAGCACGAGCAGCAGGGCCGTGCGGTGCCCGGCCAGCCGCGCGGACTTCTGCCCGGCGTAGGTCAGCACGGCCACGAGCGAGGACACGCTCGTGCCGAACATGCCGAGAAACAGCAGCACGGCGTACACAACGCCGGCTGTGCCCAGCCGGCAGGCGAGGTCGAGCATGGGCAACTGTGCCCCGACGCTCTCCGGACTCACGGCCAGCGCGGCGAGCACGCCGAGCGCGACCGCCAGCAGCAGCACGCAGCCGAGCACCGTGCCCCAGACGGCGGTGCCGGGTTTCTTCAGGTGGCGCGTCAGCGGGGCGAGGATGCCCACGGTGGCGAAAAAGTTGTAGGCCGCGTAGTTCACGGCGCTCGTGGCCCAGTTGCCGAGCATGGGGTTCGTATCCCCGGCGGCAAAGGCCGCGGCGGTCAGCCCCGTGCGGTGCAGCCGGATGCCCGCGATGACGAGCGCGGCCACGATCATGCACGGCACGGCGACCGTGAACACCGACACCATGCCGCCGAGACCGAAATACGCCGCCGCCGCGATGAGCACGCACGCGATGGCCGCGCCCAGCCACACCGGCAGGCCGAGCATCTGCTCGCCGAGCGCGCCGATGCCGGCGGCCATGATGCACACGACGCCGAACAGCAGCACCGCCGTCAGCACGCCGACGACCGTACGCAGCCATGGGATGTCCGCACGCACGATCAGCGCGTCCATCGTCTCGATGCCGGTGCGCGCGCTCAGCCGCAGGAGCAGCACTCCGGTGCCGCCGAGCAGCGCGACCGCGAGCACGAGCCCCAAAAGCCCCCGCGCACCGAACGCGCCGAAATACTGCCACAGCTCCTGCCCGGACACGTACCCCGCGCCGAGAAAGCACCCGGCAAACGTCAGTGCCAGCCGCAGCGTGCCGATCTTCTGGGACATGATGATCTCCTCCCGTCCAAACTGCCAAGATAGCAAGCAGTATACCATATTCTGCGCGGGAAGCCAAGATGACCGCGCGGCAAATTGACAAATTGTGACCCGCGGCCTATAATGGCACAGACCCGTTTGGAAATATGGAGGGAAAAACGATGAATCAACCCTGTCTGGTCATCATGGCCGCCGGCATGGGCAGCCGCTTCGGAGGGCCGAAGCAGACGACGCCCGTGGACGAGTACGGCCATTTTCTGCTGCACTATTCGCTCTTTGACGCTTACCGCGCGGGGTTCCGCAAGGTCGTGTTCGTCGTCAAGGAGGACACGGCCGAGGAGTTTCGTGAGAGCGTCGGCCCGGCCGTGGCTGCGGCGTTCGACGTGCGCTATGCCTATCAGAAGCTCGACACGCTGCCGGCGGGCTATGCCGTGCCGGCGGGCCGCACGAAGCCGTGGGGCACGGCCCATGCCGTGCTGTGCGCTGCGCCCGAGATCGACGGGCCGTTCGCCGTTATCAATTCCGATGATTATTACGGCATCGAGGCCTACCGCCTGCTGTATGATTTTCTCGCCGTGCCGCGCCCCGAGCGGTCGTATGCCATGGTGGGCTTCCGCCTGCGCAACACCGTCACGGCCAACGGCAGCGTGTCGCGCGGCGTCTGCACGGAGCGCAATGGCATGCTCGAGAGCATCACGGAGCGCACGCACATCGAGCAGCGCGGCGCGGACGCCGCCTACACCGAGGACGGTGAGCACTTCATCGACCTGCCGGGCGATACGACGGTGTCCATGAACTTCTGGGGCTTTTCGCCGCTGTACCTGCGCGAGCTTGCGCGCCGGTTTCCGGCGTTTCTGGACGAGAGCCTGCCGCGCAACCCGCTCAAGTGCGAGTATTTCGTCCCGTCGATCGTGGACGCGCAGCTGCGCGCCGGCACGGCGGACGTCACCATGCTGCACACGAACGACGCCTGGCACGGCGTAACGTATCACGACGACTTGCCGGATGTGGTCGCGGCGCTGCGCGCGCTGCGCGACGCGGGCAAGTACCCGGACAACATCTGGTGAGCGCCGCCCAACGAGAACCGCTTCGCCGGGTTCTCGCAGACACGCCCGCGGGGGACTTCCCCGCGGGCGCGTTTTTGTGATATACTGTTTTTATTCTTGCATTTTCACGAGGTGCTTATGAAGCAACTGGTTTTGGGCATTCTGGCGCACGTGGACGCCGGGAAGACGACGCTGTCCGAGGCGCTGCTCTACCGCACGGGCGCGATCCGCGACCTCGGGCGCGTGGACCACAAAAACGCGCACTTGGACACGCACGCGCTCGAGCGTGCGCGCGGCATCACGATCTTTTCGCGGCAGGCGCGCCTGACGCTGGGCGACACGGCGGTCACGCTGCTCGACACGCCGGGCCACGTGGACTTTTCCGCCGAGATGGAGCGCACGCTGCAGGTGCTCGACTATGCCGTGCTCGTCATCAGCGGCACGGACGGCGTGCAGGCGCACACGGAAACGCTCTGGCAGCTGCTGCGGCGCTACCGCGTGCCGGTGTTTGTGTTCGTGACGAAGATGGACCTGCCGGGCGCGGATCGCGCGGCGCTCATGGCCGACCTGCGCGCGCACCTGAGCGGCGCGTGTGTGGACTTCACCGACCCCGACCCGGAGCAGATCGCCCTGTGCGACGAGGCGGCGCTCGAGCAGTATCTTGACACCGGCGCGCTGCCGGACGAGACCGTGCGCGCGCTCATCCGCAGCCGTAAGCTCTTCCCGTGCCTGTTCGGCTCGGGGCTGAAGCTCACGGGCGTGGACGCCTTTCTCGCGGCGCTTGAACGTTACGCAGCGCCGCCGGAGTATCCGGCGGAATTCGGCGCACGGGTGTTCAAGATCATGCGCGATGCGCAGGGCAATCGCCTCACGTGCCTGAAGGTCACGGGCGGGCAGCTGCGTGTGCGCACGCCGCTGACGTATTTCCCCCGCGGGGCGGACGCGCCCGTACAGGAGAAGGTGAACGCCATCCGGCTCTACTCCGGCGAGAAATTCGAGTCCGCAGAGACCGTCCCGGCCGGGGGCGTGTGCGCCGTGCAGGGGCTGACGCAGACGTATCCGGGGCAGGGGCTCGGCAGTGCGGCGGCGTCCATGCCGCCGTCGCTCGAGCCGGTGCTGACCTACCGCATCGGCCTGCCGCCGGATGTGGACGCGCGCGCGTTTCTGCCGCGCCTGCGCCAGCTCGAGGAGGAGGACCCGCAGCTGCACATCGTCTGGGACGAGGCGCTGCGCGAGATCCATGTCCAGCTCATGGGCACGGTGCAGATCGAGGTGCTCAAAAGCCTCATCCGCGAGCGGTTCGACGTGGACGTGCAGGTCGATTCCGGCCGCATCCTCTATCAGGAGACGATCGCGGCGCCGGTCGAGGGCGTGGGCCATTTTGAGCCCCTGCGTCACTATGCCGAGGTGCACCTGCTGCTCGAGCCTGCCGAGCGCGGCACGGGCCTGACGTTTGACACCGCCTGCAGCGAGGACGTGCTCGACCGCAACTGGCAGCGCCTGATCCTCACGCACCTGGCCGAGAAGTGCCACCGCGGCGTGCTTACCGGCGCGCCGCTGACGGATGTGAAGATCACGCTGCTCGCCGGGCGCGCGCACGTCAAGCACACCGAGGGCGGCGATTTCCGGCAGGCGACGTGGCGCGCCGTGCGGCAGGGGCTCATGCAGGCGGAAAGCGTCCTGCTCGAGCCGTACTACGCCTTTCGCATCGAGGTCCCGGCCGAGCAGATCGGCCGCGCGATCAGCGACGTGCGCCTCATGTCCGGCACGTTTTCCTCGCCCGAGACGCACGGCGACATGGCCGTGCTCACCGGCCGCGCGCCGGTGGCCACGATGCGCGATTATCCCGCCGAGGTCGCGGCCTACACCCGCGGGCGCGGGCGCATCTCGTGCAGCGTCGCGGGCTACGACACCTGCCACAACGCGCAGGAGGTCATCGCCGAGAGCGGTTACGACCCCACGCGCGACCTTGACAACACGCCGGACAGCGTGTTCTGCGCGCACGGTGCGGGCACGGTCATCCCGTGGGATCGCGTGCGCGATTATATGCACATCGACACCGGCTTCGGCAAGGCGGAGACGCAGACGCCCCCGCCCGCGCCGCGCATGTTCCGCCGCCGCTTCGATCTCGACGACCGGGAGCTGGAGGAGATCCTGCAGCGCGAGTTCGGCCCGATCCGCCGCGCGCAGTATGCCGCCCCCGTGCGCAACGCCGCGCCCGGCGCGGACGAGACCGAGCGCGCGGAGCTGTTCCATCCCCGGCGCGAGCGCGTGATCGTGGACGGCTACAACGTCATCTTCGCCTGGGACGAGCTGCGCGCCCTGGCCGACAGCGGCCACATCGACGCCGCGCGCGAGCGGCTCATGGACGCGCTGAGCAACTACGCCGCCTTCACGCGCCGCGAGGTCGTGGTCGTGTTCGACGGCTACCGCGTGCCCGGCGGACAGGGGGAGAAGTTCGACCGCAGCGGCCTGCACGTGGTCTTCACGCGCCAGGGTGAGACGGCGGACGCCTACATGGAAAAGCTCGCCGACGAGATCGGCAAAAACGAGTCCGTGCGCGTCGTCACGTCCGACGCGCTCATCCAGCTCACGGCGCTGCGCGCGGGCGTGCTGCGCATGAGCGCGCGCGAGTTCCGGCAGGAGCTGGCGCAGGTGGCGCAGCAGCTCGAGGCCGCCATCCGCGACATCAACGGGAGGTGAGGGCAATGGAGGAAGATCTTCTGCGCCGCGCGGCCGATCTGGCCGAGCGCTGCGAGCGCACGGCGACGGTCACGTCCACGGCGTTTCTGACGCCGGCGGAGCAGTACGCGCTCACGAACTGGGCCCGCCACCGTGACTGCACGCTCGTGCTGCACGGCGGCGGCGCGGGCTGTGAGCGGCGGGCGGCGTTTTTCCTGCCGTTTTACCTCGCGGCCGAGGACTTTGACCCAGCAGAGCACCTGTGCGCCGTGCACTTTTCGGCGCCGTTCGGCGCACCCGGCCACCGGGACTATCTCGGCGCGATCCTCGGTCTCGGCATCCGGCGCGAGTGGGTCGGCGACATTCTCGTGCAGGAGCACGGCGCGTATGTGTTCTGCCTGCCGAGCGTCGCGCCGGCGCTGCTGGAGCTGGAACAGGTGGGCCGCACGGGCGTGAAGGCGGCGGCTGTGGAGCTGGCCGCCGTGCCGGTGCCGGAGCGGAAGGTGCGTCCCGTGACGTTCACGGTGCAGTCGGCGCGGCTGGACGCCGTCGTGAGCGGGATGTTCCGTCTTTCGCGCACGAGCGCCGCGGCGCAGATCCGCGCGGGCGCGGTGCACCTGAATTATACCGAGTGCCTGCGGCCGGATGCGCCGGTCGCGCCCGGCGACGTGCTGTCGCTGCGCGGCGCGGGCAAGGGCAGCGTCACGGAAGTGGGCGGCATGTCGCGCAAGGGGCGGCAGTTCGTCACGGCGGAGCTCTGGCAGTGAACCTGTTTTTCAGACAAACAAAATGTCCGCACCGGGAACGCCGGTCCGGACAATATAGAAAAAAATCTCCGGAGTCAGACTCCGGAGATTTTTTGTTGATGCTGTGGTTTACTCAGCGGTCTTGTCGTTCTCGGCGGGAGCGGCGACCGGCTCAGCGACCGGAGCGGCTACGGGAGCGGCAGCGGCGGCAGCCTGATCGGCAACGGCTTTCTGCGAACGCTTATAAGCGCCGGAGACGACACACGCGATGATCGCAAACAGGATCGCAACGATGGCCAGAATGACGATCGCGACGAACTGGGTGTGACCCGTAAACTCGTAGGTGACAGGGTCGGGAGCCTCGCCATAGCGGCAGGCGAACGTGTAGCCGGTGTAGCCGGTGAGCATGCCGATGACGTTGCCGGCAGCGGCGATGACGGCGGAGATGATGCCGCAGACGGAGGCGGTCACGATCTTGCCCTTGCTGATGCGGATCACGGACAGGATGCCGAACAGGCCGGCGATGAGGCCGAGCACGGACGCGATGAGCATCGCGGCGACGACGCCGAGTCTGCTCATGACTTCCTTCGTGACGGCAGCGGTCTGGTAGACGGAGATGTAGTCACGGCCAGCCTGACCAACGGCGCGGCAGTTTTCGAGGTTCAGGTACTGGCAGCCGTTGACGACGCGGATCTCACCGTTGTCATCGAGCTCCCAGATGGAGAAGTTGTCGCCATAGCGCTCTTTGAGGATGTCGGCAACGCTCGGGCACATTTTCTTGTCGCCGTTGCCTTCGTTGTTCATGTAAGCGGGCTGAGTCATCAGGAGCTCACAGCCGGCGGCGACCTTCGCGCAGCCGTCCTCAAAGGTGTTGAGCTGCTTTTTGCCGTCGGCCAGCTTGTTGCCGCCGGCCGCGAGCTCGTTTTCGCCCTGCGCGAGCTGCTTCTCAGCGTCTCTGAGCTGCGCTTCGCCGGCGGCGATGGCCTTTTCGGCCTCGGCCAGCTGGACCAGACCGTCTTCATACTGCTTGAGCTGGGCCTTGCCGTCCGCGACCATCTGCTGGACGTAAGCCGGCAGGTCGGTGACATTGTCCGGAATGTTCAGGCCCAGGTTGGCCGCGATCGGACGCACGACGGAGACGAACCACGCCTGGGCGCTCGAGAAGCCGGCGAGGTTGGAGATCGTACCGTTGCGGAACTTTACGTACTGGTCGACGTAGGGCATGAGCGGCTCGATCTTGGCGAGGGTCGCTTTGCCTTCGTTGTAGGCCGCGGTGTTGTCCTCGATCTGCTTCTTGCCGGCGGCATAGGCGGCTTTGCCTTCCTCGAGCTGCTTCTTGCCGGCGTAGTAGGCGGCGTAGCCTGCGGAGAGCTGAGTCTTGCCCTCGGAGTAGGAGATCAGGCCGGCGGTGTAGGTGTCCACGCCGGCGAGGTACGTGCCCTCGTTCTCCTGCAGCTTGTCAAGACCATCGTCGAGTTCTTTGATGGCGTCCAGACCCTCTTCGGCGTCCTTTTCCTTGTACTCTTTGACATTCATGATGTCGCTGAAGCTGCTCACTCCGGCGAACAGGCCGAAGATACTCGCAGCGATCAGGCAGACGCTGATGATCGTGAGTAATACTTTTTTCATGTCGTTCCTCCACTCATTTAAGCATTTTTCAGTCTAATACCGAACGCTTGACCTAAACTATATCTTAAATTTCACAAAATCGCAAGAGAAACCGGCCAAATCTTTTTCCGGCGTAAAAAAATTGCCTTTTTCAACAAATGTGAAAGGAATTGTTGTGCAGATTTTCCGTTTTCTACTTCCCTGAATTGGAGGATTTTTGCTGCTGATTCAACATATTCGCGCGGGTGTGAAAACTTGTCTCCAAACGCAAAAAGCGTGAAAAAACTCCACAATCCGGGCAGGATCGTGGAGTAAAAAGGGCCTTTTTTACAAAACACCGAGGTGCTCGAGCAGGATCTTCGTGCCGAGCAGGATGAGGATCACGCCGCCGGCAAACTCGGCCTTGCTCTTGTAGCGCAGGCCGAACACGTTGCCGAGCCGGATGCCGGCCGCGGAAAAGACGAAGGTGATCGAGCCGATGAGCGCCACGGCGGGCACGATGCGCGTGCCGGGCAGAAACGCGAACGTGATGCCGACGGCGAGCGCGTCGATGCTCGTTGCGATCGCCAGCAGGAGCATGGTCTTGAACGCCAGCGAGCCGTCGAGCTTATCCTCGTCTTTTGACAGCGCCTCGCGGATCATGTTGCCGCCGATGATGCCCAGCAGCACGAACGCGATCCAGTGATCGACGGAGGTGACAAACTGCTCAAACTGCGTGCCGAGCAGATAGCCCAGCAGCGGCATGAGCGCCTGAAAACCGCCGAACCACGCCCCGGCGATGCAGCATTCTTTCCATGATACGCGCTGCAATGCCAGCCCCTTGCAGATGGACACGGCGAACGCATCCATCGACAGGCCGACGGCCAGCACGACCAGTTCCCAAAACCCCATATCTTCACGTCCCTTTTTCCGCAGATTCCCCATACTATAAAGGAAAGGGCAGGAAAATGCAAGGAAAACTTGCTTCCCGCGCATAGAAAAAACCGGCGCCCGGATCTTCCGGACGCCGGCTGGCAGTTTCGTTTCAGCAGGGCTCGATGAGGATGACGTTGCTCATCAGGTCCACTTTTTTGAGTTTGCCGGGGACGATCTTGCGGATCCCCATCAGGTCGGTCAGTGTGACGTTCTCGCCGTCGGCGGACACGTTGCACACGCGCGAGCAGACAAGGTTCTGTTTGCCGTCCTTGATCTCATATGCATCAGAAAGACACATGGTCGTTCGCTCCTTTTTACCCGTTATGCCTGTTTGGCAAGCTCGAGGGCTTTTTCGAGCTTGTCGTTGCCGTGGTCAAATGCATGCAGCGCCTCGGCCAGAGCCGCGGCCGCCTCGGCCTTGCCCTCATCTTCCAGCGCGTGGCAGATGTCGTGCAGCTCGTCGGCGTGGTGGCGGTTGTGGTCGAGCATATAGTTCAGCAGCGCCAGCACTTCCTCAGGGCTCATCGGCTTATCGCCGGTGTGCTCGTGGCTGTGCGGGTGGCAGTGATGTGCATGATCGTGATCGTGTTCATGTTCGTGCATGGGGAACACTCCTTTCTAAGTGGGGCAGGGCCGCTGTGCGGAAAAAACACCCTGCTCTGAATGGATTATCAAAAGTTTATCATATCCTCTTGTAAGAATCAACAATTTTTTGCCCCCATATGTGATAAAAGACTTGTAAATTGTGCGCGAACATGTTAATCTGTTGACGTGATAACGGAAGCTATCCTTGCGTTTTTGGACGGAATGCTTTGAAGTGTTACATAAGGGTGGTACGCTTTGAAGAACCGCACGTTTCGGCCGGAGACACAGCGACGGTTTCCATGTCCGTGACCACCATGGGGGAACGCCCCCGGCGAGCCCAATCAAACGAAAACCATAAAAAAGGGAAGAAGAGGTGTAACATTTGAAGGATTTAAAGCATCTGATCTACTTTGAGAACCTTCTTGACAGCGCCAACAACGAGCTCGTGCAGCAGGCCAAGGATGAGGGTATGCACCCCATCGCTTACACTTGCTATCACATGCCCGAAGTGGTCCTCAACGTAGACAACTGTTTCTCGGTCAGACTTCGTGCGCCGAAAACGGGTTCATTCGACATCGCATCCTACTACATGTCCAACTACACCTGCGAGTACTGCAGAGCACTCGTGGAGCGTGCGATCGAGGGCGGCTATAACTTCCTCGACGCCATCGCTGGTGTGGACGCCTGCGCGGAGATGAACCGCTGCATGGAGAACATCGAGCTGGTCGCTGCCCCCGATATGCCCAACAAGAAGATGTTCGTTACCCACTGCGACATCCCGTACAAAGTCAAGGACTACACCCTCAAGCACTACGTCAAGCAGATCCGCAACCGCTTCCTGAACGTGCTGGCCGAGACCTACGGCGTGGATACGTCCGACAAGGCGCTGCGCAAGGCCGTCAAGGAGCACAACGAGGTCTGCAAGATCATCACCGAGATCGGCGATATGCGCAAGCTGGAGAACCCGCCCATCACCGGTTATGAATTCCACGTCCTCAACCTGGTTACTTACTGCTGCCCGAAGAGCAAGATCCTCCCGTACCTGAAGGAGACGCTGGCAGAGATCAAGAAGAGAAAAGTCGACGCCAAGCCGTGGTACCGCTGCCGCGTGGCCCTCATCGGCTCCGAGATCGACGACCTCGACATGACCCGCATGGTCGAAGACGCCGGCGCGATGATCGTTGCCGACCGTTTCTGCTTCGGCAGCACGCCGGGCCGTGAAGTCATCGAGCTCAACGACACGGACGACGTCCTCACGCAGATCTGCGCCCACTACCTGAAGACCACGCAGTGCCCGCGCTACATGAGCCAGGAGAAGATCCAGGAGCGCCGCGACACGATCAACCGTCTCGCCACCGAGAACGGTGCCGAAGGCATCATCTACGAATCCATGAAGTTCTGCGATTTCTGGGCATTCGAGCGCGCGCTGGCAAGCCACATCATGAACGAAGAGTATGGCTGGCCGGTCCTGTCCATCGACCGCCCGTACATGGCTCGCTCCTCCGGTCAGCTCCGCACGAGACTGCAGGCCTTTGTCGAGAGCCTTGAGATCAAGCAGATTCATAAGGCTGCGAAGGAGGACAAATAAATGCTGAAAAGTAACATTGCATGGATGAAGAAAAATGTCCCCTCCGACCTGAAGGTCTGGAAGGGCATGATCCAGGATATCGACTGGTCCCAGGTCGCAGCGAAGACCAAGCTGAGCCTCCAGCGCGATAAGGACCGCATCACGGCCGAGTTCAAGGAATTCGCCGCCATGGACACCAGCGCCAAGATCGATTGGCTCATGAACGGCGACCGTCACCTCGGTTATCTGTATAAGAAAGACGCCATCGCGTTTGCCCGCCGTGAGTGGAAGGGCCTCAAGAGCGTCGGCTACGACTTCGTCGGCTGGCTGAAGATCTGGGGCGGCATGCTCAACATGGTCATGAAGGACCCCATGTCCATTATGCTGGCCGTGTTCGAGTATCACTGGTTCGCTTCCTACCTGGCCACCCCGGCTGTGGTCGACCGCAGCGTGTTCGGCCGCCGCGGCAAGCTGCTGCAGGCTGACTTTGATATGTGGGTCGCCATTACCCACTGGGCCGAGGATCTGATCGCCAACCTCATCATGGCGGACGCGAAGATCGGCGGCAACCAGAAGATCAACAAGCGCATCATCATGTTCGACGAAATGACGATGGCGCAGATGATGGCCGGCTTCCCGAATCTGCTCGGCATCCCGTACCAGATGATTCCGGTCTTCATGGTCTCCGAAATGGACCAGCTGACCCTCATCCCGTACATCGACGCCATCGAGAGCTACGGCCTCCCGTCCGATACCTGCCCGCTGCCGACGGCTGAGTGCGGCTGCGCGGTCAAGGACGAGTACCCGATGTGCGGCCAGGGCTTCATCGCCTCCTCCATGCCGTGCGACGGTTCCGTCATGGCGACGTCCTTCCAGGATCGCCGCTTCAGCAAGTTCATGCCGAGCTACCCGCTGTGCATGCCCGTCCGTTACGACGACGAGGACACCACCGAGATGGCGGCTGCCGACATGAAGGACTGCATCCACTGGGTCGAGGGTCTCACCGGCGAGACCTGGAACTGGGACACTTACTTTGCCACCATGGAGAAGATGAACGAGTGCACCCGACTCGAGATGGAGAAGTGGGAGATCAACAAGACCCATTATCCGCAGCTGGTCGGTTCCTCCTTCGAGCTGTTCCGTAAGTGGAACTACGAGATGGACGGCGGCCTGTTCCCCGAAGGCCTGAAGACGCAGCGCAAGATCTGCAAGACCATGATGGAGACCTACGAGAAGAAGCTGCCCGCTTACGTCGGCGGCTATGAGAAGTACCGTGCGCTCATCTGGAGCTGCCCGGCCCACTTCTATGCCAACTTCTCCAACTGGCTGGCCAACTGCTGGGGCATTTACGCGCTGACCGAGATGGAAGCGCTGAACATGACCAAGATGCTCAACACCACCGACAAGGAAGAGGCCATCAACGACCTCTGCCGTCTGTACGAGCGCATGGTCATGCGTCGCCACACCAACGGCGGCCACGATCACGTTCTGGGCGAGCTGTGGAGACAGTGCGAGAACTTCAACGCGAACGTCGTCATCATGTATCAGCACGTCTGCTGCAAGACGATGGCCGGCCTGCAGGGCCTGTTCGACGATCAGGCACGTGAGCTTGGTATCCACCTGATCTGGGTCGAGCACGACCTGATGGATCCGCGTACCGTTTCCCGTAAGGACATGCGCGGCCGTGTGAACAACTACATGGTCAACGTCATGCACGCGGAGCCGGTCGATGCCACCCTCATCGACATCGATGACGAGGTCACCTGGTAATTCGGAGCATTTAAACGTATATCGGACATTAAAAACATTCAGGAGGAAGTAATACTATGAAATACTTTGGCGGATGCGACGTAGGTTCCACCTACACGAA
>ENA-ORTI01002810-ORTI01002810.1-human-gut-metagenome-genome-assembly--contig:-NODE-2810-length-14575-cov-2.160606_pt1 | contig 14575 bp, 10 predicted proteins | sample MGYA00242071_ERZ509191 | MGnify/ENA primary metagenome ERZ509191 (study PRJEB26280, sample SAMEA2338832) | human gut metagenome | biome: human gut; feature: human-associated habitat; material: faeces...
AGATAGTCGTTTGCCTGCCATTCGCTGGCAAACTCCTCACTGACGCCCTCCTCGTCTACATAGATTGCGCTGCGGGTTTCATCCCAGACCGCATAGCCGTTTTCTGTTTCAATGACGGCAAATCGTTCCGTAAGATAGGGGCTGTCAATGATCTCAAAGCTCTTAGGCGGCGGATCAAGCTGTGTAATAAAGTCGTGGGGGATGGTGCTGCCGTACTTGTCCTTATACAGAACAACGCTCATCGGCACACCATAGTAATTTTCCTCCTTAATATCCTTCTCAAACTGATAAGGACTGGTGTACTCGATGCTTTCACCGACCTTGCCGTCCGTGCCGAGATAGTCGATCCTACCGATAGGTTTGGACTCGATGGGTGCTTCCTTCGTGGTGGAAACCACGGTGCGGGTAATGCGTTTACCGTCCTCCAAAGCGTTGACCTCTACATCGTACCCTCTGTCGGTCAGCATTGTAAGGTAGGTTTCCAAGCGGTGCTGCGGAAATCCTACCATTGGGACACGGGTGTTGTGATCGACGGCACGGGTAGTCTGCACCAAGTCAAGAGCTGTCCCTACGACTTCTGCATCATCAGCATAGGCTTCAAAAAAGTCACCCATCTGATACAGTACAAGGCTGTTCGGATTGTCCGCTTTGATTTCAAGATAGTCCCGATAAAACTGCGGAAGATGTTTTTCCTGCGTTACTTCGCTTTCTGCTTGAGATACGAGGGTGTTCATCGTATCCTCGCTTCTGCCGATGCGTTCGGGATGCGGGTCGGCGTATTCTTTCAGTACGGCGTTGTATTCGGGCGTACCTAAGTCAATAAGCTCCGTCTTGGCGTGTTCGTCAAGGTATTCAAAGAAGCCGTCCGTGCTGTCCGTAGCTGTCTTTGCTTCGGTTATAAGGTTATAGGGCAGATGGGCGAATACAAACTGACCGCCCGCTGTTGCGTCAGGATTATAATAGATTGCTTCAAACTCACCGGCATCGGGACGGTGAAAATAGTAGTCGTCATCCCCGATAGGTGTTGTGTTCGGGTCGGCGTGAGATTTCTCCCGTTCCGCTGCTTTCTCAATGCGTTCTACAACACTTTGCGGCAGGTCTGGTACATAGTAGATAATTTCACCTTCAGGGGAGATATGGGCAATGTTCTGATAATCTCCATTGACTTCTACGGCACGGTTCCAAACAGTCAGTCCGTTGCCGAGATAGCCCATCCCGATGTCGAACTCAACCGCCTTTTCTTCGCGATGTTTTTCTACTACCTTCAAATGGTCATTCAGCGGGTTCTCCTGCACCTTGCTGTCGAACTCAGTTCTCGTCATTTCCTTGTTGAAAAGCGGAAACTGCGTATCATAGAGCATCACACGCTCATCATCAAAGGACAGGATTTCATACTCGTTTGCGCCGAGATAGACGGTGCTGCCAAGGTGGTACTCATATTGCTCATTTTTCGGCTCTGCCTTTTCGGAAGGTGCGGTAGACAAGATTTCTCTGTTCCTGCGTTCCTCGGCAAGCTCTGCTCGGCGTTCCTCCTGCCTTTGCAACCATTCAGGATACTGTGCCTTTTCCTTGGGGTTCAGGTAACGGTCGAGTTTTATCAGCTCGGCAATGCGCTTCTCTACCTGACTCCATTTCAGGTCGATATGAGGTTTATCGCTTCCGATGCCTTTAGAAATACGGATACCTTTGCCGTCGTGCTGCTCATCAATATCGGCTCCGACAATAGCCGGATAGACTCCGCCCCAGCCGTATTCATTTTTCAGAAAATCTGCGTTTTCCTTTGCAGACAGGCTCTTTTGGAACTGCTCATAGATTCGCATTTTCCCCTCAGAGATGCCGCTACCACGGGTGAGAACAGCGTCGATGATCTCCTGAGAGAAAGTAAAAGCAGAGGGCTTTCGTTCCTCTGCTCCTGCTGTCATCAAGCTCAACTGCCCGTCAATGGACGGCTGCGGCTTCATCGTGTCCTGCAACTCCCCAAGCAGCCGCATCGCTTCAAAGTGCTGGGCAATTACGCCCCAATCATAGAAACTCTGTGCCGTGCGGGAGAGATAACTGCCCTCCCAAAGCTGCAACACATTCTGATAGGTCTTGTAGCCCACACGCCGTCCATCGCTCAGAATGACCTCGGTATAGTCGTTGTTGAAAATGCGCTTGATATAAGAAATACGGGCGTTCTCATCAGCGGTAGCTTCAAAGAATGCCCGTATCTCGTCTTTACTTGCTTTCAGGTGCGGCGTAGTGCCGAGAATTTCACGAACGGTATCGTCACCGCCGAAGAACGGCAGGCTTTTATCCTCGTGGCTTCGGTCGTAATAGTCTAAGCGAAGATTACCTCCGCCATCACGATCTCCTGAACCCGGCTCCGGATACTGTTCATCTTCCGAACCCAGCTCATCATATCCGTCGCTTTCAGATTCTCCGTCACGCCCTCCGACGCTGCCATCTGCTCCGTCAGCATCTGTTCCAGCTCGTTCGCTCTGCGCTCCGTGTCGTTCAGATGCTCGTTCAGGGCGCAGCTCGTCAGCAGGTTGTAGTAGCGTACCTTGTGATGCTCCTTCAGGAACTTCTTCCGCATCCGGGCGTACCTGCCCATCGACAGCTCCGGCTGCTCCGGCATTGTCAGATTGGGGAGCAGATAATCCCCCTGCCTCGTGTAAGTGATCTCGTTCATCGTCAGGACTCCTTTCGGTTTTTTCTTTGCCTACATTGTAATCGGCTTTGGTTTTCTCTGCAATTATGCGATTTTGACGGTCGAGGGCAAGAATGGTGCGAGAAATCTCCGCAAGTCCCATCTCCGCAATATCGCTGGTGGCATAGCCGAGGGCGTTCAGCGTGGCAGGGGTCGTAAAATTCACCACATCCCGAAGATCATCGGGTTCAAAGTATTCTCCGGCTTCAATGCCCAGGCGGGTCATCGTCATATAGGCGACGCTGTTTCTCACCGCTTTTTTGAAAATGTGGGTGATTTCTTCTTCGGATACGCCGTCCAGGAAGCTGTCTTTCACGCTGTAGATCAGATCGGAGAGATAGTCGGGGATGTTGTCCTCTACGGCGTTTCTTGCCGCCGACTCGATGGCAACGGCAAGGGTTTCCTTATCGTTCAACTCTCCGAAGGTGCTTTCCAGCGTGTCGATCACTTCTGCCGTGTATTCGTCCCGCATTTGCCAAATGGGAACTCTGCGGGAAAAGCGGCTGGGATGCGTGTCGGAAATATCGAAGTAGTGGACAAGCCGCTGGCGGCGTTGGTCGGCATCCTCAAAGACGGCAATGCCGTGCGCCCCACGGTTGACCCATCGCCCGAACTTTTGGTTCCAGTCGTCGATCTGAAGAACGGCGGTGGCGTCCGGTCGCTGTGCGTGAACCAAAAGCTGTTCATCAAAGCGCAGACGGTAGTTGTAGCAGGCAGAGCGCAGAAACGCTTCCCAGCTTTCGGGGTTTGCAACGACCATTTTGCAGGTTCGGTTATACAGCTCCGAAATGAAGTCGTATTTTCGTGCCATCGGCGGACACCTCCTTATCGTTCATAGTCTTTTGGCTTGATGGCTTTGCCGTTCTCATCATAGCTCTTGGGTTTGGCGGCAATGGAGTCCCACCGGATCATAGAACCAGCGAGCATTGCCTGCTCCTGCGCCTTGCTGACACCCAGCTTTTCATTGAACTTGTCTTTGATTGCTTCGTTCTCCGCACGGTTCCCATCGTTAAAACTTGTGGCGATATAGCCCTTTTGCCAGCGGTCGATTTGAATGACTTCGCCGGTTGACGGGAGTATGGAATAGCACATCGGAGGCAAGGGCGGCTCCATTGGAGCGTAGGTACAGCCGCCTTGCTCCATACGCTCGGCAAACTCACAAATGTGAAAGAGATTGCGTCCAACCTCTGTGTGATAGCCATCAATATAGCGGCAGGGATAGCTTTCCGTCTTACCGTCACGGTCGGTCACAATGATGCGCTCTCCGTCCGGGATACGGAACAACTCTTTATAGTGGCTGTCAATAAAGCGAATGTCCCGGTTGGCTTCTTCGATGTGCTTGTCCAGCCATTCCTTTACATAGCAGAGGCAGTAGAAGTTATAGTCGCCCCTCGTTGGATTACAGCGAAGCACGAACGCATATTTCTCGGTATCTGCTCGGAAGCCGAACTCAGTGGTATAAGCACCCTGCATTTCGCTTTCCTTGTTCTCACGCCCATAACGCACCATCTGAGAACGGCTTTGAAGCAGTCCGTACTCCTCGGAGCGCAGGGCGTTGATTACATCGTCCAAGTCCCGCTTGAACTCATCGCTTTTCCATTGCGGTCGGGTATCAAACCAAGTGGTATAAAACTGATCGCCGCTTGAGCCGAAGTCCCCACGCAGATAACCGATATTGCCTGTCTGCCCTTGAAGCTGCGAGCTTTGAGCGTAGGTGTATTTGCGTTCGGGAACGGTCAGCGGTCGCAGTGTGAAATCTGTCATTATCTTGCGCCCCTTTCTTGCGGTGTTCGTTGTTTCGGGATGTCAAAGCCGTAAACGGCGGCGATCTCATCCCCAAGTCGCCGGGTCAGCCGGGTAATATCGGCTCGTGTGGCTTTGCCGTGAAAGATTTTATCTCTCAGGTTCTCCATCTGTGTTTCGGAAACGCCGTCCTTAAACACTCGGTAGAGATAGTGATTTGTGCCGTCGTGGTGAGTAGCATCGGCACGAAGATCGCCGTACTTATCTACATACCATTCGGTATAGTCGGTGTCGGCATACAGGCAATCTCGGATGTTGCCGGAGGGGATGTCCTTGTAGCCCATCACTCTGCCGTTCCATCTGCCGATGTCGCCAATGACAATGATCGGCTGGGAAAGCTGAACATTCAGGTTGACTCGCTCATCGGAGAGGTAGTCGTAATTGGTTTCCTCCATCCACTCATAGAGTGCCTGCTCATCATTCGGGTCGGCGTCCAGTTCATTAGCTTCAAGGAACTCCTTGTAGTCCTCTCGCCAGTCGTCCACATCAAGGTTTTGGTTGCTCCAAATGATGTGGCGGTCATTCGGTCGTGTCGCTTGGCTCATCTGTTCCACCTCCCAAGTATGAGAAAAGGCGGTTCTTTGCAACCTGCTCCTGAAGCTCGGTGATGACCGTCATATCCGGCACGGTCACATCGGGGATTTTCAAGATCGTCGGCAGGGTCAGCGCCTTCAAATCCTTTTCGGTTTTACAGCCTGCGTCAAAGAGCTTTGCCAGCACCTTCATTTTCTGCTGCAAGCCCTGTTCGGCTGCTGTTTTCTTTACTGTTGCCATTGCGGTATCCTCCTTATCGTTCATAGTCTTTGTTGCGGCTTGGTTTCGCCTTTGTTTTTCCATCAAAGTCCGCTTTCCCGACTTCGCCGCGCCATTCAAACATCTCTTTTTCGCCCGGACAGTAGAGTTTCCCGTTGTCCACGCAAATGAAAAGGTCGCAGTTTTTTATGCTCGACCTTTCATAGAACGCCGAATGGTCATAGTGGCTTTTGTCCCCGGCATTGGGTTTGTCCGTTAGTCCGAGATCGTTATCTCTTGCCGTGTGCCTTGAAATGAAGTCCAGAGTGTCCTCCGCTTTTGTAAACAGGCGATAGGGGCAGAAATGCTTGCCGCCGTATTCGAAGATCAGCTTATTGCCCTGAATGTGTTTGAGTACGGTCGCCTTATTGACCGCCCAGTGCGGCATACATTCTGTTTTTACTTCACCCAGCACATCCATACGCTCATAACGGGTATTCTTGCCGTCATAGAGATTTTTGCAAAATACGGCGCTGCCACGGGCATTTGCTGAAGCGCCGAAGCCACCGGTCACAAGGAAAAGCTGTCGATCTGCTCTTTGATACTCCGGCTTGAGGATTGCCGGGTTGATGGCGATGATTTTGCCGTTGATGTCGTTCTTATAGTGGTCGGGGATGCAGTCCGCTTGGGTGATAACCGTCACGGGAATATCCAGCTTTTCAACCTCTTCCCGAAACCTCTCGGCGTCTTGCTTGATGCGCTCTGCAAAAAACATCGCTGCATCAATGTAGTCGTCACCAACAGCACACTCGGTAAACTTTTCAAATATGTCGTTGCGCTCTCCGTAGCAGCAGAGGAAGCGTTCGCCGTTGGCACTCTGCTCATTCTCGGCAAGAATGATTTCACGGGAACCGATATTCACGGCGCAGAGGATGGTGTAATCACCGACCTTTCTCTTTTCATTTTCCATAGCCGTTACCTCAGAGAATGCCGATGATGATAACCATATCATCCTGCTCGGCGTTGCGGGAGTATTCCGGAAAAAGCGACTGCACACGCTGCCTTGCCCTGCGGATGGTTTCAAAGCACGGCAGTCCGTAGACTTTGTAGTTGAATGCAAGGTCATTGAGAGGCAGTTCGCCGGCTCTGAGATAAGTCGCATAGCGGTTGTAGTAGTGCATAATGAGGATCATATCGTCGAACCTTGCTCTCGGACAGTCCTTCAAGATAGAAAGCACACGGCTTTCCATTGTTTTCTGTTGATTCATTGAATCCCTCCTTCGGGTAGTAGAAAAGGGGCGGAGTTTTGCTCCGCCCCTTGGATAATCAGCTCACTTCTTGTTTTTCGATCTAATCTGCAAGAAGATAAAGCCGCCGATGATAAAGGCTACCAGTACGATAGCCACGATGGTTTTAGGTTCCATTAGTTACGATCCTCCTTCTTCTTTTTCTTAAATCCGATAACGCCGCACACAGCGATGCCCACTGCGGACAGTCCTGCAAGGGCATAGAGCAGCGGCAGATTGGTGGTATCGCCAGTCTTAGGCGTATCACGCAGAACATTGTGCATCTCCACAATGGTAGTGGAGCCGAGCTTGACCGTTGCCTTCTTGTCGGCAGGGATGACATACATCGAAGAAGCCGAGTTGCTTACCTCAGAAATGGTGTAGTCCCCGATGCGAAGCCCGTCAATGAAGATCTCACCCTTGTCGTTGGTTTCAAGGATAATGTCATAGCCATTTGCACCGGTAATGCGGAAAGCGAAGCCCTTGACCTTGCCGTCAGAGGAGCTCTTGACAATTTTCAGGTTGCCACGCATAGCATCATTGACGAAGCCGACGCCTGCCTTGTTCTCCACCTCGTAGGTCTTGCCGTCTGTGTCGATCATCACTTCATACACGCCGGTATCAAGGACAAACCCCTCCGGCGCTTTGGTTTCCTTGACGAAGTAGCGACCATAGAACAGGTCATTCATACCGTATTCACCGATTTCCTTTTCGGTCAGTGTGCCGAGCAGTTCATCACCATCGTCCAGCTTGCCGTTTGCGTTACTGTCCTTATAGACCTCAAAGGTCGCTCCGGTCAGCTTATTGTCAGGATATTCGGAATCCACCTTGGTCAGATGGATGTTTCCACGGACATACTTGTTGACGATTTCAATCTCCACGACCTGACAGTCTGCGTTGATCGTCACGGGATAGATGGTATCATCCAGCACGAAGCCGGCGGGCTGTTCGATTTCACGGACATACCAAGTGCCGTAAGGAATATTCTCAAAAGAAAAACTGCCATCTTCAGCAGAAGTGGCAGTCAGCAGAGCGTTTTCCTTTGTAAACTCGCCGTCATCCGTGCGGAACAGTCCAATCAGCGCACCGCCGAGAGCACTGCCGTTTTCATCGACCTTCTTACCGGAAACAGAACCGTAGATCAGATCATTTTCGATTGCCTTGCCGTCGTTAGCGTCAATCTTTACAACTGCCGTATCCTGACCGGCATACCCAAAGGTTACGGGATACTTGGTATCGGACAGCATATAGTGACTGTCGGTAGCAAGCTCCTGCACATAGTAGCTTCCAAAAGGAAGGTCAGTCTTGATTTTCGCCGTTCCGTCCTCATTCAGAGAGATAATCTCAATCAGACCATCTGCGGGAATGGAAGTGCAGCTGGCAGATACGATCTCCTCTGCGGCAAACAGCCCAAAGGAAATGTTCTTCATTTCACCGTTTGCGCCAATGCCGAAGCGCTCATTCTTCTCGATGGACTTTACAAGGCTGATCTCCACCTTCTGACGCTCGTTCTCGAACGAAGTCGCCGTTTCCGTAACAGCAACATTCTGACCGGCGTAAACAAGCTCGACGCAGTGGGGTTCCGGGTTGAGCACCATCCCGTGGGGTGCTGTGATCTCACGCACCTCGTATTTGCCAAGGTAGAGTTCACGGCTCACCGCTGTGCCGGTTTCATCGGTTGTAACGGTGTCTACGACCTCGCCCTTCTGATTTCGGACAGTGCCGTCCTGCGTGATAATATCCTCTGCGGCGATGATCTCATAGACCGCACCGGGAAGGCCACGCTTTTCATACTGCGGCTGATAGATGGTGGGCAGTTCGTTTCCGCTTTCATCTACGCCGCCGATGACGGAAACGCCGAAGAACACCTCGCCGGTTTTTTCCACGGTGATGGTGCCTTTCTGTGCCATATTGGGCTTCTCCACTTTTACTACCGTAACCCCGCTTTCTCCTGTGGAATTATCCTCCGTGACATCGAAATACACGGGCGTTTCATCGAGGACGTAGCCGTAGGGAGCCTGTACCTCGACAATAGAGTACCCCTTTCCAAAGGGCAGCTTTTCCGGCGTAACAAGAGAACCTTCTGCATTGGTGTAGAACACATCAATGGTGGTGGGCGTCGGGTAAGTGAAGGTCATTGTTACGGGATTGCCTTCCGGATCATAAATCTTGAAGCCTGCACCGGCGTAAGGAATGGTCTTGCCGGTTTCAGCGTCCTGCTTCACGATTTTGATGAAGCTGTTAAAGGGTGCATTGTTGATAAGGTAGCGATAAGTCGCCCCATTTTGAGAGATGAACACATCAAAGTCGGGCATCAGCTCGCTGCCTTCCCAGCCGGAAACCTGATGGACGGTGTAGATGCCGTAAGGCATATCCTTGGTCTGGGCAAAGCCGTTTTCATCACAGGTGAGATAATCACGCTCAGTGTCCTCGGCAACCTCGTAGCTGCCAGCGGCTTTCAGATGCACCGCAAACTCTGCACCGCTTTCGGGTGTTTCGATCTGCGTATCACCGTTATCGGTGTGCTTGATGATGGCGATATTGCCCTTTGCGACCTGCTCGGTCACATCATTTGCCGTCTGATTATGCTCCACGGTATAAAGCTGCGGCTCTGCACCGACCTTATGAACGGTGGTATCAAGCAGATAACCCTCAGAGGGAGTGATTTCTCTCACCGTCCAGTCGTTATCGCAGATATACTCCTTGGTAACGAACTGTCCGTTCTTGTCGGTGGTGTAGGTATCCACAAGGGTTTCGCCCTTATAGATGCCGTAAACAGCACCGGCAAGAGAAGCATCACCCTGCGCCGTGCGGGTTTCAGCGTCGCTCTTGGTAACGGTCACAGAAAACTTCTTCAAAATATTGAGGAAACTACGGTTCGTGACCTCGTTCCAGCGGATAGGCGCAGACTGCGCTTCGGGAATGACATAGCGAACGGCGGTGTCCACTTCCTCCACCGTATAAGGAAGAGAGCCGGAAATGAGGACATCTTCAAAGGTCGCCACGCCGTTTGCATCGGTTACGGCATACTCGTCCACGGCAATGCCGGAGAGTGAAGTGCCGTAAAGGTGAAAGGTCACGCCCTCGTTGAGATTATCCTCCGAGGACTTCATGATCTGCAAATCTCCACGCTTGAGCTTGTTGTTGAAGGTCACGGTAGAAACCTGACCGGAAACCACCGTCACACGGCGGGACTCCTGCGGCTCATACTTGTCGTAATCCATCTCGGTCACGGTGTAAACGCCGGGCATCAGGTTGTCGATCTGAATCTCGCCCTTGGAGTTGGTCTTGACGGTCTGATTGACGCCGTTGCCGGTGACGGTAAAAGTAAGGTTGTCCACCTTACCGTCCTCAGAGGTTTTGACGATCTTGGCAGAGCCGTAGGACACCTTCAGATTGAGGAATGCCTGCACGGGGTCACTGACCGACTGTGCGTAGGTGATAATATCCTGCTTGCCGCTTCCTTGATTGAATGTTCCGTCCGTCCAGGTGATGACACCACGACGGGACGAGCCAACCTTATTGGCAGTAATTCTTACGCTGTCAGAAGGAGCATCCGTTGCTGTGATAATGAGCTGGTTTCCGTTGACGCTGAAAGAAATGCCATCCTCATTAGCGGAAAAGCTGTAATCGGAAAGCACTCGGTTGTGGTCTGTCAGGGTAGCGGTGTAACTGCTGCCGTCCCATTCCAGCTCCACGCTCTGCGCTCTGTTCGGGTTTTTGGACATAAAGCTGGGGATGGCAGAGTGACGCCGAACGCTTGCTTCAATGCTGTCATAGTAATCGCAAAACAGGTCATACAGCGGATGGGCGGTGCTGATAACGCCCTTAACAGCATCGTAGCTACCGGGGCTTACATAATCGAAGTCCTCGTCACGCTCACCGACAACGGTTTCCCAAATGAGAACCTGTGTTGCCATAGCTTCCGCCAGCGTTGCGGCATCAGCAGGGTTCTGTGAACGCCACGAGGTGCTGATGGGTCCCGTGTAACCGTACTGCATAATACGCCCGATGAACAGCTTCATATCGTAGGGGGAAATGGTGCTGTTGATGTCTGAGGGCAGGTTGTCCCAAAAGGTTTCGTCCTTACTGGTATAAGTGTCGCCGGTATCCTGCTGCACTCCCGGCTCAATGCAGTAACAGATGTTACCGTCATACGAGTGCATTGCTCGAATGGTAGTGTACTTGGACTCACCGGAATGCCAGCCGTTCATATACCGGAGATTGGGATGCCCCCAAGTACCGCTGTAATCAATATTAGCATCGCCGCTTCTCGGAAAAGAAACAAGGTAGACCTCTGCTCTTTCTCCTGCGGCATAGGCAGTAGTTGTGCCGATTCCCACAAGGGCTGTCAGGCACATCACGAGGGAAAGCAGTCCCGCCATCCCTCGCTTGAAAAGGTTCTTTTTCATTGTGTTGATTACCTCCTTGGAAATAAAAAAACGCACCGTACTTTGACGATGCGTTTCAGTGTGATTTGATTTTGTTGTTATGCGTAGCCGATATAGATTTCATAAGAGCCGCTTCCGGTCTGCTCATACCAAATCCACACATCGGTGATGTCGCCGTCCTTGGCATATCGGTCGAGATAGCCACGAATATCCCGTTCGGTGTATTTGCATTTTACACCTGCGGCGATGGGGTTATCCCAGCAATACACGGCTCCGCTGTCGAGCGCAAGTCCGATGCTCTCAGCGTAGCTCTTGGCAAAGCTGATCCAGTAGTCAATGTCAAAGACCGGCTCAGTAGGTTCTTCTTTCGGCGGTTCCGGTGGCGTAGATTCCTCAGTTGCCGGAGGTGTGGGCTGTTCTTTTTCAGTCGGGGCAGCGGTTTCCGGTCGGCGTTCGGACTCGCCTGTTTTCTTTTCAGGTTCGCTTGGCTGTGGCAGCACTGCCGTGCTGTGGTCAGCCTGTTCGGGAACCTCTGTTGGTTGGGTGGCACTTTCCGATACGCTTGCAGTTGCTTCTGCTGAATGGTCATCGTCTTTCGGTTCTGTGCTTCGGGGCTGTTCAACCTCCGTTTTCTCTGTCGCCTGCGCCGTTTCCGCTTGACTGGGAGCTTCGTTACTTCCCGAAGAAGAAACCGGGGCGGGCTGTTCTGCAATCTGCGAGGTGTTGCTGCACCCCGAAGTCAGGCACAAAAGGACAATGAGAAAAAGAACTGCGATTTTGGATTTCATACGCTTCACTCCCTTCGATTACATTCTACCCGATGAGAACTGCTCCGACAAAGGTGCGTTTTGAAGCGCAACTTTTCATCATACCGCCAAAACGCAGTTTTCCGAATTGTGCGAACTCCGTTTGCTCTTAGATAGATTTAGCTTAGAGAGATAGAGATAAATCAGGAGATAGTTTATTTCGGATAGTCTGGTAGTTCTCAGGGGTTGGAGTGTGAGGAAGGGGACAGCAGGAAACATACTCCGTGTACCTATCGGCTGTCACGCTCTGCCCGCTGACGAAGAAAGCGGCTGTAATGCTCCAGTGCTTTGACCACATAATCCTCCGTTTGGCTTACGGGGATATTTTTCGGGATCAGACTTCGCACCTTGTCCCCACGCAGGACGATCTTCTCACGCTGATTTGGTTTTTCCTCGCCCATAATGGCGGACACCACCTCCGGCGTGAGTTTTCCATCTGTGAAGAACTTCCGCATACGAATAGTCTGATCGTGGGACGGGGTGCATTGGTTCAGGTCGATCTCATCAACCACCGCCCGTTGGCTGTCCTCGTCCAAATAGGAAAGCTCCACCGCAGGACGCATTTTAATTTTTCCTTCGTCCACAAGGTCGAGCAGTTCAGGCACAAGGCTTGTCAGACGGATATAGCGTTTGATTTGCGAGGTACTGTCACCTGTTTCAGATGACAACTCAATGTTTGAGCGTTCTCCCGACAACTTCGGTCCCACTGGGTCCGAAGTTAAATCTGTGCGTTTTCCTTGACGACTCATAGCTTCCAGCCGCATCTTATAGGCAAACGCCTTTTCTGAGGGAAGTATCTGCGACCGTTGGTAGTTGCTTTCCACCATAAGGACGGTGGCGGCGTCACGGTCAAGGTCTACGACCTCGCAACGGAGTGCTTCAATCCCGGCAAGTTCACAAGCCCGTTTTCGCCTGTGACCGGAAATCAGCTCGTATCTGCCGTCCTCTTTCTGACGGACGGTAGCCGGAGTGATGACTCCTCGCTCCTTGACACTCTCCACAAGCTGTATCATATCCTCGTCGTCCCGTACCTTAAATGGGTGGTCGGGAAAATCGTCGATCAGCTCAAGGGGAATATCTCGGATTTTACTGAGCTTAGCATCATCCCGTTCCTCTTGCGTAGAGAACAGCTCATCGAGTGTGTTCGTGGGAAGCGTGAAGTCGCTCTTTCTGCCTGCCATCGGCTAACACCTCCTTCGTAAAATCCGTGTAAGCCTTAGACACGGTGCTGCTCGGCTCATAGGCGTATATGCTTTTCCCTTTAGATGAAACCTCGGCGGCTTTTACGGCAATGGGAATGGTCGTCCGGTATATCCTGATCCGACAACCGAAGTTCTCTCGCAGTGCTTCTACCGTACTTTTGGCAAGATTGGTTCTACCGTCTACAAGCGTGAGCAGAATACCGTCGATTGTCAGGTTCCGATTGGTGTGCTTCTTCACCTTGGCAATCGTCGATAAAAGCTGCGTCATACCTTTTGCGGGGAGATACTGTGCCTGCACGGGAATAATTACGCTGTCTGCCGCAGTCAGAGCATTGAGCGTTATCATACCGAGGGACGGCATACAATCTATCAGCACATAGTCGTATCTGTCCTTCACTTGGCTGAGATAGTTTTTCATCACGCTCTCTCTGCTCATTGCAGTCACAAGGCTCATCTCCAACGCCGAAAGGTCAAGGTTTGACGGAACAAGGTCAACCTTTTCTTCGTGGCTGAGAATGCCGGAGAACGGGTCTTGCTGTTCTTCCCGCATTACCGCTGATAGCTTATTGGAAAGGGTCTGCTGCAAGCTGTCCGTGTCCTGCCAACCGAGGCAGGTAGTAAGGTCACCCTGCGGGTCAGCATCCACGAGAAGTACCTTTTTGCCCTGCATAGCTAATCCAATGCCGAGGTTTACTGCCGTGGTGGTTTTCCCCACGCCGCCTTTTTGGTTGCATATCGCTATGGTTTTACAGTTTGGCATTTCGCTTTTCCTCCTTCTTGTTAGATTTGGATCGCTCGATCCACCAAAACACAGGAATCGAGTCCTGTGCTTTGGTGGTCGCATTTAACTCGATCTCATCCCCCAAATGCGTAAAAGGAAATCAACAGGCGTTCGGCTGCTGACCGAACTCATAGGAATCTCACCTCTGCCGGGTACTCCGCCAGCCCCATAGGGAAGTATCATTGTCCCTGAATCGTTTCATCGCCTTATCCGCAGCAAGCGGATATTTCAGAATGGTTCGGAATCGCTACCAACCTTGCTTTCCGTGATAACCCTTGTGGGCAGGAAGTTCGTGGCGCACCTTCATCCGGCTGGGGCTTTCACCCCCGATCAGGAATGTACCTGTTGAATGTCTATTCGATTTTCAAGGTTCGTGAGGTTTTTGCCCTCACTAACCAACTGGGAACTTTTTTCGGAAATAACAAAGAGAATTTTAAAAAAATTTTTTCGACCACCTTTCAGGGATAAAAAAAGCCCCTATCACATCACAGAGATGTAATAGGGGCAGAAATAGAAAAAGCCCGCTGACCGAAATCAGCGGGCTTAAATCATACGAACTTATCGTATGCTATCGGAACTTGTCTGCAATCGCAGAATTCCAAATGCATTTTTGGCGTAAGCTCGGAGTAAATTGGCGTAAGTTGTGGCGTAAGCACCGACAATTTTAGGTCAATCAATAGAGCTTTGCGCCTGCCGGAATGTGAGGATCGACCATCAGCAAATGCAACTTTTCTTCACCGTTTTCGTGATGCACGGCTGAGATCAACATACCGCAGGAGTCGATACCCATCATCGCTCTCGGAGGCAGATTGGTGATTGCAATGCAGGTCTTACCGACCAGTTCTTCCGGCTCATAATATTCGTGAATTCCACTCAAAATGA